>Ga0181473_100022_pt1 | contig 19481 bp, 22 predicted proteins | sample In2P11_FD_119089 | JGI IMG/M metagenome (GOLD analysis project Ga0181473, IMG submission 119089) | Clean room microbial communities from NASA Spacecraft Assembly Facility at Jet Propulsion Laboratory, Pasadena, California, USA -... ... | reverse complement strand
ATGGTTCTATAATATGTTTTAGCTATGGCTCTTATTCATGCTTGATAAGTTAGAAAATGGTTGATGAATGTATGGATTAATAAGTGTTCTTGAATGTTTTTGGATAGGGCATAGAACCATCTTGGTGATTTTAGATGAATCTCATACTAATATGATAAGATATGTATTCATGACCTGTAGCTTACATGTTTTCCATGTGTTTCACGAAATGTTTGTTATGGACTTGGCATATCATGTGTCAATTATTGTTCAATTTTTGTATGAAAATATTTTTCATTATGGAATTTATCATTCTAAGAATTTACAACCAGTTCTGGGAAGTGTTTTGAAGGTTGGCTTGGAAAAGTGTCTCAGATCTCGGGACTGCACCCTTTGAATTGGATATTTTGGGCTATCATTACAGGGAGGCAGTTTTATGCATGCGGTTGGAGGCCTATAACCATACCCCAACCCTATCATGCATGTGGTTGTGAGCTTAGGGTAATGAAAAAGAGCCCCAGCTCAAGGTCTGGTCACATGGGGTGGTCCTTTACGCCCTGAGTGTCCTGTAGCCTGAGGGATGTTGTGAGTTGTCAGTTTGTCAACCCCCCTTCCATAACTATAGCTTGGATGCTGGGTCATGTCATAGTAACTCTTGGTCTCATGTTTACCCTGGAAGGCCAATGAAATTGGGTAAATGTGGGAGGGGGCGTGTTATAGAAAGTCTCCATTTTTGGAGAAAATATTTGAGGTGGAACTGGGCCCACACACCAGTCAAAATCACCATCCCAAATGGAAAAGGGTCTAACTGGGGCCCTAACCAGGAGATTTCTCAAATGTTCATATGGTCATTTTTTCTCATCCACAACTAGAAATGCACAAAAAACATGTGTAATAAATCATTGACGAATGCACTCCAATGAGTTCATGGAATAAATACTAGAGCTCTCTTCCGACTAGCATGGAAAAATTATGAGTTAGTAACACATCACTCTCCTCACTTTCATGACTAATATATGTAACTGATCTCAACAAGATGATAATTTCGCATCACCATCATGCACAACACAACTACCCGACTTTTATTGGTCAAGGTTATTCCTAAAAGTTACATGTTAGATCTAAGCACCAAGTTTAGTTTCCTAATTAGACCTTTCCAAGTTTGGAGGGTATGGGAAATTTTTTTGTAGTATTATACATATATGATGCACCCCAAGGAGAAATATTTTATTTAAGGGAATATAATTCTATTGTAACAATTACTTCTTCTACATGCTTAATAATGAAAATTCAATTTCCTAGCCAAGTTTTTATAGTTGACTTTTATATATTTCTAAGATTATTTTAGGAATAGTATCAGTTTCTTCTATAGTCAGAGATTAGTTTATTTTTATTTCGTTTATATTTCTTAAATTAATTGTTTTGTTCAAGAGGTTTCCATGTCAACATGAAGAATGTATCAGACTTGTTAGCACAACCAATAGTAATAAACCATTATGGAACCCAAAAATAAATCCTTAGATGTGCATGCTTTATATCAAGGAGTATTCAATTATTAGGGAAATTTTGGTTTGAAACCATTTCTTGACATTTTTTCAATGAAACCAACTATGAATGAGGAAATTTTATCCACACAGAAGGTACATGCATTTGTTGGGGAACTTCAACTAGTTAGCTAGTGATGTACCTATTTAGTAAGCCACAAGTGAGGCTTTACTACATATTAGAAATAGCAAGAGCACAATGGTAGAAGTTAGACTTACTTGAATGCATATGTAGGTTGATATTTATTTTCACATGATCAAATGTACCAATAAATACTCCTATAACCCTAGAAATTGGCTGAAAACAACTAATGGGAAATAGACAAAAAGAACAAATATGTTGGAAAACTTGTGGTTGTGGGTCAAAAGGAAATAGGTTGATAACTATGTTATTAGTAACAATTAGAGGTGAAAAAATTATTGCAATGCATATATATGCATCAAGTGAAGAATTCATACACGCACTGTGACAAGATTAGGCCTAAAATCTAGATGTAGAAAAGTATAATACAAGCCCAAGATTTATAATAGATACAATCTGCATAAAAATTGGAAAGTACACAATAATTGATCAAAATTACATTAGGTTGAAAATGTTAGAAATTAATTAATGGAGCAATGAAATACACAAAATATTATAGAAACACAATATAGAAATGCATAACACAATAGAGACATGGATATATGTGGTTCACCCAATTTGGGCTATGTCCAAGGAGAAACATATAGTCCTTCCTTTTATATTATCCAACAAAATGAAGAGATAAAACCTACAACAAATTCGTTGTAATTTTTTCTTCACTCTCACATAGTCTCCTCTTTCTCTCCCTCTCACTTAGAATAATAATACACAACCACACTACAATTCCCTCATATAGACCAAGGGTTGTCTTCTAGGGAGAAAAACCCTAAATTAACTTAACTTCTATCGTCAAATCATCTGCCTAATGAACGACCCAAACTGACTATGAAATTACAATATTTTACAAGGCAATTTTTCATCTATTTTTAGCTTCAGAGGGGGCTCATAAAAGTTGACGTTGTCCCAACATGGACCTACTTGACGAAAATTAAATGGGTGGCATTACTACCCTGTTAGGAATAGGGATCCAACATGATTGAAACAAAAAACCTCTGAACAATAAGGAAGATAATTAGGCTCAACACCCAGCAATCTCCCACTTGGAGACTAATTATATAAACTCCATCGTTGCTTCACTTGTTGGAAAATTACTCCACTTGGACCTAGTTGTTTCTCATCTTCACCATCATACTTGAAGACCAAATTAAACTGAGAAAAATATCAATTTCTCCCTGGTTACAACTTTTTTATCATATCTACAGGATTTTGGCTAGTGGGTATCTTTTCCAGCTTCAACTGACCATGTTCCAACACTAACTGTATGAAATGGTAATTTAGTTGTATATGTTTAGTCTTGGAATGAAATGTTGATTTCTTTGCAATATGAATAGGACTCTTGTTGTCACTAATAACTTGCCCATCACCTGCTTCTTACCCAATTCATCCATAAACCTTTGTAACCAAATCATTCCTTTACTCGCCTCTATAGCACCAAAATGTTTTGCTTCCGTTGTTGAAAGTGCAACAATGTTTTGCAATTTTGAAACCCAACAGATAGTTGTTCCACCTACATTAAACACATACCCTATGGTGCTCCTCCTATTATCTCTATCACTTGTCATATCTACATCAACATATCCTTCTAGAGAAAGTTTTGAACCACCAAAGCATAATGCTTGATTTATGGTACCTCTCAAATACCTAAGAATCCACTTTACTGCCATCCAATGCTCTTTTCCTGAATTGTTCATATACCTACTTATAAATCCCACTACATGTGCAATATCAGGCCTTGTGCAAACCATTTCACACATTAAGCTTCCAACTACTAACGCATATGGAACTTTACACATATAATCCATCTCTTCCTAAGTCTTGGGAAACATCTCCTTACTTAGTTTGAAGTGGCTAGCCAAAGCTATACTAACTAGTTTTTCATTCTCTATATTAAATATTTCCAACACCTTTTCTATGGACTCACTCTAAGACAATGTTAATTTGTGATTTTTCCTATCTTTAGTTATTCTCATAGACTCATACCAAAGATTTTTTTTACAGCACCCAAATCCTTCATTGCAAATGAATTTGCCAATTTTCCTTTGAGCACATTTAACTCCTACATGCTAGACCTTGCAACAAGCATGTCATCTACATACAATAACAATATAATATAGCTTCCATCATTTCGTTTCTTAAGATAAACACTGTGATCAGAATGGCATCTAGTATAACCTTGTTTGGACAAAAACTTTTCAAATTTTAGATACCATTTCCTTGTGTTAGAGCCTAAATCGACCTCAGGCTGAAGGGAGGCAATCCTAGGATAACCACAAACCAAGCTTAGCCTGGTAACTAGACCTACCAGCTCGGGACAGGCCTCTCTCCTTGTTAATCTCAGTTGAGATGACTAAATCAAATATGGACTTTAGGCTAGGCATAGTAGATCTAAGGTCTTTTGGTTGATTTTGATGGTTTTGTTGCTGGATCAAATGGAGCAGGCAGCTTTGGGTCCAAGAAATCATGTCAGAATTGCAAGGTATTCTGTGGGGCGAGGTAGGTAGTTGTTTTGGCACTTGGAATTGAGTGAGATGGTAGGTCTAAGACTGGTGAGGAGTTGAGGATGGAATGCAAGGATCATGAGTCCTCTTCAGACAGCTGAAAACATCAAAAACTAAATGTATTCTCAAGTCAAAGCATTGTTACCAATGTATTCTTCCTATCTATCTTGATTTCATTTAGTTAAGAAGAATGAAATAGATTTTGGCACATATAACACATGAGAAAAACTAAAGACAGAAGGAGAAACAATGCTAAAACATATTACCACAAAAATCCCACAAAAATAGCTGCAAATCCTGGTTTATTTCCTTGCCAAACTGCTGTAGAGATGTACAATGTAGCTCAAAGCATCCACAAGAGTCCAACCTTTACAAATGAGGAAGAAAATAGATAATATAGACAACCAAACCACTCATCCTGACCTTCAGAGGTCGAATCCATGAGAAGAGGAGTAGTTTCAACCATTTCCTAACTAAGAACCAGAATATAGGTAGTCAAACAACTTGCCTCAATAAGCATGGAAACTGATTCATTGACACCCAAACCACCTCAAAATGATGAATCTACCCTCTAAGGTCATTTTACATTTACATTTACATAGAATAGCATCATTTACAATCATAAATTCATCCAAGATGAGAGAAAAAGTCAACTTATAGAAAAACTAGGTCAAATTTGGATTTTTGAGAAAACTGTCTCTATGTGTAGTGCCACTGGCTAGGTGCTTAGCGCCACTAGCCAGGTGTGTAGCACCACTTCACAGCTACTTTTGGAGGCCCTCCCCTTATCCAAATTGAGCCCAAGATAGCTCATTGGAAAGTTATTCCTGTCTATTTTCTGGAACATCTTGAATTTTTGCATTTGGAGGTCATTTTCTGCCTCAAAAGTGACATCGTCCAAGGTTGCTTCTATGTGTACAAAAAGAGGCAGAGAGGTCATTTTTTGATGGTTTTTTGACCTTTAGGTGACCAAGTTTTGCTCAAAAATTGCTGAAAATTTTATGGATTGATGCTCTCATCATGCTGAATGCAAATATAGAAGCCATTTCTTCAAAAAGTCCTCTAGTGAAAAGTGTAGCGCCAACCTCTGGTGCCTAACGCCAACATCAAACTCACTTTGTACAACCTTCCCGATGTCCAAATTTCACATGCGATAGCTCGTTGGAAATTTTGTTGAGTCTATTTTCCAGAACATCTTCGAGTTTTAAATTTTGAGTTCATTTGCCCTGTCAAAAGTCAAATCTCCCAAGAATAGTCAAAATGTGTAGAATGAGGATGCCCAAATGCAAAGTTCTGTTGTAGTAAACTTTTAAAGGTCTTACTCAACTCTAAATTGACCTCATGATAGCTCACTGGAAATTTAATTGTGTCTAAGTATCATATTACTCATCAAGAAATTCACTTGGCCATTCCTTCTAGGAGAAAAATTAATTTTACTGAGGTCACTCCAGAGGTGCAGCAACCCTCCTGAGGCAACTGTATTTTTGACATTTCTCTAAAACCATGACACTTGTGTAAAATGTGAAGGAGGTTTTTCTTCCTTGGTATATTTTCGACAAAAGCCTCTTTCACTTTTTCCAAATTCATTTTTTCTTGCTCAGAAACAAAAACCCTAGGAGAGGGAAATGAGCCTTACCTGAGCACAATTGAAGCACAACAAGGTGTAAAATGACCCATTGGAACCTGAAATGATGATGAAAACTTTTTTAGTGATGTTACACTCAGCTGAATGGTGACATGGACTGACACTTGGTGAACTTTGAAAGGAGTGAAAACAAATCCTAGACCTAATACCTAGTGACCAAATTTTACTTGAAGACTCACTGAAATGACAAAAATTGACTTTGACATCCTAAGACCACTTTGTATGAGCATGTTTGATCGCTAGTGGAAGGCTTCAAAGACTGACACTAACATTGGCTCCAGTAGGGATGGTAGCTCCTTGGAGGTGCCAGAACACCGTAGACCTAGTAGCCTTATCCATTGGGCATGGGGTCAAAACACTTCAATTTGAACTACATGACTAAATACTAACGACTTGATGACACAAACTAACTCTGAAACTATCTTCAAAATGACTGAAAGCAAAATTACTCAAAACTTACTTAATTGAAACAAATACTTACAAAGCTTTTTAATGGCAACAGACCATCAAGATTTGAGGGCTTCAAATCATGATGAAAACCACCTGCCTATTGATGAAATATGTACAATCATGTGAAGTGGGACTTCCAATGTAACCAATCCAGTAGATGGCTACTTACTGAAATTCTGCTCTCACTTTCCCTGAGCAGGTAGAATGAAGTACATGTAGGCAACTCACAATAATGATTGAAACCAAGGCTTATCCTAATGAACCAGGAAACATTCATCTTTTCTAATTCTTTCAAAAGAATGCCAAAGGGATCTTGAAAATCCTCAAGCACTAGCTTGTCTTGAGATCCAGCAGCAAAAATACAAGTACTCCCTTCATTCTAATCTGAAAGAACAGTTGGTTGCTGATTGATAAGAAGGCATAGAGCATTATAAGCTTCTGCTATCTAAGTGTTGGTTGTAAATTCCTAGACCATGAGAAATTCTGACTCGAATTCTGGCATATTGTCTCTATCAGGCTCATATTCCTCAATTTTATAGTCTAAGTCATTCTTAAACGGGAAACATTCTTCAAGATTATCAAACATGACAGCCCTATCACCTTCATGAAAGAAAACAATATCTATTCGTTGATCTACAAATCTAATTTCAAAGCTATCCTCATTTTCAAAAGTGGAAGAAGCTTCACTAACACCTTCTTGGCCATGTGAACATTGCAAACCTACATTAGCTTGGGCTGTAACATGACTTTTCAGGAGTTGATCTATTTTATCTTCAAACAGAGGAGATAATACTTTTTGTTTTCTTTTGCTCAAACAATTATTGTCTTCTTGAAATAACATTTCAAAACATGAAAAACCTAAATGACAATCCTCAATTCTTTGGTCTTCTGAAATTTGAAAACATTGTAGATCATCTTCATATGACATGGCAACCAGATTATCATTTTCCACTGAGTTATCACAAGAATATTTTTCACTTACTTGAACAAAGATCTCATCTTGTTTTTCATAAAATGACTGGATTACCTCCTCATGAAGGATTTGTTCCAATGAAATGAGAACACTTGGGTCAATAACTCTGTCTTCTTCATTCTAGATGATCTCAACAACATAGCTCTCCTTCGTGGGATTCAGAACAAGGTACTCCTCATCATCACGTTCTGACTCTTAATCTGAAATAGCCAACTTGACTTTATCAAAATATGAAATTGAAACTTGATTTCCCTACATACTATCTTCTGCTATGAGCAGATCTGAAATAAGACCTTCTCTTTCATCATTTTCCATTGTACTAAGATCTTGATCCTGCTGCAAATTTTCCTAATCATCTTGATAAGTATCCTCTAAGCTGTCTTTATGCTACTGAAATGGATTTTCATACAGGGCTTCCATGTTCTCATTGTCCATGAAGTCATCATCTTCATAAATTCTCTCAAGATTTTCAATAAAACTATAAACATGTTTGCAACATTTCTGAACTAATATTAAGGATGGACAAGATTATTTATACCTTTCAAAGAACATGGTATGAAAATCCTTCAAACAACAAATACTAGTAGGCAGAAAACTTTCATACCAAGATCGGGCTTCACCTTCCAGAGTGGCCATGAATATCTTCATCAAGTAGTCTTCAGGAAAAATCAATCTTCAACTTGTGAATATGCATGTGAAATCTAACCAGATGTAAAGCAACATCATTCCTATCATCATCTTTAAACATAGGTAAATTCCTTTACCAATCTACCTTAGGAATTTTATTTGGGAAACCTGGAATGTGATCTCGGCTCATGGGAGCATACCTTCGATCCAGTGAATCCATTTTGATAACAATGAATTCACCAAGAAATTCTTCAAGCTACTAATTCTTGAAGAGTAGAGTTACCATAAAAATTCTGAACCTTGGGATTCTTCGACACTGGAGTTGCCAAGTGAATGATTTTAGCATTCCAACGTCTGATCGTTGTCCACCATCAACAATCAGATCTAAACTTGATACATTTTGCTGAGGAACATAAAACTACATCCCCAGGATGGTCGCCACTATGTTAGAGCCTAGATTGACCTTAGGCTAAAGGGAAGCAATCTTAGGATAACCACAAACCAAGCTTAACCTAGTAGTTAGCCCTACTAGGTTGGGAGAGGGCTCTCTCTTTGTCAATCTTAGTTGAGATGACTGAATCAAATATGGATTTTAGGCTAGGTACAGTAGCTCTAGGGTTTTTTGGTTGATTTTGATGGTTTTGTTGATGGGTCAAATGAAGCAGGTAGCTTTGGGTCTGGGAAACCAAGTCAAAATTGCAAGGTGTTCTGTGGGGTGAGGTAGGTAGGTGTTTTGGCACTTGGAATTGAGCGATATGGTAGGTCTAAGACTGGTGAGGAGCTGAGGATGGCATGCAAGGATCATGAGTCCTCTTCAGACAATTTAAAGCATCAAAAACTAAATGTATTCTCAAGGCAGAGCATTGTTACCAATGTATTCTACCTATCTATCTTAATTTTATTTAGTTAAGAAGAATGAAATAGATTTTGGCACATATAACACACGAGAAAAACTAATGATAGAAGGAGAAACAATGCAAAAACACATTACCACAAGAATCCCACAATAATAGCTGCAAATGCTAGTTTATTTCCTTGCCAAACTACTCTAGAGATGTACAATATAGCTCAAAGCATCCACAAGAGTCCAACCTTTACAAATGAGGAAGAAAATACATAATATAGACAACCAAACCACTCATCCTGACCTTCAGGGGTCGAATCCATGAGAAGAGGGGCAGTTTCAACCATTTCCCAACAAAGAACTGGAATATAGGCAGCCAAACAACTTGCCTCTATAAGCATGGAAACTGATTCATTGACCTCCAAACCACCTCAAAATGATGACTCTACCCTCTAAGGTCATTTTAAATTTAAATTTACATAGCATAGCATCATTTACAATCATAAATTCATCCAAGATGAGAGAAAAAGTCAACTTATAGAAAAACTAGGCGAAATTTGGATTTTTGAGCAAACTGGCTCTATGTGTAGCACCACTAGCCAGGTGCGTAGCGCCACTGGCCAGGTGCATAGCTCCACTCCATAGCTGAGTTTGGAGGCCTTCCCCTTAGCCCAATATAGCTCATTGGAAAGGTATTCCTGTCTAGTTTTTGGAACATCTTACATTTTTTAATTTGGAGGTCATTTGCCCCCTCAAAAGTGAAATATCCCAAGGCTGCTTTTGTGTGTTCAAAAAGAGGCAGAGAGGTCATTTTTTGGTGGTTTTTTTACCTTTAGGTGACAATTTTTTTCTCCAAAATTGTTGAATCTTTCAAGGATTGAGGCTCTCATAAGGATGAATCCAAATATACAAGCCATTTCTTCGAAAATTCCTCCAGTGAAAAGCGTAGTGCCGACCTCTGGTGCATAGAGCCAACTTCAAACTCACTTTTGACAGCACTCCTAATGTCCAAATTGAGAATGTAATAGCTCGTTGGAAATCATGTCAAGTTTACGTTCCATAACATCTTGAATTTTTCAATTTGGAGTTCATTTTCCCTGTCAAAAGTCAAATCTCCCAAGACTGGTCAAAATGTGAAAAATGAGGCTGCCTGAATGCAGGGTGTTGTTGTGGTCAACTTTTAAAGGTCTTCCTCAACTCCAAATTGACCTCGTGATAGCTCATTAGAAAGATCTTGGTGTATACCTATCATTTGATGCATTAAGAAAGTCATTTGGTCATTTCATCTAGGAGAAAAAATAATTTTACCGACGTCACTCTGGAGGTGCAGCAACCCTCCTGAGGCAACTGTAATTTTGACTTTCTCTAAAACCGTGACACCTGTGTAAAAGGTGAAGGAGGGTTTTCTTCCTTGGTCTATTATGGACAAAAACCTCTCTCACTTTTTCCAAATTTACTTTTTCTTGCTCAAAAACAAAAACCCTAGGAAAGGAAAATGTGCCTTATCTGAGCACAACTGAAGCACAATAAGGTGTAAAATGACCCATTGGAACCTGAAATGATGATGACAACCTTTTCAATGATGATACACTCATTCAAATGGTGACATGGACCAACACTTGGAAAACTTTGAAAGGAGTGAAAATAAATCCTAGACCTAATACCTAGTGACCAAATTTTACTTGAAGACTCATTGAAATGACAAAATTTGACTTTGACAACCTAAGACCACTTTGTAAGAGCATGTTTGATTGCTGGTGGAAGGCTTCAAAGACTGACACTAACACCTTGGAGCCTTTTTTAGGTCATACAATCCCTTCTTCAAACTGAACACTAATTTCTACTTCCATTTTACCTCATACCCTTGTGGTTGTTGCATATATATTTCTTCCTCCAAATCCCCATGGAGAAAGGTTGTCTTTGCATCTAACTTCTCAATATGAAAATCTTCTACTGCCACTAGACTTAAAATAGTTCTAATTGAAGTCATTTTAACAACAAGAGAAAAAAATAATCAAATTATATACCATTCTTTTTTGCAAACCCCTTCACCACAAGTCTAGACTTAACCTCTATTTACCTCCATATTCTTCCTTCAAACTATAAACCTATTTATTCTGCAATTTTGTTTTACCTGTAGGTAACTTGACCAAGTCCCAATTCTAGTTATGCATCAAGGGGTCCATCTCTTCTTTGTTGGCTTGCTCCCACTTCTTCCTGGTTTCTACCTACATTTCTTACTCATATCTTTCCAGTTCACTAGAATCATTCTATCCTGGTAGACCTTCTAACACCACTTGTAGGTGTTTGAGATTCATGTTGCTATTGCTGCTGCTGTTGTTGTTGTGGCTACTGATCATTATGATTTTCAGGCACTTTCTGTAACACCGTCCACCCACATCCACCCAAGTAACCATGCCAACTGAGGTAAACATGAGACGAGAGGCTACCATGATAATATTTGACCTCCTATGTGAACTTAAGGAAGTGGAATCGATGGAACATCACACACAGTCATCCAAAATCATCAACAAAGCCCTTAGGAGACAAGTCAACCACTCAAATAGTATGTCCCTAGGTCCCATTGTTCTTTTGGATCTCTTAGGCCATAGGCGATTTCATTCTATGAGCAAGGGAGTGAAAAGAAACCTAAAGTAGTTCTCACATGCTTGTCTTCCAGGGACCACGGACCAAAATTGGCAGCAACTGAATGATTTAAGCCACTTTTTCAGGCTCATAGCCCATACCACTACCCAGAATGGAGTGATAGCTTAGAATCAGTAAACTACAGGGAAACAATGATGCAAAAGTAATAAAATGAAAAATACCATAACCAAAACCCTACTAGCCATGACAAGAATTTCGTCAAACACATCATCAAAATGTAACATACAAGTGTAAATAACATAATTAAGTGTAGGGATCTCATACTTATATGGGAATCACTATGAACCATTTTTCCTTCATGTCATTTGTTACATTATCATTTATTAGATTATAAACACATTATCCATTCATGTACAAGTAAAAACATGTTAAGAGCCCTACATAGTTGATGTCATAAAATATACATATAACCATCATAATAGGAACAAAATTACCATAAACATATCATCCATCAAAATCCACATATACAAAAATACATTTGCACATGGAAATCAAAGGAATGAATTTATCATTAATGAATGCAACAAACCAATTGGAGATCAGACTATCATGTTCCACCCAACCATAGATTGGTTGACTCAAGTCTCTCTTCAGCCAATCACCCCCTTGCCATATTCCAAGCATGAATTTGGGACCCAAACCAAAATAACCAACCAGGGCATACCGAGGGTAAACCATCTCACCCTCATCAATAGAAACTACGCTTTACCATAATCCATCCTAGATCACTAGGCCAACACAATGAACACATCATAACAGGCTTTACCATGATCTCCACCCGATCATTAGGCCAAACAAGCATGGATTCCACCAATTTCTCCACCTACACCATGAGGAATTTTCCTATCTCCTAGTCTCTCATGATTTACCGCAATCCAAACCCAGATCACTAGGCCCTAAACTGAGACCAACTCTCCAAGCTTTACCGAATATCCCAAACCCAGGATTACTAGGCCCAATGGAGAGAAAACCACCTCTTGAATTTATCGTATATCCTTCCATTCACTGGCAAGGATTCCTAGGCCCAACGAGGAAACACAATCTTGGCTTTACCGCAACCCACATTCTAGCTCAAGGATCACTAGGCTAGTGACTTTACCGTGATCCACATTCTGGTTCAGGGAACACTAGGACATGTTCTCTATCATTCAGAGATTTTCCCCACTTAGCTTCAAATCCATTCGGAAATCCAACTCAACCAAAACATGAGAACCCCATCACACCATGGCTATCCAGAAATGGCAAGGCTAGGCTGAAAACACTACTACATCGTGAAAAACCCATGCCATGATAGAAAAGAACCACATGCAATTCCATGAACGCAAAATCTAGCAAGAAAAATACACATGCAAGTTGATACTTGCAATGAAGCATGTTGTAGCTACTCGATCCTGCCTTTCCCTACTTGATCTTTGCTTCCTCTTGCCTTCTTTTCCTTTCTTGATCCAATGCCAAAATTGCTCCAATAAACTCTAAGTGTCCAAGAGTATGAGAGATAAAGAGAATATGAGAGAGCTTCAAAGCTAAACTGACAAAAGGATACACTGACCAAGCTTGCACATTGATCTTCGAAGCCTTTTTATTAATGAGGCCTCTATTTTCTTCATTTTCCATTATTTTCCTCCTCACATGCAACCTATGACCTTTCACCTTAATTTTCTCCTAATTTCCATTATTTTCATAAATAAATGTGCCAAAAAAGCCTTTTTTCCTCTTTAATGCCTTAGCCATTGCCTTTGTCAATTTCCTTAGCCATAATCAACCAAATAAACATTCATCTTGGAATATGTGTCCCACCATCTATTGTATTTATATATTTTTAAATGGAATTTTCACAAGGGTTGTTATAGAACCCTCCCCCTTGGGGGAACACCATCCTCAGTGTTCAATGGCTCCTATAACCAACAAGACTGTTGAAAAAGAAGCATACTTCCCATGGACATATCTTGTTGCAGTATTTAAAATCTGCTAAAACATAACAACATGACCAGATAACAACCATACCACATACTAGAGCTTTATAACACAGCTCATTATGGTATTTACAATAACCACATATGCACATCTACTAAACCAATAAATAAGAGATTACAATGCCTATATCAATCAACAAAGGAATCTAGAGGCTCACACCTCTACCCTCAAAGTAATACCAAGATTCACCTCCTTCCTAGGAAGTCCAAAATTCACTACAAAGTCAAATCTTCATCTGATGTTTAGCACTATAATCATGCACCGCTTGTCCTTTCAACAAACAGTTATTGACTGATTGTTTCAGGGCACACTCCCAATGTGCATTTGATTCCATCTGGCAATGCTAATGACCAAAAAAAAAATATCCATGGCCTTCCCTTCTCTACTAAATAGTCCCTCGGGAATCTGATCACCCCTTCTATGTAATCACTAACCTTCCAAGTTTCAATGGCACCTCCATCTTGGGAAATCCATCCCTTGGCAAGGCTTCTTCACATCAGAAGATACAAAAAAACAAGGCATATCCCTGCCTCAAAACCATTATACTGGTCATATCATGCTCATGGAAATCAATGGACACTATTGGGTACCAGTATCCCACAATGGGCCTTCTCCTTAAGTGATTTACTAGCATAGTGATGCATGTTCCAACTTATTTCACTGTTGCTGCTAATTCTTGTAGTCAATTTCAACCATCAATCTAAACATGTTCATGCATTCCTGTTCCAAGCACATAACTTCCATTAGATTTAAAATAAATTGAAACAAATTCATTTCATACCTCATTAGTAGCCTATCAATAAGGTACACTTGTAATTTTATTTGCTTCCTGTCAAAACAAGTCAAACTAACTGTTTAATCAAAACATCATGTATAAACATATCACATCTGGTTATTTCAAAACATAACCATCATAGATCGACATCATAAATCACATGTAACCATCATAAACCAAAATCATAAATCACATATAGTCATCATATACCAGAATCATAAATCACATGCATAGTAAAAATGAAATAATATACCAATACTTATCCTTTAGTTGGTCCTTACTTCTTCCTTTGTTCTTTTCATACACATACTGGGTCGATTTCTGCACCCAACAACACTAAGTGCCTTCTCCTCAACTGTGTATACACACATGTAGTGTACATCACACCCATACAATCCACACATGACATACAACACCATGCAATACATTTATCCACGTCTAACATACAACTCATACACTTACACCCAGTGCACAACACAATACATACGCTAACACCCAGTGCATAACACAGCACAATACATACTCCCACGTCTGTTGTATGACATGACACAACACTTATACATACACAATGTACATCACAATACATACATATGCATACAATGTGATACACCACAAAATTAATACACATACACCCGATATACAACACAACTAATACGTCTATATCTGATGTACAACACCACACAATACATGTACCCACACAAAGTACAACACAATGAATACACATGTCATGATATCGTGACTACACAATACACATACATAGTACGGCATGCCCACAGCATAGGATGTATGACATGCACTCAATCCCACACGTATGCCAATGCCACATGTATCAAGCACCACCTGCACAACGTGTGCACAACATCACATGTACACGACACCACCTACATAATGTGTACACAACGTCATATGTACATTGCACCATTGTACAACGTGTACACAATACCACATGCATGACATGTACATGATACCACATGTACTTAACACCACATGCATGACATGTACACAAGACCACCTACACACAAAGCCACTTGTAAAACATGTACACAACAACACATGCACACAACACCACTTGTACAATCATGCACAATACACCATATGTATGTAGCACCACATGTACAACATGCACGCAACACCACCTATACATAGCACTGCATATCCAACATGTACATAGCATTTTCTTTACATGGCGTCACATATCCAACATGTGCAAAGCACCATATGCACACAACATCACATAAACTTCATGCACATAGTACAATATGTATACAAAACCGCAGATGCAATATTCGCACAATACTATTTGTACCATCCTATACATATCATTGCATAAACAACATGTACATACACTATATATACACAACACCGCATGTGAACACATCATAGATCCTGTACAACATATACAACATATTCACAATAGTAGTACCACACAGCCAAAACCACATTGTCTTTACCAAGAAACCTTGCTTCCCATGTCTTATCAATTCTTATCCTAGCATGTCACAGAGCACACTGCTTTAATTTTGTAGATGTATCCCTCAGTATAACCTGTCCATAACATAAGAATAGGCATAATGAAATGATGCAATATAAGTTCATATTCACATGATACTAACCTCATATATTTGTCATGACTACTCTTCCCACTTGATTCATCAAAGCCAGGAACTTCTTCATGCCATTCACCTACATAAGAAATCATTTTGCCACAAGAACGATTCTTGATGATCTATAAGATAGTTATATAGATACATGGATGCATACATACAATATAATAATTAGCATAAAACAATCATCATCCTGTCAAACAACAACATACAGACATAAATACATACATGTATACATATATAAACATAAGCATAACCATGATCATAACATAATTACCAGATAACATAAGGTCAGGGTTAAGGGAACTTCGTTATTTGTGCACAACATGCAGAACATTGAGAACCACCATTCCCAACTTGGTCAAACCATCCGACACCTCAGGTCCACTTACTTTACCTTTTCTGGTTACCGTTCTCATGACTATACTGCCACTGTCCTCTTACACCAATGGACCAAACCAATCTAATCGATTGTCATAGTCTTCCCTTCCTTTACACTTACGCATGCACAGAGCTTCATCTAAATCTCACATTATTCATTGGGTACCACATAGTTCTCCCCAAGCTCCATCAACTTTCCTCTTTCCCGAAAAAATCCCAAGACTCAAAACTTAAAATGCAAGCACAACAAACAAGCAAGAAGAAAACCATGGAAACCAGAAGCAATATGATACCACAAAAAGTGGTATTATTGTGCACTAGACATAACAAAACTAACAACAAACACCATGACTCAATCCCCATGCTTCCCATAAACATATCAACATACTAGTTACCTTACCTTGTTGTGCCAAGCACATTGCTTGCAACTGAACACCTCCAAACCATCTCTCAAGGGACTCCAATCCTTTGACACATCCACCTGTAATTAAAGACTAGCTAATATATTTGTTAATTATATGTCCATGAATATAACACATATCCACATAATGTCAGAAAAAATTAAGGTTAAGAAGACTTCCTGTACGCAAATCACTCATTCATTTGGAATTAGGGTTTCCAAACATAGGCAAGGGAGTTCTTGCCCAATTCCTTTCCTTTACCTTTTTACTTGCTATAATTGAATGTTACTATGCACTGCCACATCAACTGCCCATTAGTTATATAAACACATCAACTATTACCTTGTCATGCTAATACCGAGTATGTTTCCTAAAACTGTTCACACATGTCAACCACATGTTCCAAACATCAAGACAATCATATGTATCAATTTGAAACCAAACTTTACCAAGACTAATAATCATGTCATAATCCATAGTCAACTCATAGTCATTAGACATAATGCTACAACTATCAACTACATTCAAGTACATATCAACTGTCTCAACACATGTATTAGTATTGTCATATTAAAACAAGATAATTTATTCATGTAGTCCTATAGACTCATACCCATATCATGTAATTAATCAAACATTCAAGCAAGCTATGAATGCACCATGTCAGATAAATCAACTAGACAACATAATAGGCACCAAACACTCAAACACCAAATAGACGACATAATCAACAATGAAGCACCTAGTATACTACATAAGTAAGCTCATAAGTTAGTAAATTTACAGGAGGTTATCCCATCTGCGCAATCAATCTAGGTTAGCACGATACAACTTTATAACATATCTACTCAAACATAAATCATGATATCCGTAACAGTAACTAACTAACATGTTCACATCATAAGCTCATAAGTATTTTTCGCTCACATATGTACGATCAATCTACATTAGTACAACACCATATCACAAATATGTTGGCTCATACCTAAATATTGCAACCATAACCATCTGCCTAGGTCAACCAGGTTAACACAATACATATAACATCAAGATATTTAATGAAATGAACATAACCATCACACATATGACCAATCCAAATTACAATATCAAGATCTTAATGAAATAACCCTAATCATCAAGTTAATAGCATATAACAACAATAAGCTATATATCATTCTCATCAACCATATATATCCTAATCATCAAGTTATCTAACACAAAACAACGATACCAATGCATACAACCGTAGGTTACCATCTTTCTTGACTATTGGGCTCGTGTGCATATAACTACACTAATCAACTAGAATCTATCATGAATGTAACCATAACATCAAAAGGCATCTATATAAACCTAATGCATATGAAAATCCTTAACTTACATACCTACATGCCAAACATACAATACATGTATGACGATCTTCTCTTACCCCGAAGTCTAATTATGCAACCTCATTATGATGATCTGCATCTCCTACTCTATCTCAGCCAACACATTAGCATCATAACAACCAATAGCACCATGATGACCTAAATTGTGTACCATGACTTCACAAGGCATGTTTGACCCACTATTCATGCATAACTATAACCAAGACCATACATGCATAACAACTGCATATAGACATATAACACATGAGTAGAAAACCATATACACATCCTTCTAGCTAGAGTCCATTCATCAATGCATGACCATATCAACTACACAAACTATGACCTCATGCATGACAACAACCATTACTCCATTGTACACATTTCAACATGCATAAGCAATGCATAATCAACTACACATACGCATAAACACATGTAGTCAAACATAAGCGATCAATTATTATAATCAACCTACAAGACTGATACATATAATCAAGCCTACAAGAATGTAGCCTAACATACAGTAATGTAAGTAGGAGACATAATCAACATGTAAGTGACATATAATCTATATGTGACCGATCACATACTCATGACAAATACATTTCATGAAATGAATATCAAATTCTCCATGGCAACATTACTACAACCATAATCAATCATTAAGAAAATGCAACAAGCACATTAAATGCAAGTGTAAGAGAATTACATGCAACTGACATGCATGCATGACCAACACACACCACCTATCGAGTCTGAAGGGTGAACCATGCTCTAATACCACTCTATAACACCCTCCTCCTACATCCACCGAAGTAACCATGCAAACCGACGTAAACATGATACAAGAGGCTGCTATGATCAAATTTCACCTCCTATGTGACCTTAAGGAAGTGGAATCGATGGAACATCACACATAGTCATCCAACATCATCAACAAAACCCTTAGAAGACAAGTCAACCACTCAGACAGTCTGTCCCTAGGTCCCATTGTTGTTCTAGATCTCTTAGGCCATAGTCGCTCTCATGCTATCAGCAAGGGAGTGACTAGCAACCTAAATTCGCTCTCACAGACTTTCCTGCTAGCGACTAGAGACCAAAATTGTCAATTTTGTGCTAGTGACCCCAAGATTTAAGCCACTTTTTAGGCCACTTTCCAGAATGGAGTGATAGATTAGAATCAGTAACAATACAGGGAAACAATGATGCAAAATCAATAAACTGAACAAGACCATAACCCAACCTGTATTACCCATGAGAGGCATTTTTTCAAACACATCATCAACATGTAACCTATAAGTGTAAACAACAGAATTAAGCATACGAATCTCATGCTTATCTGAGAATCACTATGAATCATTGTTTCCTCATGCCATTTGCTACACTATCATCTATTAGGTCATAAACACATTATCCATTCATGTACAAGTAAAAACATGTTGAGAGCCATACATAGTTGTTGTGATAAAATTACATATAACCAACATAATAGGAACAAAATTACCATAAACATATCATCCATCAAAATCCACATATACAAAAATACATTTGCACATGGAAATCAAAGGAATGAATTTATCATTAATGAATGCAACAAACCAATTGGA
>Ga0181473_100021_pt1 | contig 19659 bp, 21 predicted proteins | sample In2P11_FD_119089 | JGI IMG/M metagenome (GOLD analysis project Ga0181473, IMG submission 119089) | Clean room microbial communities from NASA Spacecraft Assembly Facility at Jet Propulsion Laboratory, Pasadena, California, USA -... ... | reverse complement strand
AATAAATGGAGGGCATTCAGGTATGCTTGAGCCTACCATTAAAGCGATTGAGACAGTCGATGATTGCTTAGGAAAAATCGTTGATTTAATTTTAGAAAAGGGCGGTTCTGTCATTATTACCGCTGACCATGGAAATGCCGATGAAGTGATTACACTAGAAGGCGAACCAATGACGGCACATACAACGAACCCAGTGCCGGTAATTGTGACAAAACAAGGAATTCAGCTACGTGACGGAGGAATCCTTGGGGATTTAGCGCCAACTATGTTAGACTTATTAGGTGTTGAAAAGCCAGTTGAAATGACTGGTACATCATTAATAAAGTAAACTAATAATTCATTTAATTTAAGGAGAGATTTTATCATGCCATTTATTGCAGACGTATACGCTCGCGAAGTATTAGATTCCCGCGGTAACCCTACTGTTGAAGTTGAAGTATTTACAGAATCAGGTGCCTTTGGCCGCGCTATGGTTCCAAGTGGCGCTTCCACTGGTGAATATGAAGCAGTTGAACTACGTGACGGTGACAAAGAACGTTACCTTGGAAAAGGTGTTCAAAAAGCTGTCGACAACGTAAACGAAATTATCGCACCACATCTTGTTGGTGAAGAATTCAGCGTGTTAGATCAAGTTTCTGTTGACCAAGCTTTAATCGAACTTGATGGAACAGATAATAAAGGAAAACTAGGTGCAAACGCAATCCTAGGTGTATCAATGGCGGTTGCTCATGCAGCAGCAAATTACTTAGATATTCCTTTATACCAATACCTTGGCGGATTCAACTCTAAGCAACTTCCAGTTCCAATGATGAACATCGTTAACGGCGGGGAACATGCGGATAACAACGTCGATATTCAAGAATTCATGATTATGCCTGTTGGCGCTCCAAACTTCAAAGAAGCGCTACGTATGGGTGCAGAAATTTTCCATACATTAAAGTCTGTTCTTAAAGGTAAAGGCCTTAACACTGCAGTTGGTGATGAAGGTGGTTTTGCTCCAAACCTAGGATCAAACGAAGAAGCTCTTCAAACGATTGTTGAAGCAATTGAAAAAGCTGGTTACAAGCCAGGTGAAGAAGTTATGCTTGCGATGGATGCTGCTTCTTCTGAGTTCTACAACAAAGAAGACGGAAAATACCATCTTGCTGGTGAAGGTGTTGTGAAGACATCTGCAGAAATGGTTGACTGGTACGAAGAACTTTCTTCTAAATACCCTATCGTTTCAATCGAAGACGGTTTAGATGAAAATGACTGGGAAGGCCACAAGCTTTTAACTGAACGCCTTGGCAAAAAAGTTCAATTAGTTGGTGATGACTTATTTGTTACCAATACTCGCAAACTTGCTGAAGGTATTGAAAAAGGAATCGGAAACTCCATCCTTATCAAAGTAAACCAAATCGGTACGCTTACTGAAACATTTGATGCAATTGAAATGGCAAAACGCGCGGGTTACACAGCTGTGATCTCTCACCGCTCTGGTGAAACAGAAGACAACACCATTGCTGACATTGCTGTTGCAACAAACGCTGGTCAAATCAAAACTGGTGCACCATCTCGTACAGACCGTGTCGCAAAATACAACCAATTGCTTCGCATTGAAGATCAATTAGGTGAAACAGCTCAGTACCTAGGCAAGAAAACATTCTATAACTTAAGCAAATAATTTTGCTGAGAAAAGAAGGCGCACATTTTCGGATGTGTGTCTTTTTTGATTTATACGAATTCGATTGTCTCAATAACTTCTATTGTCTTAAGCGACAAAATATGATAAATTTAATATACTGTGAATTGTGCGACTAACAGGAGGTGGCCTTTATGCATACATTTTTAGTAATCTTATTAGTAATCGTAAGCATTGGACTTATTGGTGTTGTTTTACTTCAATCTGGTAAAAGTGCTGGATTATCTGGTGCCATTTCTGGTGGTGCTGAATCTTTATTTGGTAAACAAAAAGCGCGCGGACTTGACTTGATTCTTCATCGTATTACGGTTGTTTTAGCAATCTTGTTTATCTTGCTTGCTATTGCAGTAACATACTTTAAAATTTAATCATTCACACACAAACCTGGTCCGAGTGACCGGGTTTTTTGTTTGTTGAAAAAAATTATTATTAGAAGTGTGAGCCATATTTCTGGAATGTTCACCATGGCTTTGCTAAAACTAAACTAAGTGAATTGAAATTAAGGGAGTTTTTATATCATGAAAGTAACTATACCGAAGCCATTTACATTCGAAGGAGGAAAAAGGGCTGTTCTTCTTTTACATGGCTTTACCGGAAACTCAGCCGATGTCCGGATGCTGGGTCGTTTTTTAGAAAAAAAAGGCTATACTTGTCATGCCCCACACTACAAAGGCCACGGAGTGCCGCCCGAAGAGCTCGTTCATACGGGTCCTGAAGATTGGTGGCAGGATGTCATCAATGGCTATGAATTTTTGAAAAAGAAAGGTCACTCAGAAATTGCTGTGGCAGGATTATCGCTTGGTGGCGTATTTTCCTTGAAATTGGGATACACTGTACCTATAAAAGCGATTATACCGATGTGTGCGCCGATGCATATAAAAAGCGAAGAGGTCATGTACCAAGGAATTCTTGAATATGCTCGTGAATTTAAAAATCGTGAAGGAAAAACAAAAGAGCAAATCGAAATGGAAATGAACGAGTTTCATAAATCACCAATGAAAACATTAAAGGCCTTACAGGCATTGATCGCAGATGTGCGTGAAAATGTGGATATGATTTATGCACCCACATTTGTCGTTCAGGCACGTCATGACAAAATGATTAACACCGAAAGTGCGAACATTATTTATAACGAAATCGAGTCAGTCGTAAAGGAATTAAAATGGTACGAAGAATCCGGTCACGTCATCACACTCGATAAGGAACGAGAGCAATTACATGAGGATGTTTATAGCTTTTTAGAAAAGCTAGATTGGCGCGATTAACTCGGAAACTACAAAGGAGGATTAGTTTGGAAGATAATATACAAAAGCATATAGACAAGGTATTACAATACATGAAGGATGAGGCGTACAAGCCATTAACCGTTCAAGAACTGGAAACTGCCTTTGGTATCCAGGATTCCAGTGACTTTAAGGAATTTGTAAAAGCACTCGTGCAAATGGAAGAGAAGGGCTTAGTTGTCCGAACGCGCAGTAATCGCTACGGACTCCCGGAGAAAATGAACTTAATTCGCGGAAAGCTGATCGGTCATGCCAAAGGGTTTGCCTTTGTTGCGCCAGATGAACCGGGAATGGATGATATTTTCATTCCGCCAAATGAAACAAACACCGCGATGCACGGGGATATAGTCTTAGCACGTGTTTCATCTGAAAGCACGGGGCAGCGACGAGAGGGAAGCATTATCCGCATTATTGAACGCGGAGTGCAGCAAATTGTCGGAACCTATGTGGAAAGCAAAAGCTTTGGCTTTGTGATTCCAGATGATAAGAAGTTTGCTAGTGATATTTTTATCCCAAAGGCAGCTTCCAAAGGTGCAGTCGAAGGGCATAAAGTGGTTGTTAAGCTAATCACCTATCCAGAAGGACGGAAGAGTGCTGAGGGCGAAGTTATAACTATCCTTGGCCACAAAAACGATCCAGGCGTGGATATCCTGTCAGTCATACATAAGCATGGATTACCAATGTCATTTCCGGATGAGGTATTGAAACAGGCAAACGAGGTGCCTGACACCATAGATGAAAGTGAATTGGCCAATCGCCGCGACTTAAGGAACGAAACGATTGTTACGATTGATGGGGCAGACGCCAAAGACTTGGATGATGCAGTCACTGTAACTAAGCTTGAAAACGGCAACTATAAACTCGGTGTCCATATTGCGGACGTCAGCTATTATGTAAAAGAAGGAACGCCGATTGACCTTGAAGCGGAGGAACGGGCTACCAGTGTCTATTTAGTGGACCGCGTGATCCCGATGATTCCGCATCGTTTATCAAATGGAATCTGCTCTTTAAATCCAAAAGTGGACCGGCTCGTTTTATCCTGTGAAATGGAGATTACCTCAGAGGGCGCCGTTGTTTCGCATGAGATTTTTCAATCCGTCATTAAGACAACAGAGCGGATGACCTATCATGATGTGAATCTCATTTTGGCTGAACATGATGAAGAAACCCGTGCCCGGTACGAACCGCTAGTGCCAATGTTTGAAATGATGGAAGAATTGGCTGCCATCCTACGAAACAAGCGGATGAAGCGCGGTGCGATCGACTTTGATTTTAAAGAATCAAAGGTACTCGTGGATGAGGAAAGCAAGCCGATCGATGTCGTTCTTCGCGAGCGGTCTGTAGCCGAAAGATTAATTGAAGAGTTTATGCTTGCAGCTAACGAAACAGTAGCTGAGCATTTTCACTGGATGGAAGTTCCTTTTATTTACCGAATTCACGAGGATCCAAAAGAAGATAAGTTACGGAGATTTTTTGAGTTTATTACGAACTTCGGATATATTGTAAAAGGTACCGCAAATGATGTGCATCCACGAGCCCTTCAGGAAATTATTGAAGAAGTTCAAGGGAAACCGGAGGAAATGGTGATTTCAACCGTCATGCTGCGGTCGATGCAACAGGCAAAATACGATCCGGAAAGCCTTGGTCATTTCGGATTATCAACCGAGTTCTATACTCATTTTACTTCACCGATCCGCCGCTATCCGGATACGATCGTTCATCGCTTAATTCGTACCTATTTAATCGAAGGGAAGCTTGATTCAACCACACAGGAAAAATGGAATGTACGCTTGCGAGAGATTGCCGATCATTCTTCAAAAATGGAGCGCCGCGCGGTTGATGCCGAGCGGGAAACCGATGAATTGAAGAAAGCGGAGTATATGGAGGACAAAATTGGCGTTGAATATGACGGTATTATTAGCTCTGTAACGAATTTCGGAATGTTTGTCGAGCTGCCAAATACGATTGAAGGCCTCGTTCATGTCAGCTATATGACCGATGATTATTATCGTTTTGACGAGCGTCATTTTGCGATGATTGGCGAGAGGACAGGGAACGTCTTCCGAATTGGCGACGAGATTACGGTCCGAGTAGTTAAGGTTAATAAAGATGAACGTTCCATCGATTTTGAAATTGTCGGTATGAAAGGGACACGCCGGGAACGTGTCGAGACGCCAAAGGTTTTCAGTACGGGCAGCGATACCAACAAGCCACGCCGCAATAAACAGCAAGGCGGCGGACGTGGTCAAAACGGCAACGCTAAGTCTGAAGGTGGCAACGGCGGCCAAGGTAATAAAGCAAAGAAAAAACGTAAATTTTATGATAATGTGCCAAAAAATAAAAGTAATAAGCGGAAAAACAAATGATTTAGATAGGGGGCCTTTTGTAAGGCTCCTTTTCATTGTCCTATGGGTTCTGTTCTGCTAAAATAAAGCCTAAGAATGAGGTGAAAAAAGATGCCAAAAGGTGAAGGAAAAGTTGTTGCGCAAAACAAAAAGGCTTACCATGACTATTTTATTGAAGAAACCTATGAAGCGGGAATCGTTCTGCAGGGGACCGAAATTAAGTCAATTCGTGGGGGAAAAGTGAATCTTAAGGATGCCTATGCACGGATTCAAAATGGAGAAGCTATACTTTTCGGGATGCATGTCAGTCCGTATGAACAAGGTAACATTTTTAATCATGACCCATTACGAACACGAAAGCTATTACTCCATAAGCGCGAAATTAATAAACTAATCGGTGAAACAAAAGAAGCAGGTTATGCACTTGTACCATTAAAGCTTTACTTGAAAAATGGTTTTTGCAAAGTGTTAATCGGGCTTGCTAAAGGTAAGAAGAATTACGATAAGCGTGAATCCTTGAAGCAAAAAGAAGCAAAGCGTGAAATTGAACGAGCCTTCCGCGATCGTCAGAAGATGTAATCGGAGTGAATTGGAAATTATTTTACAGATACTTACAATTGAAATATGCGGACAATATGTTATAATAAGTTTGTCGCTAAGTTAGCGATGAGATTCTTTGCTCAAGGACAATTGTCTGAGCATCCTAACGTCTACAGCTTTAATCTTTCATTAGATTGCAGCTCCTTTTATTATGGGGACGCTACGGATTCGACAGGGGTAGTTTGAGCTTAGGTCGCGAGTCGAGGGGATCGGCCTCGTTAAAACGTCAAAGCCATAACTGGCAAAACTAACAACAACCTCGCTTTCGCAGCTTAATACTGCATAGCGGTTCCTCCCTCCATTGCCCATGTGGTAGGGTAAGGGACTCACTCTAAGTGGGCTACGCCGGATTCCACCGCCTGAGGATGAAGGAAGAGAACAACCAGGCTAGCTGACCGGACGCCGGTCGATAGGCATATGGCTTCAGCGAAACACCAATATATCGACTACACTCGTAGAAGCTTAAGTGGCGATATCTTTGGACGTGGGTTCGATTAGTTATTAGTCGCCTTGTGTGGTAACACACGAGTGAAAATCTGGCTTTATCGGTGAAACCTAAGTCACTTCATTGTGATAGGGCAATGCCGAGCGGTATGTGGAGTAATCCAACAGCCGTGTATCGACTTATAGACTGCCATAGAAATGGTAGTACTAGGATGCGAAATCCCGCCTTGAAGAGGCAAATTTATGATTCGCATAAGACGCCAGAGGACCTGTTTGATGACAGGTTCAAGATATAGTCAGTGCCATGACGAAAGCATGGAAGAGCACGTCCCACCGTCTCCACTACATAGTGGAAAAGAAAAGGCCAGCAGAGATGCTGGTCTTTTTTATTTCTTATGTTTGGATAAATGATTACAAATTATTTAAAAAAGGGTATAAATTTTGTACTGCACCCCAAAAGTTAGAGTGAAATCTAGCTTTTGGGGTATTTTTATGGCTTAAATATGTTCATTAATCGACCCGTTTAATTGCTCATCCCAATGCAATTTAGTGTCTTCTTTTATACTATCACTGTGTTGTTGCAATGCATTGATAAGAGCAGAATGATTGCGATTTTTTAACGCCTCATACATAAGATGATGGTCTTTATGCCTCTTTAAACTGTTTTCAAAAAGTGTACTAAATATAACCCTAGCTAGTGAGACATGAGGATTAATTGAATTATAGATATCTTGTACTTTTTGATTTGAAGCCATTTGAACTAGAAGCTGATGGAACTCCATGTCGAGTTTAGTGTAAGTCTCGAAAGGAAATGGGTTTATTTTTAATAATGAATCCATTTCGTCAAGCAGTTGCTTCCATTTGTCAACTTGCTCATCTGATACTTGAGAGATAGCGATATTTGCAGCCCAAGATTCAATCATGAAACGTGCATCAAGCGCTTCTATACAATCTTTATATCTCAATTGGGTAATATAAGTTCCTTTACGCGGCAATATTTCAATTAAACTTTCGTGAACTAATTGATTGATTGCCTCTTTGACTGGAGAACGACTAACTCCAAATTTCTCTGCTAATTTATTGATATCGAGTTTATCACCAGGCGCAAACATTCCACTAATAATTTCTTTTCGAAGAACCCTGTATACTTGTGTGGCTAGAGCTGAGGTTTCAATTTTATCATTCACGACAGAACCTCCTGTTCCTTTAATAGTAAGGTCTAACATATAACATATTACATGTAACATTCTGTATAAATTATAGGTGAATATATTATATGTCGTCAATTTCTTATTTCTTATTTCTTATTTCTTATGACTAGGAGAAATGAAGAAGCATTATTGAAAAAAATGTTGACTAATTAATAAGAAAATTGTAACATGAATTTGTGAAATGTGAAATGTGAAATGTTACATATCAGCAAACGCTTTAAAAGTTAAAAGGGAATGTGTATTTAGGGCAAATTAGTTAAATAAGAAGCTGAATAATCTTTATTTTAGGAACAGGCAAATAAAGATCATATTTTTTACTTTAACTAAATTATTAGGATGGAAACAAAAGAATCATTGCGTAAACAACAAAAAACTTAGAATAAGGGGATAGTAGAATGGCGACAGTCACGATACAAGTAGAGGATGCTAAACAACTAGTCATTAAGAAGCTAACAGAAGCAGGTTTAAACGAAGAGCACGCTGGGAAAATCGCAGAGGTTTTAGTACATGCTGATCTTAGGAATGTAAATTCACATGGTGTATTACGTACAGAGCATTATGTAAACCGTTTAAAAGCTGGCGGAATCAACCCGAATGCACAAATTTCCTTTAAGTCGACCGGACCTGTAACTGGTATTGTTGACGGGGATGATGGATTTGGGCATGTCATTGGGGAAGTAGCCATTGATCATGCAATCGATATGGCTCGCGAAAATGGAGTGGGAATGGTAACTGCTATCAATAGCAGCCATTGCGGAGCTTTAAGCTATTTTGTTCAAAAAGCTGCGGATGCGAAGCTAATCGGGATTGCGATGTCACACACCGATAAAATCGTTGTTCCATTTGGAGGAAAGACATCGTTTCTTGGAACAAATCCGATTGCTTATGGAGTACCTGCAAAAACAAAGAAGCCATTTATCCTTGACATGGCGACATCTAATGTGGCATTAGGCAAAATCCTTCAGGCACGTGAAGAAGGAAAGGGAATTCCAGAGGGCTGGGGAGTAGATGAAAATGGTGCTTCCGTCACAGATCCAAACAAGGTCGTTGCGCTCTCTACTTTTGGAGGTCCAAAAGGCTATGGGTTGTCTGTAATTGTTGATGTTTTCTCTGGATTATTAGCAGGTGCGGCATTCGGTCCCCACATTGGAAAAATGTATGACGATCTTGATAAAAAACGAAAGCTCGGTCACTATTTCTGTGTAATCAATCCTTCATTCTTCACAGATACAGATCTGTTTTTGGAACAAATGGACCGAATGTTGGAAGAGCTTCAGCAGGTACCTCCAGCTCCAGGGTTTGATCGCGTATATGTACCGGGGGAAATTGAACAACTGCATGAAGAAAGAAACCTTGAACAGGGTATTACGATAGCATCAAGTGTGTATGAATTCCTTAAAAAGTAGGGTCAGAGATGAAAGCGGTTCAAGTGGGAAAAGCACATGTACTTGTTATTCAAGAAGTAAAAAAACCTTAGATTTCGAACTCTACTGATGTTCTTGTTAAAGTAAAAAGAGTAGGGGATTGCGGATAAGATATGCATATATACCAAGGACCAAATCCTCTTGCTACTTTACTGCCGGTTATTGGACAGGAAGTAGCAAGAGGATCTATAAAAATTGGTCAGGATGTTACCAGTGTCCAAATGGTAGATAATATGACTCATTCCGGGAGTTGAAAGATCAATATAAGTAATAATACATTTTTCAATAAATTGGAATCGCTTTCGAAAAAGAAATAAACATATTTTATGATTTAGGGGGACCATTTATGTTTTCACAAGGTAGAGGAATTGTAATTCTTTTCTTATTCTTAGCAGGTGTAGTTAATTATTTAGACCGTTCTGCATTATCTATTGCAGCCCCGTTCATTAAAGAAGATTTATCATTATCAGCAACTGAGATGGGAATAATTTTTAGTAGTTTTTCTGTCGGTTATGCTATATTCAACTTTCTTGGGGGGATGGCATCCGATAAATATGGAGCAAAGCTGACATTGTTTGTTGCCATGATTGTTTGGTCATTATTTAGTGGCGCGCTTGTGCTTGCTGTTGGTTTTGTCAGTATGATTGTCATTCGTGTTTTGTTTGGTATGGGTGAAGGTCCACTCTCTGCAACAATAAGTAAAATGGTAAATAACTGGTTTCCTTCAGATAAACGTGCATCCGTTATCGGTTTAACAAATAGTGGGACGCCGCTTGGTGGTGCTATTTCAGGGCCAATCGTTGGTTTTATCGCAATTACATATGGCTGGAGAGTTTCATTTATAGCTATTATGGTGATTGGTATTATTTGGTCTATTTTCTGGTGGAAATTTGTTAAAGAAAAACCAGCAGCGTCATCTGAACAAGCTAAAACAGAAAGTGCCGCTACTGGGGAAAATTCAAGTGTAGTAACAGAAGGAAAATTGCGATTATCCTTTTATTTAAAACAAAAGACAGTATTATTTACAGCATTTGCGTTTTTTTCTTACAACTATATTTTATTCTTCTTCTTAACTTGGTTTCCAAGCTATTTGGTAGATGCGCGCGGTTTAAGTCTAAAAGACATGAGTATCGTCACAGTGATTCCGTGGGTTCTTGGCTTTATTGGTCTTGCTATAGGAGGATTCGTATCGGATTTCTTCTTTAAAAAATTTGCGAAAAAAGGTGTTTTATTCTCACGTAAACTTGTGCTTGTAATATGTTTGTTCTTATCAGCGGTTTGTATCGGCATAGCTGGTATGGTAACAACAACAGTTAGTGCGGTTACACTCGTTGCACTCTCCGTGTTCTTCTTATATTTGACAGGTGCTATTTACTGGGCCATTGTTAATGATGTTGTAGACCAAAATAACGTTGGATCAGTTGGTGGCTTCATGCACTTCTTGGCAAATACAGCTGGGATTATCGGACCAACTTTAACGGGTTATATAGTGGATACTTCAGGGACATACACAGCTGCTTTCTTGCTCGCAGGTTGCTTAGCTATATTTGCATCGCTTGCAGTTATTCGTTTTGTACGCCCGATTATAAAACCTTCGTAACAATTTTTTCAGAGAATGTAGGCTGCAATTCTATAAAAAGGTTGCAGAAAAAGGATTACGGAATTACTAGAGGCGCATGAAACATTCATGCGCCTGTTTTATTTTTTTAGATAAATCAGTTCATATTTGCATTCATAATCATATTGTTCGCTTGAGGCATTCCTTGTGCAGGGGCGAAGGCATTAAGCAGTTGATTCATATCCTGCTGGGCCAGCTGCGGTACTTGGTAGTAATGGTGTTTATTTTGATAAATCGAGATTTCATAGGCCATTTCAATGCAATTCGGAACCGAGTCGGCTAGTACACGACGTACAACAGGGTTGGTCACTTCTAAAGCGGCCATTGTCTTCATTGATGCACCTGATTTCACACATCCAAGCATCATACTGGAAACGCATTCATCTGTTAGCTCGGAAACAGATTGCACCGGCTTTTTCGGCTGGGATGGTTTTAAGCCATAAACAAAGTCATTTCCTTGATTCATTTTATAGCTCTGTGTTGGTTTGGAAGGATTTTGCCCCGTGCTGAAACATTCTAATGTAATGTTATATTCATCCTGTATAAATTGATATTGGCGATCCAGAATATCGAGTAATTCTGGGTCTTTTACATGTTGGCGTAGTAATAAGTATTGATCCAATGTCCCAATGGTTCCTGAAAGTACTTCATGGACATCAAATACTTCATGACCACCGTGATTTAATTGTTGTGGTACATTTCCTGTGTGCATATTTTGGTGCATAGGCCCTTGTTGATTTTGCATCATTTTGTATCTCCTCCTAAAGGTATTGGCATAACCATATTTATTATGTTTCAAGGAAGAAGAGTTATGCTCTAAAATACTGTCCATAAACGGAAATAGGATTGTTAAAATTACTAATAAATAGGTATTAAAAGCACTTGCTAGCGTCAATAATGACTGTAGTTAAGAAACTAGGGGTGCTTAGGATGAAAGAGGAATTAAAGATTCTTTATCAAATTTTTACGACTACCAAAGATGCGATTGAAAAATTTATGAATATGCTCGACCCGGTCATTCAGAACGCCACCGATGACCATGAGCGACTTTACTACCATCATATTTTTGAGGAAGAGGAGCAGCGGCTTTCACGTTTAGTCGAGCTAATTCCGCTTATTAGTAAGTTTGAAAACGAAAAGGAAGAAAAGGATTTTGCACCGACCAATAATGAGTTTAATCGGCTTCTCCAGGAGCTGAATCTTGAAAAATTCGGGTTACATAATTTTGTTGAACATTTAGATTTGGCTCTATTTAGATTTACTGATGAGGAACGAAGCACCTTGCTGAACCAATTGCGGGAGGTATCCTATAAGGATTATCAGCAAGTCAAAGCGATGTTGATCGACATCAATAAAAGGTTCGATAATGACTACGTCGATCCACATGCGCATCATGATCACGACCATGATCATTTAGATCGGTCAGTTGCCACATCAACTGCTGTTCCAGTTGCGAATTCAGCTAAATATAAAAAGGGGTTTACTGTGGGGAGCTTAATTTAGGATTTTTTTTACATAAGAATTTATTCTAATTTGGTGTTTGGCGAAATCCCTTTAAAGTTTGGCGAAATAATTCCCAAACTTCGCGAAATCCACGCTGAACTTGGCGATATCCCGCCAAGTTCACGCCGTCGAAGTTGCAAACGGCGGAATCTTTCCATAGTTTGCGAAATATATCCTAAACTTGGCGAAATTCACTCCAAAATCGGCAGAATCATCGGACTCCACCTACCAAAACCTATTCGAAAAATAACCACTTGAACAAGAGAGGATAGACCAATGAATAAATCGCACTTATATCCAGATTCACCGTTAAATGACCAAGAATTCAACCAATTAGATCAAACCGTCATTGAGTCAGCACGTAGACAGTTAGTTGGCCGGCGCTTTATTGAACTATATGGTCCGCTTGGACGAGGGATGCAGAGTATCCCAAATGATATCTTTTTAGAAAATATGGAAGCAAAAATGGATTTTCAGGGCTCCTTTGAGACAATTGTTGAGTCCAGCAAACGTGTAAATCACACGATTCCCTTACTTTATAAGGATTTCGTCCTCTATTGGCGTGATATCGAACAGACCAAGACGCTCGATATTCCGATTGATTTTTCACCGGCTGCCAATGCTGCCAGAGACGTAGCTAACCTGGAGGATCAGATGATTTTTCATGGCGCAAGAGAGTTTGATATCCCGGGTTTAATGAACGTCCAAGGCCGGCTGACGCACTTGATTGGGGAATGGTATGAATCCGGAACAGCTTTTCAGGATATAGTCGACGCTAGAAATAAATTGCTCGAAATGAATCATCATGGTCCGTTTGCGCTTATCCTATCACCAGAACTCTATTCCCTAATTCATCGAGTCCATAAAGACACCAATGTGTTAGAGATTGAACATATCCGAGAGCTAGTGACCGATGGTGTGTTCCAATCACCCGTATTAAAAGGGAAAACAGGTGTTATACTTAACACTGGACGAAACAACTTAGACCTTGCTGTTTCCGAGGATTTTGATACAGCCTACTTGGGCGTGGAAGGGATGAATCACCCGTTTCGTGTCTATGAAACAGCGGTATTAAGGATTAAGCGACCTGGGGCAATTTGCACACTAGAAGCAATAGGGGATTAACTGGTGAACAATCGAACTTTTACGGTTGGCTCTCTTATTCCAGGAAAAATAGCGCCAGTACCGACGTCTCTCGATATAGTCGAAAGACCATTATTTGAAAAAGCAGGACCAAAAGAGCAATACACTGCAATTAAGGAAGTTTCTCCTCCTAAAAAAATAATTGTCGTGCAGGATGGGAATAAATTCGAAGTTTCACCTGCTAAAGGGAAACTGCTTGATGTAGCACTCAACCAAGGCAAGCCCATCAAATTTAAATGCCAAAAAGGGACGTGCGGACAATGTATGGTACAAGTCCTGCAAGGTCCAGGTCTATCGAAACCAAATGAACAAGAACATAAAAAACTTGGCAATGAAGTAAACAACGGCTATCGATTAGCCTGCCAGGCTGTCATCCTATAGACAAAAAACGAGGTCCACTTCGAAAGTGTGACCTCGTTTTTATTACGCTAATAATTGCACTACATTATCTTCAACTGGGAATGGAAGCGAGATATTGTGGTTTTTTAATTCTTTTAGACTAATATCACGGACAAGTTTCAAGGCTTCTTTTTTGAAAGAGTTAGTGACAAAACCGTTATTAACTTCACATAGCTTTTGTAAATATTTCAAAGTATCGTGCAGTAAATACTTTTTAATATAAGTATTATTCAGCTGACAAATTAATTTGTGCTGCAAGCCTTTGATAACAGCAATCTGGTCCACATGTGCAATCACATTCGCACCATCTTGATCAATAAATCCAACAGATACATAATGACCTTTTGAGATATCAACATTCGTAAACACGGGGTTAAGATAGGTTTCACCTGATGATAACCGAATCGAATCAGCTTCTGCCGCACCGCCGATTTTCCGTTGATTAGAAATAACCGTGTGAATATCCTTCAACCCATATAACATGTTAAACATGTTGAATCCCCCTCCATTTACGTCTATAATACTAATAATAACGATAATGAGAATCATTGTCAATGGGTGTCAGGCACCAATTTGTGGAGGTTGTTTGAACAAAACAATTGAACTTTGAGTTTTCAAATATAAGAATACTATCCTGTAAATTGATTTGTAATATTTTCATAGTTTGGTAACACTTTGGTCAAAACTTCGTCTATAATGTAGGTAGTAAATAAAAAACATCAAAGAGGGATTGATCAATGGGGAATCTGAAAAGCAGTTGGTCGAAGGGGACATTAATTGCCGTCATTGTTGTTACTTTTTTGTTTGCAGGGATATTCGTTAGTAATTATTTTAATGCAAAAGCAGCAAGCGGTGAATCTAATAATCACCAAAAAAATAAAGTTACTAATCTGCCTGTGAAACAAAATGTAAGCCCGGAAACAATTGTGCGAAATACGAACGGCTTAAAGTTGGAAAAAGAAAAAATGCAAAAACAGCAAGAGGATGCTTTGCACCAGAAAAACGAACAAGAACGTGAGATTAGTAAGGTGCCCAATAAACGTACTCCTGTTACGGCGGCACAACCCACCACAAAAGATAATACTTCTTCTCAACCACCGTCAAAGAAATCTAATGCAGCTCCGACTAAACCAAACATTACACAACTAAGCGAAAGTGGAAAGAAAATAGTGTATTTAACATTTGATGATGGTCCTGCACCCTTTTCCAATCAGATTATCAAACAACTGGAAAAGTATCAATTTAAAGCTACATTCTTTATGATTGATGGGAATCTTAAGAGATATCCTGAAAGTGTCAAATTAATGGTCAAATCAGGCGAAACGGTTGGATTACATAGTGTATCTCACAGTCAAAAGAAATTTTATAAATCTAAAAAAACAGTACTCAATGAACTAAACCAAAACCGTAACACCTTAATGAAGGTATCAGGTGTCAATTCTTTTATCATGAGAACCCCGTATGGCAGCGCCCCAAACATGACAAACGAGTATAAAAAGGCTGTGAAGGAAAACGGGTATATTATGTGGGATTGGAATATTGATAGTAAGGATTGGTATTATAAGGATAAGCGCTATGTTAATAGTGTTATTGATCAAATAAAACAAATGAAACATCATAATGGACCGCTTGTCATCCTTTTACATGAGCGAAAGGAAACACTTGCCCATTTGCCTGAGCTTCTTGACTATTTAAAGAAACATGGATATGAAGGAAGGCCAATTGAAAAAACAACTGCGCCAATCCAATTTTAAATCAGACAATATATCTGTAGATTTGGTATAATCAATTTATTGTTATAAAAATTTTTATGTAAATTTAGCGAATATAATGGGGATCGATAATAGCCTATGATCAATAAACTATTGCAGAGTACGGGTTTCAAAAGAATTTCTATTTTTGTTTTAATTGCTATTTTGATTTATGCGATGAAGTCAATGATTAATTTAATTTTGCTTACATTTATTTTTACCTTTTTAATGGATCGGTTAGTTCATTTTATTGAAGGTAAAATACCAATTAACCGAAAGTTGATTGTTGTCATTTCATATGCGAGTATTGTTGGTTTGCTTTCTTATGGCTTGGTAATGTATCTGCCAATGATTGCAGGTGAAATTACTGCCTTAATCAAGCAGTTGACTGCTTTTTATACAGCAAAGCATGATAACTTGGTGCTGAATTATATTGTCAGTCGAATGGAAGAAATTAAAATCTCAAGTTACTTAGAACAAGGCGTTACCTTTGTATTTAAGTACTTTACGGATATTAGTAAAATTGGTTTGCAAGTTTTATTAGCCCTGTTAATGAGTTTGTTCTTCTTATTGGAAAAACCGCGCTTGATTGAATTTACTAAGAAATTTAGAACTAGTAAAGTTGCGCCTATTTACTCTGAAGTTGAATTTTTTGCTCGAAAGTTTGTGGGTACATTTGGTAAAGTAATTGAGGCCCAACTGATCATTGCTGTTGTGAACTGTATTTTAACCACCATCTCCTTATGGATACTAGACTTTCCACAGCTCGGCGGACTATCGATCATGATTTTTGTATTGGGATTGATCCCAGTTGCAGGTGTCATTATTTCATTAATTCCACTTACCATCATTGCCTATAGTATTGGCGGTATGGCCACTGTTCTTTACGTTGGCATTGCGATTATGATTATTCATGGCATCGAAGCCTATATTTTAAATCCAAATTTAATGAGTTCCAAAACCAATCTCCCAGTTTTCTATACATTCCTTGTATTGATCTTCTCCGAGCACTTTTTTGGTGTGTGGGGGTTGATCGTTGGGATTCCCGTCTTTGTTTTCCTATTGGATGTTTTAGAAGTAACTGAGAGTAAGAAGTATAAATAAAAAAGCCCATGTTAAGGGCTTTTTTGTCTATACTAGAGGTATTAAGGATAAGGGGGAAATCACATGAGCGAATGTAAACTTAACCATAGCCATGAAGATGTAAAAAGTAAATATGAATCACAAGCGTCCTTTCTTCCGGAAGAAATGAATCCATTATTTAATCAGTTCTTTGAAAAAGAACATACACAGGACCTCTTAAATGAGGTATTTCATTTGCTTAAAAAATACGATTTAGCCACAAAAGAAGAACAAGAAAACAGAAATAACCGCTTATTTTTGGTGCTGAAGAATCTGTAATTATGGAGGGCCCTATTGAATAATAGGGCCCTGACTTTTTAACAAATACATGTTTTTCTTTTGACTCCAATTTTATTGCGGAGTTCGATTTTTTTTATATAGTCAGTGGCGATTGGGACTTTACAAGCTGTTTGACCGACATTCACATGAACCTTACCAATCTTTTCTGCGACTGTGACTGCTTCGTCATACAATGCAGTCACATAGGCACCTGTACTAATGACAAATCCATTCATTACATAGCGGACCCGGTTTTTTTCTTCATGTATCGTGCTTTCAATTTGCTGGAGGAGGCTGCGAATTTCCTCCATGTCGAGAATTTCATCTGGGGTTATTGATAAATAATTGGCATACGTATTCCACCCGCAGACGGCAATCATTTCATCATTGGATTTCATCCATTCTCTTGCTAGCTCTAGGGCATAGGGACTTTCAGCGGCAACTCCTGCTACCGTATATTCAGCAAGCATATACCAGTTTGCTTTTTTAACCCAATCTTGGAGTGTTTCTTTTTCCATCAACTTTGGATTCACAGAAAGACCTGCTAAATACATGGCATCAAAGTTACCTGTGTTGTATAAGTCCAAAGCTAACGGGTGATCTTTTTTTACAAACTTAACGAGCTTTTTTAAATCACCTATCTTCACCCCAAACAGGGTGCCCTCCTTTGCGCCGTGATTGATAAACGTTTTTTTGGTTTGTTCTGTCCCCAGTTCAGCAAGCTTCCACATGATTTCATCTAATGTCATTTCTCATCCTCCAATGGGTTGTTTATTGTATCATTTTATCATCAGTTTGGAACAATTTCCCTTCCTTGTTGTAAAAAGTTAGTTATAATGAAATAGGTTGTTTTTGAAAATATTAAGAAAATCAAACTTTATTTAGAAAAGAGGATATAATGAGCGAACTTCTACATTTATTAAAACGCGGCAATAAATCTGCCTTATTGGCAGCAATCATTAATACGATTATTTCCATTATCAAAGGTATCGCATTTACGTTTACAGGTAATGTAGCGATGTTTGCAGAAACGATGCATAGCCTAGGTGATGCTGCAAACCAGTTTTTCGTGTTTATCGGCTCCGCCTTAAGTAAGAAGGCTCCGACCGAAAAATATCCCAATGGATTTGGCCGTTTGGTTAACCTTGTTCTTTTGGGTGCAGTATTAATCGTCGGAATTATGGCGTTTGAAACCATAAAAGAAGGTTACCACCATGTCGTCCATCCGACAGAGTCTGGCGGTTTTATCATTAACCTGGTCGTTTTAGCTGTTGCAACCCTTCTCGAGACCTTTGTTTTATTTAAAGCAATGAAAGAGATTTTACATGAAATTGAGGTTGAAGCAAGTGGACTTCAAGTGTTTAAAAAAAGCTTTGCCAATTTGGGAAGAGCTAAACCTGCAACCAAACTAGTTTTTATGGAGGATCTAGTTGCCACTTTAGGTGGTTTGTTAGCCATTATCGCCGTTGTCATCTCTCGATTTACAGGTTTCCATCAAATTGAGGGGCTCGCATCCATGCTGATTGGGGCGATGATGTTCTTTGTGGTTGGCAGGGTCTTTTTGGATAATGCTGCAGGGGTCCTTGGTCAAGCAGATGAAGAAATGGAAAATAAAATTGGCACGCTTGTGATGGAGGATCCTGATGTTAAGGATATTCAAGGAATCACTGTCATTAAAGAGGGTGAGGATTTGCATGTGGAATTAGAAATTGAAGTGGATCCAAAATTGACAGTAGCTGCAGCTGATGATATTAAAGATCGATTAGAAGAAAAAATCATGGCAGAAAAAGGTGTTGTCGATGTGACTATTGAGATTGACGAAGAAGATGAAGTCATGAGTTGGAAGGAACGCAGTGGATCAGCAGCAAATTAGAAACTGTCTTGTAGATAAATCATCATTGGACCTTCTTCCGTCTTAACAGAACGAATAAAGCCGTTTTTAGGTGGAATTCTATTCTGGAAGGGCAAAATTAGGGGGTAACTAAGGGTGGAACACAATGTACGGTTAACTAGTGCGGAAATCGGGGGATTATGGGCTACGTATATTCAGGAGAATATGTCTGTTTGCTTGCTTATCTATTTTCTTCATCACATTCAAGATGAAGAGATTAAAAAAATTCTCAAACAGTCATATGAAATATCTGAGGGGCATATTCAGAAAATCACGACCATTTTTAATAAGGAAGGCATTCCAATTCCTGATGGATTTTCTGAAAAGGATCTTAATTTATCTGCCCCGCCATTATTTTATGATATGTTTGGCCTCAGTTTTATTTATTCGATGAGCCGCATGAGTATGATAAATACCGGGTTTATAACAGCAAATATAGCTAGAGAAGATGTGTTGGATTTCTTTGTTACGATGGTTCAGGAAACTTCATTGTTATATCAGGAATCCACAAATCTTATGCTTTCGAAGGGAATCTATGACCGTCCGCCGATGATACCCTATCCAAATGAAGTGAAATACATTGAAAAACTGTCTTATTTAAGTGGAATCGGGAAGAAAAGACCGCTAAACGTGGCTGAAATTACAGAAATTTTTTTTAATACGGAGCGAAATTATTTTTCAATCCTTCTATGTACGGGATTACTTCAGGTGGTTTCAGACAAGGAGATTCATAATTATATTGAGGAAGGTAAGAAAATATCTGAAAAGCAAATCAAAACCTTCAATGATATCCTTATGAGAGAGGAACTGCTTGGGAATGTGTCAACAAGTATGGAAGTGACCGATTCTACAGTTTCTCCTTTTTCAGATAGGCTTGTGGTCACTCTTTTTCAGCCATGATTTTTTCTTCTAATCGATCTTTAATATCATCAGCTGCAGCTACTGTCAATTTTGGATCCACTTCA
>Ga0181473_100016_pt1 | contig 20267 bp, 16 predicted proteins | sample In2P11_FD_119089 | JGI IMG/M metagenome (GOLD analysis project Ga0181473, IMG submission 119089) | Clean room microbial communities from NASA Spacecraft Assembly Facility at Jet Propulsion Laboratory, Pasadena, California, USA -... ... | reverse complement strand
TATAGTGCCTGTTGTAAGCTTACTTGAAAATAGTTTAGTAGAATTACACACAAAAAATACTAATTATCATAAAGCTTAAAAATAATAATAATAAAGAATTAAAAAATAAAAATTTTTTTTTTTCTGCTATGTTGATTTTAATAGATAATATACTTAGAAATAAATAAAAAAAAAAAATTAAATATTTTTTTTTTACCACTTCACGCAACAATGACTAGAATTTATAAAGGACAAATCACACATGAATATAGAACTAGTACAGGAGCAATTATTTGATACATAATTTATAGGTTTAGACCCTAATGGTCTATTAATAGGTAATTACTAAACATTTACTATGAAGAAACTTAAATTGCATTTTGTACATTCCACTCTTTTTCAAGCTTATTGAACAAATGTGGTATAATTAACTGTAAAAAAGTTAATTCCACTTAGTTATAAAGACCTATATTTAACAATTAATGCTAAGTTTGCTTTAGTTTAGGAAAGTTATTAATTTTATTACTTACTCACACATCATATCTCAGTTAGATGGATTGTTTCCAAACAACATTAGACTTCCTCATATACTAGATATGCTTAATAAGGATCATAAAGAGTATATGTATGTTGCAAAAATCTCAACCTATGTTTGTTGATTATATAATTCTTTTCTATTTTTTTTGTTTCTTTTTAAATTTGTATTTTTCAATTAAATGATGGTATTATTTTTCCATACCTATTAATATAATATTATAACACATGCCTCAGTTAGTACCTTTTTATTTTATAAATCAAGTTGTATTTGCATTTACTGTAATTGTCTTATTAATATATGTTTTTTCAAAATATATTTTACCTAGATTTGTTCGTTTATTTTCAACACGTCTTTTCATTAGCAAATTATAAATCTTACACATTATAATTTGTGGTATGAGAATGTATAAACAATATTAACTATTTAAATAATTGAAGGAAAAAAAAAGTAACTATGCAAACATTTTCACATATTATAAGCCCATTGGACCAATTTGAAATAAGAAATCTTTTAAGTCTAGATGCTCCTATACTGGGTAACTTATCTTTATCATTAACAAATATCGGCTTGTATTTAGCAATTGCAGGATATTTTGTCTTTATATTAAACCTTATGTCTACTAATAATAGTAAAATCATATCAAATAGTTGATCTATATGCCAAGAATCTGTTTATTCTACTGTACATAGCATAGTAGTTAACCAGATAAATGCGAAAAATGGCCAAGCTTACTTTCCTTTTATGTATGTACTATTTGTATTTATATTAATTAATAATTTAATAGGGTTGATACCTTATAGTTTTGCACCTACAAGTCATTTTATCTTAACTTTTTCACTTAGTTTTACAATTGTTTTAGGTGCAACTATTATGGGTTTAAGTAGACATGGACTTAAATTCTTTTCTCTATTTGTACCTTCTGGTTGTCCTTTAGGATTACTTCCTTTATTGGTATTGATAGAATTTATCTCTTACTTAGCCAGAAATGTGTCATTGGGTCTAAGACTTGCAGCTAATATATTATCTGGTCACATGCTATTAAATATATTAAGTGGATTCACATATAATATAATGAACTCAGGACTAATATTTTTCTTTTTAGGCCTTTTCCCATTAGCTTTTATAATAGCATTTTCTGGTTTAGAATTAGGAATTGCATTTATACAAGCTCAAGTTTTTGTGGTATTATCTTGTTCTTATATTAAAGATGCATTAGAATTGCATTAAAAAAAAACGTAGGTTAAATGTGATACATATTGTGTAATAAAGTGTTCTATGCGAAAAAAAAGAATGAATTACATATTACAGAAAAGTTTAGTACTCATTGTATAAATGTATAATGATCAAATTCTTGGTGTTTTATAGAAAAAATTATTTACTTTGAATAATTCAAAATAATTATGAGAAAAAAAATCCTTTATTGAGTTTTACTTTAGTTTTATACATATATATTATGTCAATAATAGGCTGAAACTATCTTACTTGTATCCAAAAAAAAATGAAAAAAAGAGAGCTTAACTTAATGGTAAAGTATGTGACTTTTAATCATTGTAATATGAGTTCAAATCTCATAGCTCTTACAATAAGAAACCCAGTTATAGTGTTTAAAAATTAATAACAAAAGGCCAGTTATGGCATTTAAAAATTAATAACAAACAATTTTAGTATAATACATATCATAAAAAATTACGCTTAATTACAAACTTTGTATGGCTGATATTACACATTAAAGTATGTTACAGCCTTTTATCATCTATTGATCAGTTTGTTAATTAGCAATTTAATTTATATATATTTGATTAGTCAATTTAACTTTTTTAACAGTGATCACAAACACAACAATTTATCACAAAACAGTATTTCTATGTGATGAGAACGTTGATTTTTATCATGTAATGCAAAAGATATAGGTACATTATATCTTATCTTTGCGTTATTCTCAGGATTATTAGGAACAGCATATTCTGTTTTAATCAGACTAGAACTGTCTGGCCCTGGTGTTCAGTACATAGCTGACAACCAATTATATAATAGTATAATTACAGCACATGCTATATTAATGATTTTCTTTATGGTGATGCCTGCAATGATTGGAGGATTTGGTAATTTTTTACTTCCATTACTGGTAGGTGGTCCTGATATGGCATTTCCAAGATTAAACAATATCAGTTTTTGATTACTTCCTCCAAGTTTAATTTTATTTTTATTTGCAGGTACTATTGAAAATGGAGCCGGTACAGGTTGAACATTGTACCCTCCATTATCAGGTATCCAAAGTCACAGTGGTCCAAGTGTAGATCTGGCCATTTTTGCCTTACATCTATCGGGTGTAAGCAGTTTACTTGGAGCCATGAATTTCATTACAACTATCTTGAACATGAGAGCTCCAGGTATTAGATTACATAAATTAGCTCTGTTTGGATGAGCAGTAGTAGTAACAGCTGTATTATTATTACTTTCTTTACCAGTATTGGCAGGAGGTATCACTATGATCTTAACTGATAGAAATTTTAATACATCTTTCTTTGAAGTAGCTGGTGGAGGGGATCCTATCCTATACCAACACTTGTTCTGATTCTTTGGACACCCTGAAGTTTATATTCTAATTATACCAGGTTTTGGAATTATAAGTACAACTATATCTGCAAGTTCTAACAAAAGTATATTTGGATATTTAGGTATGGTTTATGCAATGATGTCTATAGGTGTATTAGGATTTGTTGTTTGAAGTCACCATATGTATACTGTAGGTCTAGATGTAGACACACGTGCATACTTTACTGCTGCAACTTTAATTATTGCAGTGCCTACTGGAATTAAAATATTTAGTTGATTAGCAACTTGCTATGGAGGATCTCTTCAATTAACACCATCTATGTTATTTGCCTTAGGGTTTGTATTCATGTTCACTGTGGGAGGGTTAAGTGGAGTGGTGTTAGCCAATGCTTCTCTGGACATAGCATTTCATGACACTTATTATGTGGTAGCACACTTCCACTATGTTCTAAGTATGGGTGCTGTATTTGCCTTATTTAGTGCATGATACTTTTGAATCCCTAAAATATTAGGGTTAGATTATAACAGAATGTTAGGTAAAGTGCACTTTTGAATCTTATTCACAGGAGTTAATTTAACATTCTTTCCTCAACATTTCTTAGGTTTACAAGGAATGCCCAGAAGAATTAGTGATTACCCTGATGCATTTGCAGGATGAAACTTAATAAGTAGTTTTGGATCAATTGTTTCTGTAGTAGCTACATGATTATTCTTAAATATTTTATATAACCAATTAGTAGAAGGTAATAGTGTTTCAAGATATCCATGATTAACTCCTCAGTTTTATACTGATTTCTTGCAAACATTACTAATGAGAGCATATACTAGTTTAGAATGATGTCTAAATAGTCCTCCTAAACCTCATGCTTTTGCAAGTCTTCCTCTGCAATCAGTAATAATGTAATAATAACTTTTAAAACTCAAAAAAAACGTCTTAATAGTATTGTTTATAATCTTATTGTCTACAAATGTTCTTAGATTAGTCTATTGAAATCCAATAAACTAAAAATCTGTGTAATTTAACAGTATCAGTGATAAAGCCACTTTATGTATGGATAGGTTTAATAGGCCTACTAAGAGTTTATACAATACCACCTCCCCATTTTAAGTTTAAATAAAAAAAAAAAAATGAATTTATCGTTAATACTATTTTTAATAGGAGTCTTAGGTTTTGTTTTGAATAGAAAAAATATTATTTTAATGCTTATTTCTATTGAAATAATGTTACTTGCTATTACATTCCTTATATTGGTTAGTTCACTTAGCTTTGATGATATATTAGGGCAAATCTATGCTATATATATTATATCAATAGCTGGGGCAGAGTCTGCCATAGGACTAGGTATTTTAGTAGCCTTCTACAGATTAAGAGGAAGTATTGCAATCGAATTTAGATAATGTATTTAATTATAATAATATTGCCTTTATTAGGTTCAATCTCTTCTGGTTTCTTTGGAAGAAAAATAGGTGTAAGCGGATCACATATAATAGCCTGTACATCTGTAATAACTACAACAATTTTAGCTATAATAGCTTTTTTTGAAGTTGGTTTAAATAGCATACCTGTTTCTGTAAAACTTTTTAGATGAATAGATTCAGAATCATTGAATGTCTTATGAAGTTTTAATTTTGATTCTTTAACAGTATCTATGTTAATACCTGTTCTAATAGTTTCCTCATTAGTACATGTTTACTCTATAGGGTACATGAGCCATGATCCCCATAATCAAAGATTTTTCAGCTACTTAAGTTTATTCACATTTATGATGATAATACTTGTAACAGCAGACAATTATTTACTTATGTTTGTAGGTTGAGAAGGTGTAGGTGTATGTTCTTATTTGCTTGTGAGTTTTTGATTTACTAGAATAGCAGCAAATCAAAGTTCTATATCTGCTTTTTTAACAAATAGAGTGGGAGATTGTTTTTTAACTATAGGTATGTTTGCTATTCTGTGATCATTTGGTAATTTAGATTATTCAACTGTATTTTCTATTGCACCATTTATTAATGACAATATCATAATTATAGTTGGAGTTTGTTTACTAATAGGTGCTATGGCCAAAAGTTCTCAGATAGGATTGCATGTATGATTACCTATGGCTATGGAAGGTCCTACACCAGTATCTGCGTTAATACATGCTGCAACTATGGTTACTGCAGGAGTGTATCTTTTAATGCGTAGTTCTCCTCTTATAGAATACAGTAATACTGTACTATTATTGTGTTTATGAATTGGAGCTATTACAACTGTATTTAGTTCTCTTATAGGATTATTTCAACAAGACATAAAGAAAGTAATAGCATATTCAACTATGAGTCAACTGGGTATGATGGTTATAGCAATAGGACTATCTTCTTATAATGTAGCTATTTTTCACCTTGTGAATCATGCCTTTTATAAAGGACTATTATTCTTAGGTGCAGGTGCAGTGATACATGCTGTAGCAGATAATCAAGATTTTAGAAGATATGGAGGACTAAAATCCTTTTTACCATTAACTTATTCAGTTATGCTAATAGCTTCACTAAGTTTAGTGGCATTTCCTTTTATGACTGGATTTTATTCAAAAGATCTCATAATAGAATCTGCATATGGTCAATTTTGTTTTTCTAGTGTAGTTGTATACTTTGTATCAACAATAGGTGCAATGTTTACTACTTTATACTCAGTTAAAGTCTTATATCTAACTTTCTTAACAAATCCTAATGGGCCTATTGTTAATTACAAACATGCTCATGAAGGAGATATTTTTATGAGTTTGCCTTTAATTATATTGGCCATATTTTCTATATTCTTTGGTTACATAACTAAAGATATATTTATAGGGCTAGGATCAAATTTTTTTGCAGATAATAGTATATTTATTCACCCATCTCATGAAATAATGATAGATACTGAATTTGCTGTACCTGTGATATTTAAGATTTTACCTTTAATATTAACTGTACTATTAAGTATCATATCTATCATTATTTCAGAATATGCACCTAAAGCATTAGTAAGCTTTAAGATGTCTAGATTTGGTTACAATGTATATAGTTTCTTTAACCAACGTTTTTTAGTTGAACTTTTCTACAATAAATATATAACAGACTTTGTTTTAAAATTAGGAGGGCAAACTACTAAAGTGATTGATAAAGGTTCTATAGAACTTGTTGGACCTTTTGGATTAGAAAAAGGATTGGTAACATTAAGTAGTAATATAGCTAATCTAGATACAGGGGTTATCACATCTTATGCATTGTATATATTGGTAGGACTAACATTTTACATGTTAATACCATATTTATATGCTATAGATAATAATTTATTAATTATAGTAATATTTGCTTTATTATCTTTATCTAGAAAGTAAAAAAAAAAAAAATTTTTTATTACATGAGATCTTACTGTCTATTAGGGTGACAAAAAACTATTTACGCAATAGCTTAATAAACCTTCAGTTTTAAATTAGGTGTAATGTTTATTGAACCAACTATACCTATTTTCTGATAACTTGTTAATATAATTTAGTTATATATTTATTCTGCTTTCTTTAAGTTATACTTATCTATATTAATATGTACATGTTTAAATGCGATACATATACTAAAAGACTTAGCCAAGTATTTGTTCTTGTAAATAGGAAGGAACATTATTAGCACAATTTTTATAACTATAGATTATTTATAACAGTTTTATGCCTATAGTTATTTTGTATTAGAGAAGTCTTAATATTTATATAATGTATGCACTACTTAAAAATCTTACCATTTATATCTGGAAAAGGTAAATCTGTACAAAACCATATAACCTAGAACATATTATATGTTTACTTATTTGATTTTAATGGGCAGTAACATATTAAGTTTAATCTGGTTTTATTTAGATGAGAAAAGAGATAATATTAAAACCGTATATAATGGGATTAAGACTATAAATAATATAGTCATAGGTAGTAACATTGTTCAAGAAAATGACATCAACTAACCAAAAATGTATTATAGGAAAAAAAGCTCTAAGCTAAAAAGACAAATGAAGAATACAACAAATACTGAGAATAAAGTCACAATGTATTGCTCGTTTACATTAATAAAGTAAAGAATCACAACAACTACAAAAATTAAGTCATTAAAGTTGTCTAAAAAAGATAAAAAAAAAATTACACTTAATGTTGTTAATATAGTTACAGAAGAATAATATACTCAATGCAAACCAGTACAATAATTAGTGGCACATTAAACACCTGTTACAGCGCAAAAATAAAGGAAGGTATTATAGACCATCCATTAATAAACCCAGACCACTTGTAAAAACTTTAGCTTCTAAATAGCTACTGTATAGAGATGCTTTAAAGAAGAGAGTAAAAATAATGTCATGGTAAACTGTCTACAGCTGCAGGTTCCATGTAAAGATTACTCAGATATGTTATCAATGCTATAATATAGACACATAAGAGTATTTTAATTAATGTAAGGCATATTAATCTTTAAAATGAAGAAAGACCCTTACTTGCCTAAGTTTAAAAACATATTTTTAGATCTAATTAAAATAGTAATTTAATGTGTTATTTTTATTTTTTATAATACAATGTTATACTTCTATAATAAAGCTATATTGCTAGGTATAATATCAAAACTATATATAATACATGGCATTAAGACTATAAATGCTATAACAATAGGTAGCAATATTGTTCAAGAGAATAACATCAACTGATCAAAACGTATTCTAGGAAAAGAAGCTCTCACTCATATAAAAACAAAAATCATAATTGAAGCTTTTATACCTATAGTAAGACCATATATTAGACCTTCTATTAGAGGTGTATTAAGTGATGATATAGCATCACTAAGTATATAGCCTAGATAGGTATCTTGTAAAACAAAGTATAGCAATGTATAGTCTAGTAAATATCCTCCAAGGAAAAGTATACTGGTTAATATACACATAAGAACTATACTTGCATACTCGGCTAAGAAGAAAAAGACAAAGATTACTGCAGCATGTTCTGTCATAAACCCACTTACCAACTCAGATTCTGCCTCAGCCAAGTCAAAAGGTGCTCTATTAGTCTCTGCTACAGAACCAATGAAGAATATAATAAATACTGGAAGTAAAGGTACAATAAATCATATTGCTCTTTGAGTTTCTATGTTTACAGTCAAATTAAGGCTTCCTGTTAGCAATACCACTAGTAATATTGCTGAACTTAAAATTAATTCATAACTTATTAATTGTGCTGTACTTCTAAGCGAACCTAGAAAAGCATATTTAGAGTTGGCAGATCAACCTGCTAACAATATACCATAAGTTGAAAGTGAAGAAACTGCCAGCATGTATAATATACCCAAGTTAAAATCTCAAATGGCTAAACCAGGACCATATGGGATTACAGCATAACCTAATAATGAAAAGATTAAAGTAATAACAGGTCCTAGAAAGAATAAAATTAAATTTGCCTGTGTAGGTGATACATATTCTTTTAAAAGAAGTTTCAAGGCATCTGCAAATGCCTGTAAAAGACCATAATATCCCACAATATTAGGACCTAGTCTTCTTTGCATACTAGCCATTGTCTTTCTCTCAGCTACTGTAACAAAAGCTACAGTTAAAAGTACAGGAACTGTTACTAGTATTACTTCAATAATGGAAATAAGTGTAGGATAATATAACATGTCAAAAAATGAAAATATCTAAAACAACAAAAAAACTAAGATTTGTCTAAATAAGTAGGTTTAAGTATATCTTTAGATTTAAATTAAATATAAATTTAAACCAGAATACATAAATTTATATAATACATTATTATTTAACATAAGGGATCTGTGTATTTGGTGGTTACACACTGTGAAAGTTTAATGGTTTAACCTTTTTACCAGTGGGTATATGTAATCTTCCAGATTTACACTATACATTAAATGTAATCCAAACCATATATAACCTAAAAACCATATCATTATAATACATACAAAATGACTCTGTATATTAAACTACAATAAAAATTAATAATAAGCAAGCAGTTAATACTGTATGTTACAGACCTTTGCAAAACAATTAATCCATTAAACAATCTAATTAAATTACAACCCTAACCGTTTAATGCTGCATGTTCTTCTTATAGATCTAAAACGTAATCCCACCAAAGATTTGAACTTTAGTACAGATATTAGTAATATCTTGCTTTACCTTTAAGCTAGTAAGATTTGTTTAGGCTGCTATTAATTTTTGTACATATTTTTATTGTTGGGGGGGTGTTGTTAATGTTTATTAAACCCGTGCAATTTCTACTACACGAACCATATTTCGACTTAACACCAATTAGAGTCACGCATACGAAGGTCGTTTGAAAAAATATCTAATCCTAATTGATTGGAGGTGGGATTAACAATAAACCAAACTTATTGCACATACTCCTTTCAGCGCCTGACGAGTGGTTAGTACCTATCTGAGATTAAATCCACCGTGATGTGGTGATTCACGATTACTAGTAATTCCTTATTCATGCAGTCGAGTTTCAGACTACAATCCATGTTTTATTTTGTTTTGGGGGTTAGCTTTTACTCACGTTTTTGCCTCCCTTTGTCCAAACATATGTGGCACGTCTATAGCCCACAATATTAAGGTCATGATGACTTGTCTTGGTCCCTGTTATCGTATCCAATATAGCGGTGAACTGCTTCACAAATTGCGATATATATAGCCGTGATCTCATTATTACTAATAAAATTTAAGCTATAAGTCGCTGTGGAGCAAGGGTTTACGTTAATTTAATGGATCTAACCAAAATCTCACGACATTAACTGAAGACAGCCGTGCAACGCCTGTAATATTTGATACCCCAGCGCAAAGCGAGAGGATTTACAACAAATACTATTCAAATTGTGGTAAGGTTTTTCGAGGGTCATCGAATTAAATAACATACTTCACTACTGGTTTCAGAAACGGTCTAATGATTTCAGTTCCTGTGTTGCCACATTACTCTTGAGGTGGAATGCTTACACTTTCATTTATACACCAACTTTATACTCAGTCTATAACATTCATAATTTTCTGCCTGGACTACTAGGGTATCTAATCCTATTTGCTCCCCAAGCCTTCGTCCCTCAACGTCAGTTTATATATAGAGGGTTGCCTTCGCCTTTATCCGTTCTATTAGTATCAAAGAATTTCATCTCTACACCAATAGCCCTAATATTTACCTCTCCTATCAAACTCTAGTTTTGACGTACTCTTTTGGAGCTATCATAACCGTCTAGGTACCCTTTAAACCTAATAAAGATGAATAACACTAGTCTTCCTTGTATTGCCGCGACTGCTGGCACAAGACTTGGTCAAGACATATAGATAGAAATTTGTCATCATCAGTTATCTATCTAGAACTTTATTTGACATAGTCAATATATATGCAGGCCTTGGCCTGCATATATTGATATAAATATCATACATTCCCCCAAATTGCTGGTTCAGCCGTTAGGCCATTGACCAATATTCCTCACTGCTGTACTACACGTATTGGGATTTTTTCAGGCCCAATGTGGTCAATAAACCTCTCAGTTATGACTACAAGCTTTAGCTAGTTAAGACATTACCTTAACTACTACTTACTTGATAATATCTCGAGCATCTTAAAGCGAAAAATTAAATTTTTCTTTGATATTAAGGCACTATAAATTAATACCTCTTATATTTTATAAGGGATTTTTCCCTTACTTTAAGGAAACCAAATTATTATATACTCACCTTTACACCACTTTATTATATATATAAAATACAAAATAACGTACGATTAGCATGTGTCAAGCCTTTGGACAGCGTTCAATCAGAGCCATCATCAAACTCAATAATATATTAATATAAACTTAAACTTTTTATAAATCATAACTTTTATCTGAAAAATAGCATGTAATTTTTTTTTTTACTAACATAAAGTGTAGTTTTATCTTGGACTTGATATTACAGTAGTTGAACCTGTTTCCTGGCCTGTATCTGGTGCAGATGTTACTTCAAAATCTGTATCTATATAAATCTCCAAATAATTTATGAAGTCCAATATATCTAAATCTAAAACTATGCCACATATAAAAGCAAAAACGCCATCATAAGAGCAAATAAACCTGTGGCTTCTGCAAATGCAAACCCTAAGATAGCATAAGAAAATAATTGTCCTCTTAATGAAGGATTTCTAGCTACACCTAGAATTAAAGCACCAAACACTACTCCAATTCCTACACCGGCCCCGATTAAACCTGTAGTAGCTAATCCTGTTCCTATAATTTTTGCTGCTTGTATCATATTTTTTTTCACTTAATTTTATCTTTTAAAGAAATTCTTTTATTATTTTATAAGTACATTTTGCTAATATACAAATATTTAGGTATAATTTTTTTTTATTATATATTTTTTTTAAGCTTTTAAATATCATAAGCTTAATGATAACTATATTTGCAACCTTTTTATATGATAAGTATGTTATTTAGTTTTTAATAAAATTAGTACTTTGTACCTTAGAACATCAAAATCCTTTAAGCCAAAGCCTATACAATTTTTAAACTATATCTTTATTAGATATAAAGAAAAAATTCGTAGTATTGTACTACGTATATTTAAGAGTATCTTAAGGTAAGTTTCGTGCCTATATGCATTCAGCACTTATCTCTAACTAACATAGCTTTCCTGCTGTGCCTATGCTTAATTATATACATGAGTAGTTGTAAATTAAGCTGGGAATCGTATGCACTCATCCAGGGTGCTCTTAGAGGACTTTGATAGCCCATCCCCCTCCCCGAAGTGTTACATCTTAATAATTATAAAGAAGCCTTAACGAGGCAGTTCACATAAACAACAGGTAAACCAGAGGTTAACATACCCAACTCCTTTCGTACGAAGGGGCTGTCCTTATTTGACTCTAATTTCCTCTAGAAGATAGAAACCATACTGTCTCACGACGTATTTAACCCAGCTCGTGTAGCTCTTTAATCGACGAACAGTCGAACCCTTCATGACTTCTGCATTCATGTGGATGAGCTAAGCCGACATCGAGGTGCCAAACTGCGCACTCAATTTGTACTCTCTTGCGCAATTAGCCTGTTATCCCTAGCGTAGCTTTTTCAAAAATCCAAGACCTTTCCTTTCTGCATCTTGTGATCATATGCCCCGCTTACGCGACTGATAGACTTGTAAGTCAAACAGTAAAGCAAGATTAAGCCATTAAACTTTTAAAGTTGAATCATAGTCATTTTATTCCTCTACAAAGGAATAAAACAAATAAATATAGCACTAGTTTTTTTCACCAATTGATATTATTTCAACATCTATTTTCCATATAGTAAAAATCTTACTTAAAAATTTAAATTAATCTAACTTAATAGAAATATAGCTGAATAAATTATTTTTATAATAAATTGCAAACTAAAATGTAAATATCATCTATTAATTAATTAACAAATGATATTGACTTGTAAACCCCATTTAAATAAAGTTTACAAATTTACAAAATTAACTTTGGATACACCCAGGTACTTTTTATGGGATCTGTGCCCCGCATAAACTATCCACTAGCAAATGTCTCCTGGCCAAATGTACTTATACATGGCCCTTTATCTTTTTGGATAAGCAAATGAGCTTATTTTATATTTTTTATATTTGCTGTAAATATGATAAACTAAGTAAAGGTGTTTCAATTTGATCTCATCAACTACCTTATACACTACAACTGATTTGGTCATATTCAATTACTAGTAACAGTAAAGCTGCATAGGGTCTTCTCGTCTAACTAGAGGTAAACTGTATCTGCACAGTTATTCCAATTTCACTGAGACAATCATTGAGACAGCTGTTGTATCGTTAAATCATTCATGCAAGACCGCATTTAACGGCCAGGGTATTCCGCTACCTTAGGACCCTCATCGGTAAGGCCGCCATTCATTGGGGTATCCTTCAAAACCTAGCCTAATTTGATGGGCTAAGAAAATCCGTTAACCAGCCAACATCGGGCAGAAATCACACTCAATACTTTGATTTTACATCTTGCGCAAAGTGCTTTGTTTTAATTAAACAGTCGTACAACACCATTTTATGTCTCCTATTATTGACCTGATATAATTCAGGAATAATGGCCCACCTTATCCCGAAGTTACGGTGTCAATTTGCCGAGTTCCTTAATGATTGTTATCTCAAACGCCTTTGTATACTCTACTTGCTTACTTGTGGTAGTATCTAGGTACGGTTAATTGTATTTATTTTTTTCCAGAACACTTCATACTCACTGGTACCGTGGGTACTCAGTTTCCTCTAATCGGATTACAGTTGAGACGTCTAAACATGTTTTGGCTATCTCATTCACAATGTTCCAAACCAGCTTGAATGTTGTCAAATAAATTACAAGATTTTCCCATCGTTTAATCCTTTAGGGAAGATTAATAAACTTAGGGGCCGTTACTTTAACTAAATACCATAAGCTTAAGGCGAGGGGTTTACCCTTTTTCGTTACTCATGCCAGCATTATCACTTGGAATATTCTAACACTCACCAACAAAGTGCTCTCTAGAAAGAGCAAACTGCAATGTTGGGCGTTTATTTAATATTATAAACATTAAATCTAAGATGTATCCAATGTTCTGCTACCCTATAGATTATTTAATGAATAATTAAATTTATCTATAGACAAGATGTCGGTATATTGTTTTAGATCCGTTAAATTTTCGGTGCCTTTAACTTAAAGATAAACCAGTGCTCTGTTACGAGGTCTTCAAAAAAATGGCCGCTTCTAAGCCTATTTCCTGGTTGTATACGAAAAAAACTTCCTTAATTTCACTTAACAATAATTTTGGAACCTTTAATTCTTGTTCTGGGCTGTTTCCCTTTAGACATACAACCTTATCGTACTATGTCCGAGAGTTCAAAATCCATCATTGCCCTTCCGAGAGCAAATTCCCACTGATAGGATCTTCACGATCCCCCAATGTATACAAGCTGATTTTTTTTTCTTTATATTTAAAGAATAAAATCATAACTTGCCTGGGATCACAATTCTGTACCTGCTATGATGTTATTTAAACCACCTACTTATATAGGTTTCGCAGAAAACCAGCTATCCTAGTCAGTTTTGTCTTTCACTAACTTACCACAATTCTTTGGATATCTTTACAACGATAAACCATTCGGGCTTTTATAACCCTGATCATGGTAAGATCACTAGGCTTCGGGTCTAATATTAGATACTCATTCATTACTTAATAATTGGTTTATCTGGGAAATCTTGAGGATTTACTTAGTAATTTCTATTTCATTTAAAACCATTTTTAAATGGTTACACTTTTACTTTGTACTTTTTTATAACCTCTTTCTCGCATCTAATATTAACTTGCTGACCCATTATGCAAAAGGTACGCTCTCATTATTTGTTTATTTTTCACTTGAGCTGCTTATAAAACTACTATTTCAAATATTTCCCTCACGCTACTTTTTCACTGTCGCTTATATATCATATTTAGCCTTAGAGAAAGGTTTCCCTAAATTCAAACAGAATATGTTTCCATTTTACTTTAAAGGCTTTTCTGTGTTAATTTTTAATCAACATAATCAGAATCTCATTTGATTTTTATTCCTGAAGCTAGTAAGATATTTCAATTCACTTCGTTTATAACTGGATTTTTCCAAGGATTTATAGGGTAATCCCTAATACATCTTTGTCCTATGATATATAGCTCTCATATCCGTAATAGTTTCTTTATATACTTAAGATCATATAAATGATCAAATATTACATTACATATCAAATATAATACTAATATAGATAAAAAAAAAATAAACATAAAAAAGATAATAATAAATTATCTTGCTATTCTTTTTTTTTACTTCTTCAAAAAAAGATCATTATATTTATTGATTTATTAACAGAATACGCAAAACTAGTTATTAAATTATATTTGTTTTGAAAAATATATCCATCGGGTTATTATGATTCGAACATAACTTTTCCTCAACCCAAATGAGGCGCCTAACCAACCCGGCTCTAACCCGTTAAGACAATATTATAAATGACTTATTATCTTTGTTAAAAAAAAAAAAATTATACAGAGAATATCCGATTTGAACGGATGTGATTAATTAAATCAAATGAGTTTCAAGCTCACCGCCTTAAACCACTCAGCCAATTCTCTTTATGACATTTTTATATTTTCTAGCTTATTATATTCTTTATAAATAATCCTTGATTTCTCGACGACTTGAACGTCGAACATATTCTTATCAAAAATACACTTTACCTATTAAGTTAAGAAATCTTATAATTTAAAAGCAAGAGCACTCAGACTTGAACTGATAATTTGAAGTTTGAAGCTTCCTGTTTTGCCAATTAAACTATACTCTTTTTAATACATACATATTTATTCTTTTTAACAGATAAGCGGAAAAGAATGGATTTGAACCATCAGGTGTATAAACACAATATTTAGCAAATATCTTGCCCTACCTATAGCGACTTTTCCTTTACTTACAACTAAATGTTCGAGTTAAGTCGGCAACGATCCGACATCTACTTTCTCGACAAGAAAGTCCTTTACCAATTAAGTTATTAACTCTTTGGTATTAAATAAATTACATATACGGCCAACCGAATTCGAATCGGTGCACATCGTTTGGAAGACGAACGGTCTACCATTAACCTATAGCCGTTTTATTTACAATATAAATAGTTAAATATATAATATTAATACAAATGTAAATTATTAAATATTAAATCTACAAATAATTAATAGATTTTTAAGTTGTTGCTAGATACAAAAAGCAAATAATCCTGTTACTCCTGCAAATCCTAAGATAGCATAAGAAGATAATTGTCCTCTTAATAAAGGATTTGTAGCCACACCTAAAATAGGTAAAGGTTTAATTCCCATATTTTTTGATGTATCACTTTATTATATTTGTTTAATCAATAACAACGGAAATAATCATGCATATAATAGCTTAAGTGTATTTTTAATGTTTGTGCTTTTTAAATATCCTCTTGCTTTGCGCTTGGTTATATTAACCAGATAAAGGTGCATTATAAATTAAAGAAGAAACTGAATAGTGTAATCCATCTAAGATAGGAGCAGGGTATATACCTAATAATACTGTAAACAAGACTAGTGTAAATAGTATTGTAAATTCTCGTTTACTTAAATCAGGTATGTTGAATTTAAAAAATTTGGAAAAAGATCCAGCAAAAGCTATTCGGTTAAACATGTAAATAGTATATGCTGCACTTAATATGATAGAAGAACTTGCAAATGCACCCAATAAAGGGTGGTTTTCAAAAGTACCATAAAGACTCATAAATTCACCTATGAAATTTAATGATAGAGGTGTACCAGCATTTCCTAAACACAATATAAAAAATAAAATAGAAAATAAAGGCATTACTTGAGCCATTCCTCTATAAAAACTTATTAGTCTAGTAGAAGATCTGTCATATAATATTCCTCCTGCACAGATAAATAATCCAGAAGAAACAAATCCATGCGCTAATCCCAGTACAATTCCACCTTCAATCCCTTGTATAGTATTGCTAAATACACCTAGTAGATAAACTGCGGCATGTGATACAGAGCTATATGCTATAAGTTCTTTAATATCTATTGTTCTTAAAGTACTAAAACTAGCATATATAATAGTAATTACACCTATAACATATATTAGAGGTGTAAAGAAAAAGTAAGCTTTAGGAACTAATGGTAAAATTAGTCTTAATATACCATATAAACTTAATTTTAGAACTATACCTGCTAGTATAATACTTCCTGCTAATGGAGATTCTACATGGGCTTTTAAAAGTCAACTATTTAGGAATATTGTGGGAGTTTTAACAGCAAAAGCTATGAATATACCAGCAAACAAAAATAATTGAGTTGTAAAATTAAAGTTTGTTTTATATAAAGCATCAAAATCAGTTGTACCCATGATTGAAGACATTGTAAGTATAGATAGTAATAAAAATAATGAACCTAGTAATGTATATAAAAAAAGATAAAAACTAGCTCTTATTCTATTACTAGAACCAAACATACCTATCAATATGAATAAAGGAGGCAATATGCTTTCAAAGAATATATAAAATAGTAGTATATCTAGTACCATAAATACTGCCAATAAAAGTGTCTCTAATAAAAGAATTATTATAACATAAGATCTCACATTTTCTGATATTGAGTTTCAATTTGATAATAATGAAATAGGCATTATTATTGTAGTTAAAAGAACAAAATATATAGATATACCGTCTACTCCTAAATAAAAGTCAAAGCTACTTATACTATGATACTCCTGTACAAACTGAAATTGATTGCTGCTAAAATTAAATAGTATAAACACTATCATAGATATAAATAAATTTATTATTGATGTAGATAAAGCAATTACTTTAACTTGTTTTAAGTTTATTGAATCATTAGCATATGAGGTTGAAATAAGGAATATACCTATTAAAGGTACTAACAATAAGAGTGTAAGTAACATAAGTAAATAAAAAACTAAGTAATAAATGTTCCTCTTTATAAAAAAACTTATAGTAAATAAGGTAAATTAGCTATTTAGTCACAATATATATATCTATATATTTAATTATTAATCATTTTTACAATAACAATATCAACATACATATAATTTTTTTTTTTATTGTTTAATTGTTATGACTATAGCTCCCACCATAGCTAATAGAAGTATTAAAGATGTCAATATTAATCATAAAGGATAACTTGTGTATATAATATTACCAATACTTGTTATATGAGATGATTCTGCTAAAGCTCCATCTCATATCTGAGAAGTTACAAAAAAAAGATCATTATTTGAAAATAAGTCAATTGATTTATTAACAGGATATGCAGTATTAGAATAAGCTAAATTTCCTTCTATTGGCACTCCCATACTTTCAAGTTTATTTTGTATAAAGAATATACCAGGAGTAAATATATTAGATGGTAATAGTTTATAGAGTGTCATGTTAAAAAATATACCTATGACAATAGCTAGTGGTATACTATTACTACTATCACTTGTAAGTTCAGATATTCTAATGTTTATTAACATTAATATAAATAAGAATAGTATTGAAACTGCTCCTACATATACTAGTAAGTAAGATAAGCCTATGAAATTCATACCTAGCATCATTAAGTAACCTGCTATATTAAGAAATAACCCTATTAAAAATAATACAGATACAATAGGATTTTTACTTATAATAACAAAAATACCACATAGGATGGATGTTAATGAAATAAAGTTTATCACACTATAATTTAGACCATTGGTAAAAGTTTCGTTTAAAATAAATAAATTAGTCATATTATATATAATATGCAATTATCTCAATTTGTCTTATAATCTTTTGACAATAAAAGTGTATTTACAATAGAGAATGTGTAATATATATGGCTAATTAACAAACTGTTTATATGAAAAATTGCTGTAACATATTTAATGTGTGATTAGGCGTAATAATTCATGATATGCATTATACTTAAAAAAAATCTTTTGATTAAGCTATAATTAGGTTAGTAAGAACTATGAGATTTGAACTCATATTACAATGATTAAAAGTCACATACTTTACCATTAAGTTAAGCTCTTGTTTAAGTTATGTTTTTTAGATATTTACATTGCAATTGTATAAAACACAATATAACATATATTATAAGTACCTAAGCTTGTGCATGTATTTATCAGTGTAACCTTTAAATTTATTTTTTTTTTTTATTTTTTTTTTTATTGTTCTTGTAATCAAGATAAGAATTTTTCAAGTGATATAGATTCTATAACTATAGGCATAGAGCTATGTAAAATACCACACAGTTCTGAACATTGTCCAAAAAATGTACCTTCTCTATTTACAAGAACAGATACTTGATTAAGTCTTCCAGGATAAGCATCACATTTGATACCTAGGGCAGGACAAGCATAAGAATGTATAACATCTCCAGAAGATATAATAAATCTAACATGAGTTAATTCTGGTAAAATAACTCTATTATCAACTTCCAACATTCTTAATGCTCCATCCTCTAAATCTGATTCAGGCACTAGATATGAATCAAATTCTAATTCTTCATCGTCATCATTAAGAAAATCAGGATATTGGTAGCTTCAATATCACTGGTGTCCTTCAACAAACACTGTTAATGATGGATCTGTTACTTCATCCATTAAATATAATAATTTAAAGGATGGAAAAGCTATTAAAATTAATATTAAAGCAGGAGTTATTGTTCAAATTAACTCTATCAATGTACCATGATTAAGATACTTATTACTAATAGGGGATTTATCATTTACATAATTTCTAATAACAGAAATTAATATTCAAGCCACACCAAATAATATTATCACTAAATAAAACATAATATTATCATGTAATTCAATAAGTGCTTCCATTTGAGGACTAGCGCTATCTTGGAAATAAAGACCTCATGGTCTAGGAGCATCACAAGTCACAAAAAAATTAGTAAATAGGTTAGTCATGATATATAAATTTGTTTATGTAATTAATGTTTATAGTTTTTATGTGCAAAATAGTAAAAATATAACAAAATATATTATAAATCGTTTTCTTCATTTTTTACATGAAGAAAAGAAAACTTTATATAAACATACAATATTAATGATCAATTTGTATTATAACATAAAATTTAATGCCAAATTCTTACCCAAGACTTGAACTCAGATCCAGATATTAGAAGTATCCTGCTCTACCATTAAGCTAGTAAGAGTTATATATTTTTAGCATATAGAGACACGGAGGAATTGAACCCCAAATTTTCGATCTGCAATCAAAATGTAAACCTTTTACAACATGTCCCCAGCACATTAATAAAACGTGCACAAGAGTCGAACTTGCATAAATTGTGTCCGTAGCACAATACTTTAACCATTAAGCTAACACGTTTTTTTTATTGCAAATACATATATATTTAAGCCCTTAATATGAATTGAACATATATCAGAATATTAACAGTATTCCGCTCTACCGTTGAGCTATAAAGGCTATAAATTATGTATTTTAATATATAGGAAGAAAAGGAATCGAACCTTCGACAGCTTCAGCTATTGAGTTTACAGCTCAACCCATCATACCAACAAATGGAACCTTCCTGTTTTTTTTTTTTTTCATTTTTTACAGACAATACTAATACAAAATAGTAAATCTAATATTTAATATATGAGTTTTTT
>Ga0181473_100015_pt1 | contig 20769 bp, 26 predicted proteins | sample In2P11_FD_119089 | JGI IMG/M metagenome (GOLD analysis project Ga0181473, IMG submission 119089) | Clean room microbial communities from NASA Spacecraft Assembly Facility at Jet Propulsion Laboratory, Pasadena, California, USA -... ... | reverse complement strand
GTCAATTCATGATCCGCCACTCAGTGTTGAGAGACTGAATGGCAAGCATTGCTTTGTTGTTGGCAGTTTTTAACCTGTGGCCTTCGTCTGCAATAACAATGTCGACACCACTGCCCTTCTTCAGCTCCTCTTGTACCACACGCAGCATCTCGTATCCGACGATCATGATGTTATAGGCTTTGCCCATTGTGAAGTTGGTAATCTTCTTGTTCTTGCCGTCTAGCACGAACACACCAACTCTCTCATTGCCTAGCCATTTTCGGAACTCTCGCTTCCAGTTGTCGACAAGGCCAGCAGGGCACACAATAAGAGCCTTGGTGATGACCGGCGAGGTATCGTGTATCGGGTTTTGTTTCATCAACGTCCAGAGCAACGTGATGGTCTGCAGTGTTTTGCCCAAACCCATCTCGTCAGCCATGATGGCTCCCTCACCCTCACATCGCATGCCCATCACGCACTCGTATAGAAACTGTACACCCTCGCGTTGATGTTCGCGGAGATGCTTGCTGAGGACCGGATCGACAACAACGTCAACAATCTGCTTTCCGCTCGGACAAGATTTGGGTCGCTTCATGACCAGGGCATTCGGCGCGTGAGGGTCGTGGCGTGGCTGCGGGATCGACGGGTTTCGTTGAGGCATGACGGTGTTTGACAACAGAGGGGCCTTGAATGGCTGCTTGCGCTGGGCTGATGGCTTGTAGTCTGGTACTTTCCCCCCATCATCAGCAGCGTTGTTTTTCTTGTTCGCTTTGGACTTGGCCGATGAAAGAGGCTTGTATCCCGGTTCGGCGCGCTTCGACTGATCTGAAGGCGCAGCTGCAGCAGTCCCGAGGGACGTGCGTCCAGCGAGGTAATCCGCCTTGTCAATGGAGCCTTCAATCTCAAGCTCCTTGCCACCAATGGATAGCGCCGAACCTGGAAGTAGCGGTCGATTGCATACTCCTTTGCCCAGCTCTTTTCCCGTATCGCTATCCGTGAGCGTAGCATAACCACCTGTCACAGCGAGCACCCCATCGCCATCCCACGTCTTGTTCTTTTTAGTTGTGTATTTCCGCCACAACACCGTGTAATAGTTTCCATCGAGACCCGGAGGCAGGAATTGCGCGGGCGCGGGGTTATTTAGCGTGTTGATAGGTTGACGATTGCTCGAGGAAAGCGCGTTGGACGAGATTCTCCGTTTCTTGTTTGGTGGCTCGCCAGTCTCTGGGCGAGGGCGAGCTAGAGTAAGAGGCCGAAAGGGCTTCATATTTGGGGTATTAGGTGTAAACTGGCATGCCGTAGAGTAGGATGGATGTGTGGGGATGTCCAGGTGGCGTTGAGGATGTGCGACGCGCCGGAAGACGGAACGCGGTCTTGCGTTGTCACGTGACGTTCAGATTACCGCAGCTTTCGAGGTCATAGGTACATTTCAAATGCTTATAAGTATAAGTTGCCTATTTAACGCGTCCGAGGAGAAGGTGTTCCAGTCTCTCGTCATGATGGCATTATTAGGTCTTCACTGAGATATATAGCACTCATATACTCAAGGTTCTCCATGAAGAAGCCTATCTTTCATGAGTTGTACCCATATACCAAACCCTTTTCTCAATGTATACACTGTTGCTCCACAAGTTCCTTCGTGAGGGCTTTAAATTCAGTCTAACAGTGGGACAGCAGCATAACAGACGCTTCCTCTAGGATTGAAGGACTTAGTTACAGCTGCTAAAAAGTCCTCTTTTACTGATATAGGTGCTCCCCCAGGATGCCTACTTCAACATCCATTCCCTCTCAACTCACACCAAGCATCTTGAACTCTTGAATGCCATGGTAATCGAGCAGATGCTCGACATCCTTTATAAAACCTAATATTCTTCTGTCATGTAAAGAGGAATGGCCGTAGCCAGAGCGATCAACAGTGATGATGCGAACGCCTTGATTCTCAGCATATTTTGGTTTAGCTTTACCACCTAATCGACTGCCAGAAGTGCCATGAAAATAGACCCAGTGTTGCCCCACCTCTTTCAGACGGCCAAGTCTTGCGTAACTCATCTGAGCCCCTGATGGCAAACCGATGATCTGACTATCCTTGGGCCAAATTGCGTCTTCTAGCATCGTATGTCGGAAACCGTCCTGGCGGCAATACGTCGTGTTATCCTGGAGCAGGCGGCTGGAGGCAGCTGGTCGAACTACAAGGTCGTTCTTGTTCGTCGCGGGTGACACAATACGAGGATGTGCTGCTGTGACAGGAAACTTGTTTGCACTCTTCGTCCCCGGTCGAGACTTGTAGACCAGCTTTGACAAACGCGCAGGAATGAATTCGAGTGTAGAGTTGGTACCTGGCTTTTTGCTTAGATTCGATGCACGTTGAAGCCGTGCGTAGCCTGCTCGACATATATCCTGGACAGATTGAACCGAGATCGCGTAGACAATGCCTGCCCTGCGCCGGCGACAGCATTCCCAAAGCTCATCTCGACGGTGCTAGTCGTTGGGTTGACCCGCCTATATACTACTTGATCAATGGGTCCATAATGAAAGCACCGATTTGAAGGACGTGTAGAGGTAAAGGATCTTGAAGTTCAAGTTGAGTACGACGGCCTATACAAGGAGCTGTGCCGCATGTCGGGCTATTCTCGATGCGGCAAACGTACATACACAGATATCTTGACTTCCGCGGAGTGGTGTTGCGAACCGATCGTACCTCCAGGCGTAGCAAGTATTCACAGTTGTAATACGCTCATTAGCCGACAATAGAAACTGGAGGTAGAGCAGACACATTCAGCGAACAGGAAGGGGCGCCAATGTCATCTTCCGCACTTGACAACTAATAAACGCCATTGTCATCACCAAGGCTTCCGAGACGCGTCAGTAGGGCGGTATCGGCGATTAAAATAGAATGAAGAGACCATGTGCGGTCTGTGAAGTGTCTTCATCACTCTTAAAGATTCTGCGTAAACCCATGACATTCAGGCGTAAATCTGGGTGAATCGAAAGCTATGGCACATCGTGTTCAATCTTGAGCCGCACTTGAGAATTCTGCCTCATAATACTAAACAACTGTCAGCTCATAGTCCGCAATCTAGACAAGTGTTTGGCGCCAGACTTTTAAGAAGGCCAGACTTACCTCCGTTACGTTCTTGGCCAACTTGGTATTCCTCAACTTGGACTTTGCGTTTGGTATCGACCAGTTGTTAACTCCCCACCACCATCTCCGTATCCGCGCGCCGACGCCATGTCCACTGAACTTGGCCGACCGGTTCCAGTGTCGCCAGCCGTTGAGTACAAGAGTCCACAGCACGCCTTGCGCGAAGCACATGATAACCTATGCTACTGATTAGCTCAGGCTTGGCCAGCTTTTGTCCTTGTTGCAGCTGTACCTGATCGCGCAGTGTGATCCATAACACGCCCTGCCACCCTTCTGCTTGCTCGATACTCTTCAGATAACTTTGTTCGAACCGCAGGTCTGGCAGCGGAGGCATCGTCTTCTGTCGCGGTACTGGATCCAACACGCTGACGGGAATCTCATCTTCGCCGACCTCTGAGCTGTCGGGATCCGGGTGTTCATTGAGAGTAACGGGCTGCTTCTCGGATGCCGCCGTCGATGGGTTCGCGTCGTGTCGTACGGATGGGTGTCGGTTTATGGATGCGCCTTGAAGGATGGAGCCAATTTCTGTGGGGATGTCCGAGTCCATTGTTTCTACCGTGTACCGTGTACCGTGCCGTGAAGCTCAGTGGGAGCGTTGAATGCAGATGCACGGAAGTGAATGCACAGTCTTGGCGGTTGACGTCGGGGAGCGGTGCCTGCCTCTAGCGTAGCTGGACCCTAGCGGCAGCGACCAAGCAGCCCCACGACCTTGAGCCACGCCAACATCCTCCACCACCCAATTCTTGCCCCAGACAAACCGCCAACATGGGTAACCAACAGTCCGGGCTGCTCGACAACATAGCCTCCGGGTCCAACTGTACGTAGGCGGCCAAAGCGGAGGGCCTGCTCGGGAGGGCACTGGCGGGGCTGAGAATTGCTTGCTAACAGCATATAGTTGACCGCGAGGAGGTTGACCGCCTAAGGAAGCGGTTTATGAAGCTGGACAAGGTGCGCGACCAAGACTGTATAGAGACTTTGGGAAGCTTGGCTAATTTCAGTCCAGGACAACTCCGGTACCATTGAGCGCGACGAATTCCTAGCCCTCCCTCAGATCTCTTCGAACCCTCTCGCAACACGCATGATCGCCATCTTCGACGAGGACGGTGGCGGCGACGTCGACTTTCAGGAATTCGTTTCCGGTCTCTCGGCTTTCAGCAGCAAGGGCAACAAGGAGGAGAAGCTGCGTTTCGCATTCCGCGTATACGACATTGATCGCGACGGTTACATCAGCAACGGCGAGCTCTTCATAGTACTGAAGATGATGGTTGGAAGCAACCTGAAGGACCAGCAGCTGCAACAGGTACGTACAATCTATATCAGTAGCTACACAGCGAACGAGTCTAACGTCTATGTAGATCGTCGACAAGACCATTATGGAGGCCGACCTGGACCGCGACGGCAAGATTAGCTTCGAGGAGTTCACCAAGATGGTTGAGAACACCGACGTCTCTATGAGCATGACCCTTGATCAATTCTAAGCGCTTTTTTCATTACGAATGCAACGGCATCTCCAGGCACGAGGATTTCCTTGGCGAGGCGTTCATGGTGTTGCGGGCACACTCGAGAACGGGCTCGACAGTATTCGATATTCTCCAATTCAAAACCCGACATCTTCGGTTACTCCTGTTTCACAATTTGGATACTAATGCGAACTACGGACCAATATACTACTGATTGCGTACACAGGACACCAATCTTGCGATAACAGCACGCATCTCTGTACTTTTGCACAGAAGGTCATCTCTTATTCAGTTCTACAAAAACCTTTTTCCAATATACCCCCCACCAAAACCCAGACTAAATCCAGGCATTCCACATGCTGCGTAAATCACAATGAAAAAGTGGATACCAGCCGCAATACAGAGTCCAGCCCCCTCCCAACTCCCAGCTTGAATCATCACCTCGCCCTCTCCACCATCAACCGCATGATGTCCCAGCAAGATCCCTATCTCATGCAACGCCTTCGCACTAGACATGGCACACAATGCTCCCGCAACGCCCAGCGCTGCACTGACCCCTAAAAGGAACTTTGAAATCTTTTCGTTACGGCCGCCTCGTTCCCGGAAGATGAAGTAATATATCAGAGACACAAGGTAGAGGGATGAGGCAAGTGCAGGGAGAGGGTATAGAGCAGACTTCTGGAGTGTCAGGGCAGAGGAAAGGACGGGGTGCGTCATTGGTATACTCGAAAGGCCCGGCGGTGTATCACCTGGGAAGCATTCCAATGGCGCGGGAATCGGGTTGTCGCTGGGCGTTGTGGTATTTGGTGGGAAGGACGCGCAGAGACCTACGGTATATCAGTCACTTTCGGACCTATGTTGACAGTGATGTCCACATCCAGAGCGCTGAATCAAGGCAAAGACGTACCGAAATACCCTATTCTCACTTCAACTGGTGGCTGCTCAGCAGTCCCGTTCTGTGAGATCATGACCCAATATAGGTTCTCGATTCCTACCCCTTTGCTTATGCAGCCGAGGAGGACAAAGAGATAGATGATGAGGGACACGAAGGTCAAGAGGCAGACGAAGAAGGTTTTATTGAGGATCCTGTCCTTCAAGAACGCTGTCAAGAGGAAGGGTAGCATGTTGACTGTGGTAAAGATTCGTCGTTGCTGAAATGAGGTATCAGGACTCAATAGTCTTCTGGGCCTAAAGACACTGAACGGTGGATATGTGGCAAACTGTGAGAGTTGACTGATGAGAGGGTGGAAGATGATGCTGTTGATTGGTATTTATAGGTAACGCAGACCCGGGGTTTTCAATGAAGGGTTGGCTTCAAGAGATGAGAGTGAACCCTTGGTTGTGACAGCGTCGCTTTGAATGGTATGTAGAAAGTGACATTGGAGCAACGTATGGCTCGCATATTCTGATTGCTGACCTGCTTCTCGAAGCTACTTGATGAATTTCTCGCGGTGCAGATGCACTTATCCAAGCGATTAAGCACACGAATAGCAATGCTTTCGTCCGGTATACGATGTCGCGTGCGTGCACTCCAGAGATTGTTCTTCGTCCTCACTTTTGCATCTACCGCATTTAGTATATCCTGATCGTGTAATCCCAGATTATCCACGCTCAGCCCATAAGGAACGACTGGTGACATCCTTCAGCAGCTTTAAGGCCAGTAAGAGAGTCTCTGTAATACGGGGGGTTTGTTCCGGATATGGCATATCCACTTGGTCTCGAGGAGACTTGTATGTGCCATGAGCATTGTGGGTGTGGAAGATCGTGCTGCATGAAGTATGGTTGTTTGTCATCGATACTGCGTAGTTAGGATGTAATCGAATTAAAACCAAATCAGGCTGAGTAATTGAGGAACACTCGTCGTCCCAGTCGATGTCAATGGTGCAAATGTCGGCTATCCGCGGACTCCGGGTTTAGGCTATGCCCACATAGAGCTAGCTAAGTGTATGGGATGCCTCCTGGTACGCTGATTCTCCTACTTTACGCACTTTCGAAATGTCCGTATGTCCGCCACGGTACCGCGATCCAATCATTGGTGCTTGCGTCGACCATTCTATGGTTTGTGGATCTCATGTCACGTATTTTCGATGAGGCGCCAAGTCCTTAGGCCCTCCTTTCTACACGACGCTGACAAGTGGCGTAGCTTCCATCAATGTCTAGGAGCAACTTCGCGCCGCTGTGCCAAGATACAGGGGGACAGATTTGCAATACACGTAGTACAGCGATGAAGCTTTCGACCGGATTTTGTCCACCAGCTGGTCATATAAGCCTAGCTGTGATGTCAATAGACGACCAGAAATTACTTCGCTTTTGCTCAGTGGCATCTTCAATCACCGCTTCTTCCAATAGCCTATAACAAGTCACTTCTATTACCTATCTCTAATCGATTTTCAGACATGGTTACAGTAGCAGTTGCCGGAGGCACCGGTGGCATGGGCCGCACAATTGTTGAAGAACTTGTTCGTCAAGGCAAACACCAAGTCTTGATCCTCAGCCGAAAGGTATGACACGGAATTCTGCCGTTCGCACGGAAGAGTCTTTAACAATTATCTAGGCCAACAAAATACCAGGCTTTGAGTCCGTACAAGTAATCGAAGCAGACTACGAGGACGTAGCGTCTATCAAAGAGTCTTTCAAGAAACACAATGTCGAGGTTGTCGTATCTGCGCTGGCTCTTTACACTGAAGCAAATGCGAAAGCTCAGATGAACCTCATCCAAGCAGCAATCGATTCTGGTTCAGTAAGGCGCTTTATGCCTAGCGAGTACGGAATCAACTACTCTCACCCCGGACTCCCTGAATTTCACCCTGCAGCGAAATGGTGGCTGGATGCTGTTGATCTACTCCGCACTTCTCATCTCGACTTCACGCGTGTCATGTTCGGCTGGCTCTCAGATTACTTTGGCATGCCCTATTGCAAGAGTAACATGAAGCCCTTTAAATATGCCTTGGACTTTGACAATCGGAAAGCGGCACTCCCGGGCGACGGCGAGGCGTCGGTTACGTTCTTACATTCGACGGATGTTGCAAAGTACATCGCTGCTTTACTGGACGAGGAGAAGAGATGGCCCGAGTTCAGCGCTTTTGCTAGCGATAAGTTGACGTGGAATGAAGTCGTGGGGATTGCGGAGAGGATTACCGGTAAGTCATCTCTGGCAATTGTATTGTGAGTAATACTGATGGTCGGAATGATAGGTGCCAAATGGGAAGTCACCTATGACCCCATTGACAAGCTAGAGCAGGGTCAAGCGACGCTATTGGAGCAACCGGAGGACTCTTACGAGCTTCCTGAAGACGTCACTCGCGCTATGGTGGCTGAGTGGGGTGTCATGGCTGTAAAAGGAGTTATGGACATCACAAGAGAGGGCTTGAGAAACGATGTCTTCCCTGACGTACATCCCATCACGGTAGAGGCGTTGATGCAAAAGGCCTGGGGAAGCAGATGATAATAGTGCTGTGGTACAATGGGAGCTGATGTTGAGTTAATTTAGAAAGGGGGACGCCTAAAGAATCAATGGCATCGCCTGGTGCATGACTCGAAACCTAAGCATCAACAAGAACTTTGACGAAGCTTGCGACGACTTGTATACGCACATCTTCGCAACTACTTTGGCGGCAACCAATGGCATACTTTTGATTACAGCTAGTTCGGATCTCTGCCGACGCTAACTTCGGCGCTTCCCGCCCGACTGTGGTCCTTGTACATAATTGTCCGCTCGCTCGTTTCAACACTATCAGGCATACGTACGCAGCCAGGCCAACTTCACATGGGTATGACCGCGTTGCACAGTATGACAGATGCCACTAGTATGATTGAATCTTTGATTCCGCGCTCCAGACCCGTCAGCCTGGTGACGAAGCTACACCATGTGGGTTAGTTCTTTCCACACCTTCACGCCGAGAAAGCTCGAAAAGTGTTCGTGGGCTATGGCGAGGCTTAGGTTCATTGAGCGCCACGTCATGTATCGTGACGAAGCCTTTGTACTTGCGACGATACGTTCATTGCGATTGTCTCCAACAGGATACGACATCATAACTAAAGGACGGAATGTATAAAGGCAGTGAGGTTCGAAGCGATACCTTGCTTTTCATTACTACCATTTGGCATCTTCCATTGATTGCATCAGATCCTCAAAATTCGCATTCGTTCTTTTGCCGTATCCAACTGATCTTTTCCTCGAATTGACATTCCAGAATGGTCAACCTCGCTTCTATCCTCACCAGTGCTGCTGCAGCCACCTCCCTCATCAGCACTGTAGTCGCTCATCCTGGCGAGAAGCATGATCATGTGAAGATCAAGCGTGAGATCGACGCTCGCGGTCTGCGTGCAGCAGCAGCAAAACGTTCCTTGGCCGGATGTCAAGACACTCTCAAGCACCGTAGTTTGATGCGCCGTGCAGAGGCACGTCGCGCAAACACCTTGGATGCGCTTCGTGAGAAGCGTGGGATCACTGCAAGTACGTTCTCCAACAGTACCCTCACATACCCGTAGATGTGACTGACATCAACCCACAGAGTCCAAAAAGTACCGTCGCGACCTGGCCCTTCTCCAGGAATTCGAGACCGTCAACCACAATATGACAGGTGTGATGGATTACACGCCCAACACTTTCGCCAGTGAGATCTTCGCTGCAAACACCTCCTGCATCCTCTCCCCAGAAGTCACCGACGGCCCGTATTATGTCACCGGCGAGATGATCCGTAAGAACGTTGTCGAGAACCAAAAGGGCATCGACCTTTACCTAGAAGTCCAATACGTCGACGTAAGCACCTGTGAACCCGTCCCACAGCTTTACGTGGATGTGTGGAACTGCAACTCCACCGGCTACTACAGCGGCGTCGAGTCCGGCCAAGGCGGCCTTAACACTACTTTCCTACGCGGAGTCCAAGAGACCGATGCCGACGGTGTCGTAGCCTTCGATACCCTGTTCCCAGGTCACTACGAAGGCCGCGCGACACACACGCACCTCCTCGTCAAGACCAATGTGACTGTTCGCTCCAATGGTACCACGGGCTCTGATGGTGCCGTAACACATATTGGCCAACTCTTCTGGCCGGAAGATCTGAAGTCCGCTGTCGAAGCTACGGAGCCTTATGCCTCCAACACTCAGGCTTATACCACCAATGATGAGGATATGTGGTCTATCGTCCAGACCGATAATGACTTCGATCCCTTCCCAGAGTACGTGTATCTTGGGGATAATGTAGAAGATGGCTTGATGGCTTGGATCCAGATTGGCATAAACTCTACAGCTGATTATACCGACGATGAGTACTATGCTGTTGCCGCGGACTATCAGGCAGGCGGTGGAGTTGCGAATGAGAATGCCATGGGTGCGGGTGGTGAGGGAGGTAACGGGACTATGCCGAGTGGAGCTATGCCGAGCGGAGCTATGCCTTCAGGCGCTGTTCCCTCTGGCGCTGCTCCAACGGATGCCTAGGTCCTCCTATACGATAGATCATGGCTGATGAGAATTTCCCCCTCATCGTAGAAAGCGTGTGCAACAGTTAGTACGCTACTTAAAGGTTTCTTTTTGTAATCAATTCAACTCTGTCGTATCTCTCTGTTACTCGTGCTCTCCCATCGCTTGTTTCGAGCTATTTATCTCTAGCGAGGCTTTCTTGCAAACGTAGCGTTGGCTCTTACTTCCGCCGGAAGGCAAGCCCCAGACCGCCAAAAGATAGTGAGAGACCGGTGAATATGATAAGGGGACCGTAAGTCGTCCCATATCCAAAGTGCCCTACCGACGTCGTACTTCCAGCCTGAATGAGGGGCACACTGACAAGCCCACCTGCTACATACCCGATTCCCCTGGCACCATTAAGCAAGCCATATATCACTCCGCCGTCGACGGCTTCGTTCCTTTGCGCTGCATCGTGTTCTATGTCGTTCATAATTCCGCCCCAGGTTGCACTGTAGCCACTAGCGAAAAAGCCAAAAGTGATGGCAAATAACACTAATAAGGGTATACTCCCTTGCGCGGCTAAGCCCCAGAGCAAAAATGCAGACAGTGCGGAGCTGACAGCAGAAATTACGGTAACAGTTGGAGCAGAAAGGTGGAAGTATTTGTTGTCGCTCAAAAAGCCAAAGAAAGTGGAGGAGCAAATGCCAGGTATATTGATCAGAGTGATAAGGAGCGTCGAAAAGGTATGAGAAAGGTTGGATACATTGCGTGCATATTCGCTGATGTATGTTTGCGGGATACCATAACCAGCGCTTTGAAGCAGAGTTGCGATACTGTAGACCCAGAATGTCTGATGTCTGAGGAAGTGCCACGGAATCTTTCGCCCTCGAGTAGTAGCGCTTATGTTGAGGCTTGGACGAGGTGTTTGTATCATCAAGATGGAGAGAACAGCGGTTCCAACTGTAACAGCGGCCCATACGAGTAAGGTGGTTTGATAACCGTAGCGGTCGAGAAGACGTCGGAATATGAACGGACAAACTGATCCCACGATGTTTTTCGTGGACAGGCAGATGCCATAGGCTACAGCTCGGTTGCAGATACGATTTTTGGTATTGAACCTGGATGTTGGTGTATGAAGTCAATAGACGTCTCATATATAGTTCGTGCAAAAGCGTTACTAACCATTCACCAAGGGATAGTGTGATCGGGCTGTAAACGAGTGCACATCCCAATGCTGCCAGTACTCCCTGTGTCGCGACAAGATGCCAAACATGTTTACTAAACGACGACAAGATAAAGCCGGTGCATGCTAGTAGAGCACCGAAAATTGCTGCTTTTTGGCGATTACGGGCCCAGCGTTTGGTGAACAAAGCAAACAACAAAGGCATAGATACGTACATGACGCCGTTGGATGTTGTGCCAATGATTCCAGTAATTTTGCGACTACCTTCCAGCGCCCAATTGTCAAAGTAGTATTCTTGAAGAACGCCGTAGCTCATGGCAAAGCCTATAATTGTGAGATAGTTTTACTTGAACGTAGATATTCTAGCTATCATACCCCATATTGGTAGCTGCGATAACGCGGAACCAATTAGAACGATCGCTCTCTTCCTGTCTAAATCCCGCTGCCTAGCAGCTTGCCCGGCATCGTCGATCGTGTTGCGCTCTTGCTCGCCGTGATTCAAATGCTGTGGCTCGCGAAGAGATATGCTATCAGCTCCTTCATGACTTGTCATCACTAATTGCTGGGCAGAATTCGATGAATAGATTCTTGTTATGTTTGGCCGATAGTGTGTTTCGATAGGTAATTGAGTTGGGGCGTGACGACGCCCAATATAACACAAGTGCCTTACAAGGGCAAGCGGCACGGGAATCAAATAGGTATGGTGGAGCGGATGATGGACGGCGATCGGTACTCGAAGAGCGTAGCCTATGATGTCATTCATACGCCACACCGCAAGCTGACTTGCACCTACAGTAAAGAAAACTCGAAGTTAAGGAGCAAGTTGCAGAGACAGCAGTCACTTAGAATTATGCCCCTAACTGATCAGGTATTTTCCTTCCTTATTGAGACTTTTTTGTAATGGCGTAAGTAAGCATAGGCAAGTGGTTTTGGGAAAGGTACCTAATGCTATGGAAGAATCTCCGAATTTCAATTCCCCCCCTCGCCCACTAGTCACTATCAGAATCATCCTCGTCGTCCTCACTCTCGCTATCTGAACTCGAATCGCTGTGCTTCTTCGACTTGGACTGTTTCTTCTTTTTCTTCTTCTTTGCTTTCTCCTTCTGCTCCTTCTGCTGCTTCCTCAATCCATCTTTCGATGCTTTGAAATCGAAACTTGTACCCATTGTCTCGGTCATGTACACATCGAATTCCCTAGCAGTGTTGGCAATCTTCTCAAACTCCGCTTTCCCCACGTTGATCTTCACATCTTTGTGGTCATTGTAGCCTGCTTCAGCCTTCTGGTTTCGTGCGCCAAATTCGGCCATAGCCACCGCAGTATGGAAAGCGTTTCGGATTTGACGTCCGTTCCAGCGTGCTTGCTTGTTTTCCTTCCAGTGCTTCCGAGCGAACTTTTCGATAGCTTCTGCATCGATAGTCACGTTACTACGTCCGCTGCTTTCCAGTACATGTTGCGTCTGATCAATGAAAGTCTTCCACACTTTGAGTGTGGTGTCTCTGTCGAAGTTGGGGTCTGATGTACTAGTATTAGTGCCACCTGGGCATTATGGGAGCGGGATCAACGACCACTTACAGAACAGCGAGATGTGCACTCGAGATGTAAAAGCCTCGTCAAAAGTGCCCACGCGATTAGTGGTCAGAAACAGTAGACCTTTGTAGTACTCTAGCATGCGAAGGAACACCGATACGATGCTGTTGCGCTGAAGATCTTCAAGCTTCCTCTTGGCAAGGAAAACATCCGCTTCGTCTAGCAGCATCACGCAATCCCAGCGACTGGCAAGTGTGAAGTGTTTCTTCAGGTTCTTCTCGACATCTTCGGCGGAGCTTCCTAGGTCACCGCATGTGATGGGATAAAGCGGCTTGTCCACCAGATCAGCGATGCATTCCGCAGTGCATGTTTTGCCGACTCCTGGCGCCCCTAAGGTTCGTCAGTCGTGTCCTCTAACACTTAATGAAGAATTCTGTACCATGGAGAAGTATGATAAGCCCTTGTCCTTTACCCCGGACCAGGTCCATGTCATTCTCCGTGCTTCCGTCAACAGCTTGCGATCCTCTCTTACGAAAGTGCTCTCGGACTTGGGACTCGAGGATATGTTTGTGGTCCGGCGACAAGACCAGCTTCTCGAAGCCTCTGCCCTTCTCAGTCTCTTTTAGTAATTCGAGATCCTTGACGTTCACTTGTACTGCCCACTATAAGCACAGATCTGACATTTTGAGGGCGTTGAAGACTCACCCCATTCACGCGAACGAAGTTTGTAAGCAAACACGCGATAATAGCAGATACTAAAATCAGGAAGCTCCCTTGGACCAGCGTTCTGCGTGCCCGACAGCGGATGGAAAACAGGTTTGTCCTCGACGTACTCCCGATAGGCTGCGAGATCGAACATTTGATCATGTACAATTTCAGAGCGGTGATAGCAGGAAAAACTCCCATAATCACAGTCTGCTCCTTTATAGCAATCGCTGGTCTCTGATATGTCCAGCTCTTCTGGCTCCTGGAACGTCGGCATGTCGCCAGGGTTACTACCGAGATACCCTTTCATATCCACGATAACTTTATCGTTGAGCTCCTCTCGGGTGCATAACTCGAGGCCTTTGCAGTCCACGTATGGTGCGATGAGAGACGTGACGAATTTGATGAATTTCTCGCCCCGTGTTCTCAGCATTTCAGCCGTGTCACTAGCATAATTGACTGGGACAACGTCAAGATCCATAATATTTCGCTCTCCGGAGTATGGTGCAATCACGATCCGTCTTCGTACAGGCACCAGTCTAGAACCGTTAAAGTCCAAGTAATATGCATAAATGCAAAACGGATTGATTCCGTTTATAGGTTCAATCGTGTCCTCCGGGATGAGCAGTTTCACAGGAGTTGGAAATACTGGAGCAGGAAGTTTGGGCATGATGGCTCTCCTGCCACCTGCTGTCATGAGAATTCTCATGCCCAATCGATCCTGTGTTTCTGTTTCATCCAAACAGACATGCCATCAATCAAGTCAATCAATCTGAGGCAGCCGATTGAGCTTGATTGAAGTTTTATAAGGTCGCGATTGAGATTGACTTGATTGAAGCTGTTTTAGAGTCGTAATTGATTGAAGATTGATGCTCTTGATCATGTTTGGTATGCGATCTAGAGCGATCTTATATAGCTACCTCTAGTCATTGTTCTCCCACTCACATATGTTGTAGATACTGATCATCTCCTGGTCAGTAAGACTATCTTCCTGGTTATGAGGAGGCTTGAAACCTGCTCTTCTCCAACTCCGGGTACATTGGATAGCCGCTAGCAGCTGAGATCCGATCTTCCGCCTGCGAGGCTCTAATAGGTCGCCAAGCTCGCTGAACAGGCGCTCACATTGACAGCTGCTAGCTGGTATAGTGAGCAGATCGATGGCCAATCGCGATAGATTTGGATATCGCGATCGCAGGCTGATCCAATACTTGATTGGATTGCCCTCCTGCTCAAACTGCTCTTTTGTCCACGGTGGCTCATATCGCCGCCAGCGATCAAGCTCATCTATCTTTGATATATCCACCTCGTTTGCGGGCTCGACGTTAACGAGCGCAGCAATTGCGTTGTTAATACCGCCTGATCGCGGCGGCCTCGGGCGCGTGATTGGCTGCGATATAGGCTTGTATTGTGCCCACAGTTGCTGCAACTCTGCCTCGTTTGAGACAATCCAGTGAGGCTTGTCACGCTAGCTGTTTGAGCAGTAGTTCTTGTAGTATGGGTGAAGGCAAGTTGCGCTATAGTAGGCGGGCGAGGCATCGAGCTTAGTGTAGTAATCGTTGGCCTTGCGCCAGGCAGCATTGAGGTTGATCGCGAGGTGATCTTCTGGAGCCTCAGGATGAGCGTTAAAGTCAACATGATCGTAGGTCCTGAGTATCGCCTCGTAAGCTCTAATTACGTATTCAAATACTGGGATGACATCATATATAGCTCCAAAGCTTCCTTGTTTGCCGCGCGCCTTAAGGCGTTTTGTGGCCTCCTTGAGCGGCTTCAACACCTCAATATACTCAGTTATCACCGCCCAATCTGCTGCTTTTAGTCCGTCAGATCGCATCCAGGAGGGCGCGTTAGGCAGCTTGTTATCGCGCGATTGCGCATATGCGTTATCGCGCGCGATGCGATTAATATGAGTGTTAGCGTATAGGTTAAAGGTTTCTGATAACTGAACTGCGCGCTTAAAGGCGTCGTGATAGCTGTTCCATCGCGTGACAATAGGCTTAATTGGCTCTAGTGTTGTTTCTGTGTGCGATCGATCGTTAACTGAGCGCTGAAGCGATGCGAACAGATCGTGTTGCTGAGGCGTTTTGATGTAGTTGATGATATCGACTAGTACTCCTAGCGGGCCGTCTCTTCGCCAGTCTCGCAAGTATCGCGCCTCTGTATCTTGCTCGTCACTGCTATCGCTGTTGTACGCCTCCTTGTCGAGTCCAAACATAATTGTCTGGCCTATAAGATTAAGCGTGTGAGGCGCGCAGCGGAGGCGGCGAAAAGGAGCTTCGAAGTCGTATAACTCGCTAAGCTTGGCGACAGCTCGATTGTTTGAGGATGCGTTATTAAGGACGAAGTAGCCTAGCTTAGAACGATTAATACTGAACTGCTGCAGCGTCTTCGCAACTATATTAGCAATCCTATCACCACTATGAGCGCCTGTAAGCTGCGGTAAGGCAATAGGCAGGTCCCTAACGTTACTACAGGCGTCAGCGTAATGAGCAACAATACTAAAGAACCCTCGTTTGCCACCCCTTGTCGTCTACCCGTCAAAGCTAATATGGATTTGACTTATAGATTGCGACAAGTCGTTGACAACCTGCGGCTCAAGGTGGCGATAAAGCCTTATAACAAAGCTCGCGACGCTGGTACGACTTACCCATAAAGCTTCTGCTGCCTCTGGATTGGCGTATGCTATCATCTCACGGAAAGCTGGAGTCTCAAACTTACGGAGAGCGTGGTTGTTATCAACTAACCAGCTAACAGCAGCGTATCGAAAGCCTTGTACATCGAAGTTTCTAATCTTATTAGCGACCTCCTGCGATACAACAACACTGCTATCGCTTAATAATCGCAGGGACGTCTGACCTCGAGGTAGCGCAGCCTTAGCAAGCTGGCCCTGACGGTTAAGGCGGTGGCCAACTCTGTTCTGTGCCATATGAGTTATCGCAGCAGTTGTTGATAGCGTCACTTCTAACGCTTGCTTCCCCTCTAATCTCTGATGTTTATAGCAATGCCTGCAGATCTAGAAAGTCCTCTGCGGATCAGCTATTAAGGCGACGCGATAACCGTGCTTAAAGACCTAGCTTTTCCTGCCCTTAAGCGTCCTCAGCGGCTTCATAAAGCGCGATATATGAGCCTAATTAAGGCTATCGTATTTATCCTTAAACTGACTATCAAGCTCGCCTCCATCGTAGCTATCAGACGCCTCGGTTGAAGCCTCTGTAGCAGCTCGTGAGCCCTCGGTTGGCGGATCGATCGCGTTGTCGGGCAGCAGGTCGCGCAGCTGCGATTCGAACGGAGCCTTCTCTGTAGCTTGACTAGCTGCAACCTTAAGGGCTTTGCGTGGTGAGGTTCGTACAGGCAGCTCAGACTGCGATTGAGAGTTGTCGTTGACTTTGACGCGTTTATTTGACGCAGCAGCGCGATCAGCAGCGCGTTTGAAGGCCTTCGGAGGCATAACAGATAGTAATAGCGCGTAAGGAGCCTTAGAGATAACAACAATAGGCGCTAATATAAGATATAGGCTGATGTTAAATGTTGATACTACGTCGCAGAGTAAGCTAGTTAGATCAGAAGGTTGCTTACTAATCGAAACTTAACACCACTAATATGTCACCCTATCAATATTATCTACTGCCTAGCAACCTTATTAACTACCTTGGAAATCGCCCTAGTATTAGTACCTGATCAATCTGATCAATCAATTCAATCAAAAAGAGGGCTTCGATTTGTTCTTGATTGGAAAAACGCTATGGGCGAATTGATCTTGACTTGATTGAGCTTTTGATCAAGAATCAATCAAGTCAATCAAAAAACTTGCTTGTTGGCATGTCTGCATCCAAAGTTGTCAATGGCTTCGTAGCCACAAGATCTCCAGTTTGAAAAAGGTGCCATAGATCACAGAATCGCACCTTCGTGGTCTTACGTTCCCGGAGTTCCGTATGTCCAGGCAGCAAATAATTGTCAAGCAAGTCGTTGACACATTGGAAAGACTTTTTGACCTCGGTGAGGGTTGACCATGCGCTCATGTTTCGTCCACAACACGAGGTCTCCTGGAAAAGCTCGAGCTGTTTCAATACAGTGTCCCATTCGTCTGCCGTAATGGCGTCAGGAGCACTGGACTCATCGTTAGGTACAGCATTGCAGCTCTTCTTGGGTGGCATATCTGTCACTTCAATCGCCTCTTGAGATTGATGTGTGGTGGTTTCGTTGTCTAGTTCCCCAGGATCTTTGATCGCCCCCACATCTTTATAGGCACGTTGCTCAATAATTGTAGTGAAAGATGCGACCACGTCCAACATGATGTTGCGTAACTCTTCCTTGTTGTGAAGTAGGGGTTTGAAAGGCCGCAGCACCACGTTGTCTATGATATCATCCACGTCATTGTACGCAAGGTACTTCCGAAATAGGTGATATATGGCTGGTTCGTTCAATCGAATCCGAGTCGGGAAGTGCTTGCTCTTGACTTTAGCCATTTCTTCAATCAGCCTTCTCTCATCGCTGGAATCGGAGACTTGTGCCAATTTTGGATCGGATAACACGATCTGGTTGCCCATACTGTCATCTTCGAAAGCCTCTGACTCCGTCTTTCGTCTCCGAAACTTCCCGGTCTTCTGTGCTTTTGGCTCCCCAACAAAGACATCGATCTGATGAGTGGCGGGTTGTATTCCTGTACCTAGGCGATTCAAATCTCTCAAGAGTTGAAACTTCAGTTCGGGCTTCAGCTGCAGCCGGTCGGTTTGAGGGGGTGGGGGTGGTGCTGGAGGGACTTCATCCACGCCGTCTGTTATCCTGCGCAGCTTCTTGTCAAACGCGGTGGCTCTTTCCTCTAGAAGTGAAAGTCTCTCTTCCAAGATTCTGGTGTATTGGTAGGACTGCTTCACACGCTTTGGTGCTAGATTAATTCGTGGCTCCATGTCCTCGTATCTCCTCCTGTATTGTTCTTCAACAAACTATCCTTGACGTGTTCTACAATGTCAGTATAGATCCATACTCTGACTATAAAGTTCCATGAAGTTTGTGGTACGGGTAGAGCCGACTTACTCCAGGAAGATTGTTTGTACCACTCGAGGATCGCCTCGAGAGCTATGAGGAGATTAATGTAGATGTCATTCACGCACAGTTGTATGGTGTTACGTCCTGGATAGAGCGTCTGGTACTGCTCGCACTGATTCACGATTTCGGGGACTTCTCGCAGCAGATCAGCCATCCTTTCACGGACTTCAGAGTGTTCTGTCATAGCCTCCCGCAGCTGTCAGTTCCCAATATCTGTAATGATTGATTGGAAATTACCAACCGTTAAGATTAATGTCAGCCCTCCGCAGAGAGTCTTGTACTCTCCATCAGGTAAGAGGCCCACAAAAGACTGTATGGACTTCGCGTTAGCCCCAACGCATCTGAACGCGACGCGTATCTGTCCCCATGCTGTATCATCCCTATGGTACTCCTTTACCACAACATGTATGAGCTCAGTGATCTCGTTCCAGTCGTGACACGAATCCGGATCGAAGCTTGCTATTTTCTTGTCTTTGGACTTCTTCTTCTTTAGGGCTGAGAGAGCGTTCGCAAAGCTCTCTTTCGTCGCCACTACTCTTAGTTTGCTTTCCTTCAATTCTTGTTCATAGTCTTCCAGCGCTGTGCCCCAGGCCATCGGACGAGGTACAAATTTTTGACGGCTTGCGTCAAACTCGCATGGTAGCTCGCCTTGGGCATTGCGGAACTCTGTCTGTCGGTTTTCAATGAAGTCAACTGATATAGGCTGCGTTGATGGGCGGGGAAAGCGGTCATCGGTTCGTTGGTGTGGCGGCATGGTCCTTAGCAGCAGGGAACTTGCAGAATCGGACTATACAACGTATGGGTGGCGGAAGCGCAAGATGGGTTGTTCATACAATTATGGGATGAAGATGGCAACCATGTTTCAACATCGAGAAGTGGGCACTGGCGGATACCTGGATTTTTCGGATGAGGCTGAAAGCTTGAAGGCTGAGACGTACATGTGTGCGCATTGCCAGTAAGATAGGAGGACACTACACCCACAGCCTTGCGGCTCGCACCACTCACCATTTTCCGGCGACTGCAATCATCTCATGATACCGACGCAGCATTTGTTTGGGGGCCATATAGCTAGCTGTGTTATCGTCGTTGGAGGCTTTACCGCTGCTGGCCTGGCCCTATCTGGCCAGGTAGTGAGATTGATACTGACGGCTCGCAATTGGCTACCTCTTGCATCAAGATTAGCTGACCACCATGGGGCGGGAAAGAAGGCCGGTGTTTTGCCCAAATGCCTCAAGGCGTCTCGCACTGACCATCAATCTGAGCCGTGTCAGCATATGCTCGATTGACGCCACTCTCGCTTTTTCCAAGACATCTGCAACCACAGTTAGAATCACACAGCTGATCATTTGAGGAGTAGCCGTTGGGGATTGAGCTAGATAAGTAGGCGCTACTGGTGATTAGACTAAATGAGGGAATGTCATTGGAAGTTGCAACTACAAGGCGTTTTCTAGACCTCAGCTCCTATCTCTCGAGCACACCGATGCAGGTTGTAGCGCCACTCGAAATATCATCTTATCAATAGGTGGTTAACATTGCGAGTGCTGGTATGAAGGTGAGTGACCCGACATAGGCGAAGAGATTCCCTTCACAATTTTTGCACGGGTGTTCAGCCTCCATCGATCCTTGGTCTTTTACATTCAGAGAAAGCTCACAAAACAGCTGGGGGCAAGGCCGTCCACAAAAAGGTATATTGGATTTCGATGCGGTCGCAATGTGCATTCTTATGTAATGGAGATCAGGAGACACGAAGAGATTTTGACTTTGTTGATAGGCAAGAGGCATCCGCAGAGTCTGAGCGAGAGACCGACGCTGCGATGTCTTACACTGAAGATTCGGGAGTGGCGCTATCTACGTGCAACAAGCAGGGCATATCCAGTATATCGCATAGTCCCTAGTGTCTTGATGGTTTGCTGAAAACGTAACAGATGGAGAGAACAAATTGGAAAAACCCACCACTGTCATACTTCCAGACGATACAATTGACTTCAAGGGCGACGAAACTCCTGCCAAGGCCGCTGAAGATCCACCGTTGCCTGAGACGGGAACGGAAGACGTAGAACTAGGATGTACCGATGCCAAGCCTGTGGTGAATCGCGCGGATAACGAAGAGAAGTTGTTAAATGGATCCGAAGATCTCGAAAATCTTGACTCAGAAGCAGATGATAAAGACCTCAGTGAGGGTTCTGATGTCGACGAGTACCTAGAACAATACAGGAGGAGATACGAGGACATGGAGCCACGAATTAATCTAGCACCAAAGCGTGTGAAGCAGTCCTACCAATACACCAGAATCTTGGAAGAGAGACTTTCACTTCTAGAGGAAAG
>Ga0181473_100010_pt2 | contig 20772 bp, 17 predicted proteins | sample In2P11_FD_119089 | JGI IMG/M metagenome (GOLD analysis project Ga0181473, IMG submission 119089) | Clean room microbial communities from NASA Spacecraft Assembly Facility at Jet Propulsion Laboratory, Pasadena, California, USA -... ... | reverse complement strand
AACCGTGGCAAGTTTGGCCGCCCTCTCGTCCACTTTGAGCACAACGAGCTCACGAGCAATGGAGTTGCCGTCTAAGTCTTTCACCACCTGACGTAGCTTTTCAACTTTTTCCACAGCGACTCAAGAGCGAAATGACCATGCTAAGAGGCTTGATGGCCGACCTTACAACGACATTGGAGACCAGTAATACCAGCAACAACACTGACGGCTTTGATACAGGCTTGAGACGGCGGAATGCGAATCGGAGTTCTGTTGCCAATCTTGAGGCAATGTGGAATACGCAGCTACAAGCACTATGGAAGAATGTTGAGAAATCGCAGAAATTCCTTCCTGCTGTCCCTGGACGCCATGTAGTCATGGAAAACGGCAACTGGGTTGAGCTCGACAGTGCTACATGGAAGCCTAGAAGGCCCATACACATTGTCTTGCTAAACGATCACCTGCTTGTGGCGTCTAAGAAGCGTAAGAAGCTTGATCCCAACGCACAACAGGCTGGGCCCGCACCAACGAAACTAGTGGCAGAGGAATGCTGGCCATTGGGAGAAATTGACATCATCGATATAGCTGCAGATGGTGGTCGACTATCCACACAGGAGGAGAAGGCTGTTGCTGCCGCCATCACCATCAGATCTGGCAACAAGACCTGGACATACCGGCATGAGAAGAAGGACACGCAAGTCAAGAACGATGTCCTTACAAATATTCGAAAAAGACAGGAAGAGCTCAGGAAGGCCAATCTACCAAAGACTGATCAGAGGTCTTCGAGATCGGAGTTGAATTACTTTGTGGCTAGAGACCCTTCTTCAGCGAAAAGTGCTGAAATTATGGATGGCATCAATTCTAGCAAAGAAAAGCCAGAAATACTGGTTGAAGTGGATGGCAGACAACAGAATTTTCGATGGGTTGAAAGCCAAATCGATGAGCTTGATATTGACATTGCGTTGCAGCACTCTCAAGTCGCTGTGGAAAAAGTTGAAAAGCTACGTCAGGTGGTGAAAGACTTAGACGGCAACTCCATTGCTCGTGAGCTCGTTGTGCTCAAAGTGGACGAGAGGGCGGCCAAACTTGCCACGGTTCTGTGCCGGGAATTGATCGAAACTCCTTCATTCGTCGAAGCAACGAAAAGGACGACAGGTTACCTTATCCGTCTTGGATTCGAGGACCGCGCTCGAACAGCATTTCTTTCAGCTCGCTCTGATATCCTCACCAAAAGGCAGCGACAATGCGTGTTTGATGGTGACTTGCATAAATACATTTTTTCAATATCATACGTCTACTTTACCATGATCAAGAACACGGTATTGATCTTCCAGGCGTCATTCCCACCGACCACGATGAGTGCTTGCATCAAATGGGCGAATGAGCATCTGGAGGTGTTCAATGCACTGTTGATTAGGCAGCTCAGTGCAGTTGATGAAGGGGGAAGGGTGTGGAGAGATTGCATGGATGTTGTTTGGAGTCATGAAAGGGCGGTGCTGGGCGAGGTTGGACTTGACTTTCGCGAGGTGATCGGACGTTCGTTGGAATATCGAAGAGAGCCAGCAACGGATGGAACACAGCCAAAGGACCGAAGTCGGTCGAAGTCAAGGACCAGAGTTGCTCAACGAATTGGAACATGAGTGTCCATGCTGATGCAAGAAGAGCACAGGCAATAGCCACACATGCAGTCCAAGGAGAGAACGTGATGAGGCAAGATAAATAGACAGGTACCTACAGTATTGTTATTTGACTTCCCAGGTATTCACATTTAGATAGGTACTAGTAGTCGTTGAGGTTGAAATCGTAACTACCTCATTTTTAGCCCTGACACGGCGGGTCGGTGCGGCACACGTGTTCAACCCACTTTCCTACACATTGTCGTCTAAGTACTTTACCTACCCAAGCTACTTGACTTGTGCTTGCTTCATGTTGTGCAGTACATGCTACGACACCATGTATACAATTTGCCTCGTCCTATGTTCGAGCATTCTCTTGTTGGAATGCACGCGACGCGCTAGATCAATCGTTTCCTTCAACGGCAGCCTAGACTAATGCGGGCCAAGTTCATGATTCTGCAGATGCAAGATGGACAATCGCTCAGAAACAGCCAGTTGCGTTCGCTGGGCTATCAGTGGCCAGACGACGGGTCAAGTAATTTCAAATCAGCGATTCCACCTGCTAATACCGGTCGCCGTAATCATGACCTACGACGAAATGGAATCTAATCGAATGGTGGTTACAGGGCTGGAGCATCATGGCGCCCCTGGTGTCGCTAGTACTGTGGCGTCGATACAACACGCCTCGATATGCGCTAGACAGCTGGCCATCTCTCCACACTCAGCCGTCTGTCCACTTGCAGAGCTTCGAATGCTTGCTCGTTCCGAATGTTTCAGCCTTACATCGACAAAACCACAATTTATACAAAACGCTCTTGAAAGAGTGGTTCCTCCTTGTGTAGCGATCGTGAAATAGGGGACCTTCGGTGCTTGGTGTAAGTATACGAATCTTCTTACCATTGTAGGTATAAGACAACGATTATGGCGGCCCCTGTGGATGAATTCACCCTCCGGGAGATGTGGGAAGAAGCACAGATCAGATTCAACAAACAGACCGGAAAATCTCTGCGTCAACCATTGACGCTCAAAGACGCCTTGTCCAATATAGATGCAAAGCTCAAACCGAGTGATCCCAAGATCGCCGATAAACAAAGGAAGATCAAATCAGCAGCGACAGAGATCATCAAACTCGTTCAGCTCCTCGGTGGTCTCGCAGCCCAAGGCGCCAGCATTGTGTTTGGTCCCGCAAATATGTGCTTCAATGCCCTCCAGATATTACTCGATATCCCAAGTAAAATATCAAAGGTCTATGATGACCTGAATAAACTTCTCGAAGATGTGGCGACCTTTATGAAGCAATTCCAGATATACCAGAGGATCGAGCAAATCACAACGCTTGATATTGAGTTCCGTCAGAGCGTGCATAAGTTACTGATCGCCTTTGTCGACATTTGCGCCATCAGCTTCGAGTTCTGCGATCGTCGCGCTTCCAACATATTCAAGCGCAATAGCAAAATCGTCCTCTTCGACGATGATTCCGGTGTAGGTGCCGCTTTGGACAATTTTCAGCGTCTATCGGCACAACATAGCAACATATCAGACGCAGTAACGCTTGAACGTGTGGTTCAGGGCCAGAGTGAAGCATCTGGTGGAATGAAAAGGCTCTGGGACAAGCTCAACGATAGTGCCGAGGTCAGCAGTGAGAAGTTCCGAAAGTTAGAAGACGGCGTCGACAAAATAGCAAACAACACGGACCTTGTCGTCAAAGATGTGAATGAACGAAAGGACAAAGAACTTAGGCTTGAATTGATCAAAAAACTCAGCTCGAAGCTAGGAGTATCCGTATCAGCTGATCGCAAGGACAATCCACTTGTCCAGTTGAGGAACAAAATATTGACTGGCTCTGGCACCTGGCTGAACGAGCTCGATGCCTACAACGATTGGACTGATTTAACGAATCGTCAGCGGAAATTACTCATTTTGAGCGGAGGCCAAGGCTCTGGCAAGTCATTTCTGTTGTCGATAATACACGATCAACTCGAGAATCAGTACCGAAGGTCTCAGGATCGAACAGTAAGATTGTCGACGGCGGCTTATGCGTTCAAAGGTGGTGAAAAGGCGAGCGGCAATACGACGAACAGGACCAATCAAACAGTACAGGCTTTGAGACATCTAGCCATTCAACTTGCCAACGACGATCCAGTCTACCTGAAGAATCTGAACTCTTACCTGTACCCACCCAAGGACAGTTCAGGTAACGCTCAGATAAGCACAAAGGATGGCTCGGCAGAGAAAGACACCAAGATTTCAGATGTATTCTCTGAACTATTCTCATCAACAACCATGCCAGGTCCCAGCGACAATTACTATGTTCTTTTCCTCGAAGGCATTGATCAGTTGCCTCAGATAGAGGCGAGAAGCTTGATTGCAGTGTTGCTGCGCATTGAAACACCTCAATTGAAGGTTGCACTCTCATTAAGCCCCGAGACCATCAGAAGGTTTCTTGATCAAGAAATGACGAGGACGAGCCTTCGCTCTCCTTACGCTGAGACCGTCGAAGTTGAGCAGCACAATATTGACGACCTTCACCGCTTCGTTCGAGATGAGCTTGAGGATGACAAAATTTTCCAATCAAATGCCGCTGAGATGCAAATGATTGTTGATGACCTGCAGAACAAAGTTCCCGATATTGCTCAAGGCAGCTTTTACACCGCTAGTGTGATTATCGGGAGTGTTAGGGAGGCCGTCGAGTCTGAGAAAGACCTGAACACTATTCTAGAGTTGATCAGTGCGGACACTCTCAACAACATAGATCTGGCTTGTGAGAAAGCCATCCGTGAACTCAGAACTTCTCTGAGCAACAGAGAGATCGAGCAGCTAAACGAGATCCTGATATGGACTATTTATGGAAAGATGTATTTCGATGCTCCCAAAATGCGGTCTGCTCTTTTTCTCTTGACAGAGAAAACAATGTTCCAAGACTTAGTGGAGAAAGTGAATGAGAAGTTTTCTCGGTTGCTTAAATTATCTGAGGATGAGACTTTCGCCATGAGAGATCCAGGCATGGAGGATTATTTTCGCCGGATGCCTCGACTCAAGGAGGGCACTGATGGCATCAACGAATATGCGGATGAGCCCAGAATTACAATGCAGATCAGCATCACAAATGCCAAAGCGTCTCATGTACGGCGCTTTTTTTGGGACTTGAGTGAGAAAATTGTGTTGGATAAGTTGGATCATTTCAGCTTTACTGATCAAAACACAAGTCGAGAAGCGGAAATCCCTATTGGTGCTAACGGCATTGACGGTGGTTTGGTGATTCTTCGGAGGTGTTTCGATCTGTTGTTCGATGAGGAAAAGACCGAGACATTGGCGATCGAAAACTATGCGACGAGGAACATACTGTCTCATGTGCCGAGTTTCCAGACTGACGAAGAAAAGGCTATATACACCCCGTCAGAGAAGCAGTATGTGACAGAGCAACTAATTCAACTGCTACAAAACCCCGACTGTATGGAGGTGCATTTGACACAGGGGTTCTTCGAAGACAAACACATGCTTGTTGAGGTTGTTCTGCCCGATATAGAAGCTTTTCTATCGGATCCGGTGGCCACTGCGAAGCTCCGCGTCAAAGAGCAGTATTGGGCCAGAAACGTCATAGAATCGGGCATCGAATCGATTTTCAGAGGCGTGGCCATAATGGTGGCGCGAATGTGGCTGGGCCAAGCAGGATGGGATGCTCAATTCCCATATATGTGGTTAGCAGAGTATTGCCATCTCCTAACCAATCAAAGAGAAGATTACGATCCTGACAACGAAGATGGAGATGTGATCAATAACGGCGTCGACAGTGAGCAAGACGAAGCTTGCGATGACGGTACCGACAACGGTGTGGAACAGAATACCGAAAGGAACGACTCTGATAACAGCGACAACGATAACGACGATGATGGTGATGATGCCGGTAGCGAACAACAGCTAACAAACGGCACTGAGATTGAAATTGAGAATACCGATAGTCATGGCCAACCCCTGCCTGGCAAGAGTGAAGAACGCCAGGAAGCTGATGGGGTCAGGGTTTTGTTAGAGAACGACACAGCAGTGCCGGATGAAGACGGGAATGCCTTGTCAGAGAAACCATACAACGAGATCGAAGCTGTGGCGGAATGGGTTAAGCACGACTTAGGTTTCAGCACAGAAGATAATGCTCTCTGGTACGAAAGACTTGGACTCACTTATTTACATAGGTTGGAGAATCCTCAGGAGAACGATTCTCCGGAAAGTACAACGACCATGCATGAAGCTGGTAAGAATGCATTCATAATCGCCAAACAGGCGACGGGGTCTTCCTCGCGCTTAAGTCAAAGTCTGGCCAGGATCCATGCAATCGGCAAGAACTTCGAGGACGCTGTGAGTGAAGTGGACCTGGCGTCGAATGAGCTTCGCTCAATCGAAGGACGTGACGAGCAGCAACAGAGTCGTTTCGTGCAAAGCCTTCTAGACTCATCGAAATGGCGAACACAACTAGGTCGAATGGAGGAAGCTGTGCACATACTTGAAGAAGTCATCAAGGAAACACCCGATACTTTTCAAGGTAGATACGAGCTGTTCAAGCTCTTCTACGATGCTCGACAGGTCTCTGACGCAATTGACTTCATTAAAACAATGAACAACCAAACCCGGGAAGGCTCGATATTAACGGAGCTGGCTCAATTTGTGCTGTATATCTGCTCTCTTGAAGATCCTCAGACTATTTTCGAGGAGATCTTGACCATTACGCACGGTACCGAGGCTTTTGCTCTTGTGCTTGATACCTTAGATGTTGCACACAAGTCCCTGCATAGCACCGAACCGATCGACAGTGTAAGCGACGAGATTGTTGCTCTAAGTCTATGCTATGGCGTCGCTCTTGCACGTTACGACACAAGCGAGAATCACATTGAACTAGCTCTGCCCTACTTGAAACAAAGCATTCAATTTGGATTTGAACAATCCGAGAATAAGAGAAACAAGGCTGCATATCTGGCCGCCCGATGCTTCTTCAATTGTGCATTCTCAGAGGCACATATTCCGCGAGATGTGGCTGCCGAAGCATTAGACCACAAATCTGAGATCCGAGCAGTGTTGCATGACGCCTGCGAGCATTCTTCCTATGGATCAGAAGTTCGATTGATGTTGGCGAGCTTCTATCGCTTGTCTCAGCAGTACGAGGATGCTGAACGACTTCTCAAGACTGACGTCCAGTGCGCATTCGGTCTTCTCTCGGATGACGACCCTGAGAACGACTACCAAGGGTACACGATGCTCGGGGTGGTGCTAAATCACACAGGTGATGAGCTTAATGCACTCTCAGCCTTCTCATTGCGTGGACCGCTGGAGCGCTATAAGGATATGCATTCTCCGGTCGTCGAAGACAACGATGGTGATTGCGGGTACAGCTGTGATGGTAAGTGTGACAATCTCCTCACGTGGTCTTCGAGAGTGTGGTTCTGCAAAGTTTGTGATGACGTGCAGTTCTGTACTCCGTGTTTGACCAAGCTGCGAGAAGGAAGCTTGATACGTCCCGTGTGTAGCCAAGACCATGAATGGCTTCTCGTTCCGTCGTGGAAGAGCGAGTTTGAGGCCACGGGTAAGGATAAGGTCCGCATGGGCGGCACGCTTTCCCCTGCAAATGGTCAGCTTCAAGACGGGAACAGATCAGGTGGGGAAATCGTTCCAATCGAGCAGTGGCTGGACACTATCCGTGAGAAATGGGGCCTGAAGAAGCCATCTGAAACAGAATAATCACATTGCTTGGACTACGGTTGTTATCAATTAACCTGCTTTACATTTTCTCAATAGCACTCAACAGTCCATATCGAAAATGCCTAGTGGCTTCTTTGTTTAGGCAGTCGCTTTGAATGCTAGATTGACCAAAGCATGCGGTTCACGGAGCGGGTTGTATGCGCTATGCACGGACATATTGCAAAGCGTTCCTTGACGCACCGACCACGATACTGCGACACATCGAGTCGTCTCAGTCCAACAGATCACGCTGGGTCGATGTGCTCATGTAAACCAGCGAGGCAAACATAACACGAGAAAGAATGCAAGAACGGATGGCCAAACAGTTTCTTTGTTGTGTTCAAACAGGAACGATGTGCTTTGGGCGAACAAAGCCTGATATGTGCGGCAAGCACTGTATCGCCGCAAGCAGAACGCTTCATGTAAAATGCCCAAGTCAAGTCATGGTTCAGTGTGGGATTTCGCATTTTGGACTTCGAGATTCTCACTGTCCAGATTTTATGAAACATAATGGCCGAACAACACGATCAAAACGCACGAAGACCGTCACATGCACGACCTTCTCAAGCCCGTTCCAACTTTGCCAGTAGCACTCAGCAACCATCTGAAGACCAGAAATACCTTCGCGAGTCACAGAAACAGCAGCGTGTGAGTATGTTGCAAACCATTGCACAGAATGCAAGTCAGAGGAATTCGCACCAACACCAATGTGAATCACCACAGAATGCACAAAGGTCCCCAGCTGATCGCAAGCCATCCATTGATGTTCTCTCACCTCGTTTGCCAGATGTTCCCGACAACCAAAACCCCAGGAATTCGGTTGTATTCCGTCGTTTAGCCGCGGCAAACAGTTTGCCCTCAGCACCAGCGACAACTAAATCATCTGGGTCTGTCGAATTGTGGTCACCTATGAACTCTGGTGACTACCAGTCTACGCAGACAGCCTCTAGCGAAGAGGGAGATGGTAGTTTAGGGATTGAGGAGGCAAAGACAGAATCACGACCTCAGCATCAATCCGACGGAGGTCGACAAACCGATGTGAATCAAGGAGTATGGCAGTCTATCGATGCCTTAGAACAGAGCTTTAATAGGATCGGAATAGCAAGTCAGATGCAAGAAGTCCTCAACTATGCAGTCCCAATACATTATCTGGGCCTCGGACCTCAAGTGCTAGAGGATCTGGATGAGGTTCAGGACAAGGCACGAAGGCTGGACATGAGGGTTATTAGTGGACAAGCACAGCTTTGGAGGGCAATCATCCTCGATGAGATGGGAGAGGAAGATCTAGTGCCAGAATTACTTGCCGACGCTCTGTTGCTGATGCCTGCCATCGCCGGCTACACGCTACCAATTACTGATGTAGGGCCTGAAGATGCAGATTTCTACCAACTCTGGAGGCTAGTATTGATCAAAGGCTACGGGGTGAAGTTATGGAGGCATCTCGAGAGGGAAGCAGCAAATGAAAACCCACACCAACCGCCCAAAGATTTGAATTCTACTGCATCACAAGAGGAAGCATCAGGTTGGGCTGCCAGAGTGTGTGACATACTTGCCGCTTGTTTTGACTCTAAGAAATGGCCAGGACCGAACCAAGGTCGGAATCTTCGTCGGGATAGCAGTCCTGATTCTTCATCATCGTCTTCGTCGCCTTCGACCGCAGGTGGCATGTGTATCACGAGTTGTGCCATTCCTACACAGCAACCTGAGTCGCCGGCAACACAGGCTTCAACGGCGGAAAATATGGCGTTGAAGCAAGCTGTCAAAGAGCATAAGACACGGGAACAAGAATATCTACAGACTATTGAGACTCTGAAGAACGATGTCGATCGATACAAAGCTGAGAGACTGCTGTTTGACGAGGGCTTAAGCACAGGCAATTCCAAAGATGCTCCAAGTCCCTATGGTGCCACAGAGAAGATATCCCCAAAATCGTTTGCTGCAGCGATACCACCTCCATACTCACCCGGACCAATAACCGCGACCAACCAGATGTTGCGAGATGGCAATAGCCTGCGTGGAATTGATCCATTCACTGCTCATAGACATTCTCCACAGGAACAGAGCTTCGTAAAGGAACCTGATACAGGCATGAAACGATACTCCACTGTCTCAGGCTTCATGAGAGCTAAAATTGGTCCATGTAATACGCAGCCTTTGAAACTAGCTCCCAATCAACGCCCTGGCCACGTGAACGGACTCGGAATCAATGCTGATGGTCAAGAAATGGGCTATGGGGCTTCGCCAGACTTCTCTCCAGGTTACTACAGAGGAGTACATGCGGACAATCCTGTAATTCGTTGGGCCGAACGCGCCCACGGTGGACGAGGATCATCATCTTCTACCTCTGCCTTACGAGAGCCACTTTCGCCGAACAGTATCCCACCCAGCGAGCCATCCGGCAAATCTTGGCGTCAGACAGGAACCTCCACTTCCCGCTCTTCGTCATTTAGATCTACGTCAGGTAAGGGTCAAGGACCTGCTTATGCATGGCGGGAAAACAATATCGCTGCCAAGCCTGATTCGTCCTCAGCGTCCGGCTTCTCGGGTAAAGCATCTTATTCTGGTGATGTTAACGTTCACCACAACCCAGAATCAGCTCCATCTTCGCCATTGCCAGATGAATCAAAGAGGGTCAAGCGTGCAAGTGAAGCCTCGAGCCAGAATTCATCCTGGCTGAGAGCCAAAGGTTCAATTTCCGCTACCAGTTCTAAGAGAGACATTGCACTTGTACATGTGCCTGACGATCAAAGCAAACCGGATCAAGTTGCTAGGAGTGATGACAAGGCTGTTTTACTGAGGGGGTCCTTGCCTCTTCGTCAGTACGTACAGAAACCAGACTCCAGCAGTGGTTATGGAGAGAGAACATACAATGCCGCGAGCTCATCCCAGCAGACGTCAGCTCGCAGTGGTTCCAAAGGAAACACTAACGTTCCATTATCAGCCTCATCACGAGAACTGGCAGCCAATGGTGACAAAACAGCCACGAGAACTCCGCCACATTCCTCTCCGCGAAAGAAGGCCACCGATGGCACAGAAGTGCGAGTACGACCCCTTTCCTCTCGTGCGGCCGCCCAAGAAACATCACCCAGCAACAAACCAACCCCGAGAATGACGATCTCATCCTCGTCACCTCAACAAGCGCTCTTGAGTCGAAGAAATAGTGACACTGGCTCCATAGGCAAGACGCGAGTGATGACTTCAAACTCATCTTCCGCAGGCAACGATAACAGCTCGCCTCGAAGCCGAACAGGTAATTTCTTGAAAGCAACACCAGCATCTCCAAAAGACAAGATCCCGGTTTCAGGAGAACTACAACCCACTAAACCAAACTCACACTTACCTCATCGTCGCCCATCCCTCCGTCTGTCCCAGACAAGTGGCTCACGAAATATTCACCCGCGTAGTCCACTCGCCATTTCTCCCCTCTCGGACCTTGAAGTCATCCAATTGACCGACACCCCTAGCCCCATCGAGATCGAGAAAAGACGGTCTCACATTCGCGAACACGAGGAACAACGCCGCAGATCAAGTTCAAGCAGCCCATCCACCTCACCCACAGAAAGTTCCGAAGCTGAAGTCCAAAGGTCCTTATCCAATTCAACACGAAGTAGCCAAACTTCACGTATCTCAAGCGCCACAAGCATAACAACAGACAGCGCGATCTCACCGCGAACCGTCGACAAAGAAGCCAAGGTTTCATTGTCGAGAGACGATGAAAGCAACTCAGGGAGAGCGCACATCCAAATAGCAGAACCAACATCAAGCCTCAGTTCCGATCCCAATGGCGATAATAGAGAAGACACCATTATCGCTTCTGACTTCACGGAACAAACACCACCGAGTACAGACCGTAGCAGTGCAAGTACCTACACAAGCCAAGCCAGCAGTAGCCAGAGTGCAGCACAGAGAAGACTAAGCAGTGGGATCCGCAGCACTTTGAAACTGCAGATGCCGACATCACCCATGCATGTAGAGCACAAACATAAAAGCTCGGCTGTACCGGTTTCACCTAGTCCATTGAGGACGGAGTTCTATCCCGGTGAGGAAGAGCGGAGTGTGGATGTGAGCGAAGAGGCTGCAGCACCAAAGGGACAGAAGGTCGCGAGCAGCAGTGGGAGCGAGCCAAAATCAAGTATTCCACAGAAACTAAGCAACATTAGTCCAAAATTTCCAACAAGCCTCCTCCTAACCCCTAGCCAGCCGATAACCAGTGCGCATGATTCCGCCCTGCACGCTCATGCCGAGATCGCTCAGCCTCAGCACCAGCACCATCGGGAAAGTTCTAGTATTTACGAGCAGATCAGTGATGCGTATGGACCGGTTACGCCTACTTCTTCATCACATGTATCGCAGGATATCAGTAGGACATCAGGGTTCTCCGAAAAGGCCGTACCGATAGTGGTGCATGCGAGGAGCAGTGAGAGTTTGACGGGCAGTTGGGGAGATGATGAGGATGATGATGATGTTGACGGAGAAGAAGGTGATGATGAAGATGAGGATGAGGATAGGGATGAGTCGGCAAGGGATGGAGGTGAGAGTGCAGGAGTTAGCGAAGGTAGTCAGCGTGGAAGGGTGAGGCTGAGGGTGTCTGCGATGGATGGCGTGGGTGGTAACGGGACGGGAACAGAGAGAGCGACAGGGACATCGGGATGGAATGCTGAAAGAAGGAGCAGGCAGGGAAGTGACGTTGCGCGAAACTTTTGAGGAGGTGGATGTAAGTAATATGTATGCACCTTTAGTTGATAGGACGAATATTTGTCTTATTTGTTGTATTGTACTGCAAAGATTTATAGTGTATGTAAACAACCTATACAGTACTGGTTAGCCAGCAGAACAATGACGACCTTGTGCTCAGATGGTCATGTTTATCCAATACGGATTAATGCGAAGATGATGAGCACAGTCCGGGATTGGAAGGGTGACAATTGACAGCGGGAAGGGAAGTCCCTTGTTTTAATCGGTTGCACAACAATTCTCTCTCTCCCATTCCATACAATACTTGATGAATGCTTTTGTTTGTCGTGGTTGAGTGCACCTGCTGTGTCTTGTAGGTACAGCAGAGTAGACATCTCAAAAGCCTGGCGCCGGGCATGGCCGCCATTGAGGGCATGTTTTCACGAAGGCAGCGTCATGTTCAAATGTACTATTGTCAGGTACTTGCACGTGATGGACTTAGAAGGGATGTTACTGGATGAAGGGCGTGTAGATGGTGAAAGAACACCCCTAAATTTCTTCTGTTACGGCGTGTATTCTAGTAAAAAGACTTGAGCCGGTCTCAGGAGTCGATGTGGTGTTTCAAGAACTGAGGCTAAGCGCAGGATTGGATACCGTGAATTAGTGCGCCAAAGGGTTTCACAAGCTAGTCCGATCCAGGCTTGAGTAGCTGCAGCGAGAACTGTGAGCACGGTTCAATTCACCCACCAATTCCCCCGTGATTGGCATTTGCATCAGCGGCTTGCACTTCTGTGGACCTCGACATGCAGGGAGTCCGATCGATTCCCACGAACTGGAAATTTCCACCTTCACTCCATCCAACCGCGATTGCAGTCCTGACAGCTTTTCACTGCACCTTTCGCGCCCAACTCTCTTTCTCATCTGCATCTCTGGGCCAGAACACATTCCTTTCCCATTCTTCCCCGACTTTGTTTTCAGCTCTTCCACAGGTACTGTCTGCTGTCGCGGTTCACCACATTCATTATCCCAATAGCCTGACGATTGATTCGTCACATACAACTACTCTCCTTCATGGACCGTGCAGATAACTTGTCACACCCTTCCTTCAAACCTTGCGACGTTTGCACAACTACAACATTGGACTGCGTCCCGATACAAGCAAACACAAGCTCTCCTTCCTTCAAGAACAAACCAAAACTTTCAATTCGTGACCATTCCTTCAGCCTACCAGCGAGACTTCTTTCGCGACTGAAACGAAAGCGATTCATCGAGTTCGCTGGAATATACATTACACAAATTACCCTCCTTCGACTATATTCTTGTCATCCAAAACAACAGTCAAGATGCCTCTAGTCCGCAAATTCACCAAACGCGCTCGCGCTCAAACTCGTGGTGATGAGTCCGCTCAGCCTAGCACTCTTCTTACACAAAGCCGCTCAGTCCGCTACGTGCCAGGCACCATTGATCGCACTAAGATCTCTCTGCCAACTGAACTCATCTCAACCACAAATGTTCAGGCCCTCACCGCTCCTGATATCAACAAAGCAATCGGCGACTCGAGTTCCTCAGCCTCCTCCTCTTCATCCGTTCATAGCAGCAATGATTATTTCTCTGGTCTCGATACCGGCTTTCTTACCGCTGACAATTCATCCACCAGCGACATGAGTCCAACTACGCCCATCACACCCTTCTCTGATACCGACTCCAAAGACTTCTTCTCTATCAAGTCTGCAGCATCACCATCTCCCGCATTCAGTGAACCACTTTCCGCTCCTGCCATCCCGCAGCGAGCTCCAAGTCACAGCAAGAAAGCTCACGTTGCACTATCCCGACAACGATCATTCCATCGATCCATGTCCCCACCACCATCAGATATCACAACCTCATCAATCAAGAACACATCTTTCTATGAACCAACCGGTACCCGAGACTCAATCGCTATGTTCTCTCCATCCATAGCAAGTGACATCCACCCATTCACAAAAGAACTCGCCAAAGTAAACGAGGTTGCAGAAGAATTCGGCTCAATGACCATGGTCCTCGACGAAGAAGAGCAAGAGATGATGAGCAAAGGTTTACAGAAATTCAGCGTAAGCGACTACATCCAGGAGATCAGTGGTGGCGTATTTGAAGATCAATTGGGATTGAATCCTTGGATCTGATTATTACGCTACCTTTCTTATGATCTGGAAGATGTTGTGCGTTTACGAATGATACGAGTTTCTTTGCTTATTTTACTGCTTTGATGATGACAGATAGAACTGATCTGTCTACATTCACTTCGACTTCGGTATGCTTGTTGAGAAAGATGGATAGATCAATCGCTTTATGGTTGCAGGAATTGATGATGAGCCATGGAATGGCGTGGATGTTACTCAGAGATATGATACCGGTGCTAAACGGTATGGGCTGATGTGATATCAGTGAGCTTTTGTCTAGGCAAATTGCATGAATACTATGGACTTGACTGTCATTACCTACCTCCTATTGATGATTTCAAAAATTCTTTTTCTGAAGTTTTCATTGTGCTACTGGTTTTTGCTCTCGAAGTACTGTAGCTGCGTGACATGTTTTATGTCTGGTATACAATGTACAATGTACAGTGTGCAGTAACAGGTGTGGTCTTGATTTGTCCTCTTTATACTACGTGCGTGATCTATAGTATATCGTACTGTATCATATCGTAACAAGGCATCGTGTACTGCACTAACCAACTATCCCATACACCAAAATCGGACATTATCCATAATGACAAACATAACCACAAACACACGTAATCACAACCATGAATGCTGTAATAGTAGCATAGCATAGCATAGGTAGCACTGCATAGGTACTGTATTTCTGCAACACCGTCACCATATAGCCCAATCAACCGAGTGAGTGCTTCACAATACCCACACCTACCCATCATTAACATTCTCCTCTACCCTGAAACCTACTCACCGCGACAGTGTACAATACAGTATAATATGAGTACCAGTATCAGTATCAGTATCGGCACCTGTATCTACCTACTATCTATTCTAGTATATCCACAGGATGCTAGGCCAGGTGTTGTTGTTGTCGTCCGACTCTTTTGCTTATATGCAAATGAAGGACGAAAGAAAGAGAGGAAAGCAGGGGAAGGAACAAAAGAATCGGTCGGCTATGTGGGATAGGATAGAGAGTATGAAGATTTTAAAAATATGGATGTTTTTGTGGATTATGAATATGAAAGTGAAGACAGGCTTGAATTGATGGAAGAGAGTACTACCAGACTAATCAACACCAGTACTCCGTGCCATGGCTAAAGAACACGCACGTCGGTTTATTCGTCGTCGTCGTCGAGGTCAATGTCCAGCGCATCAGGATTCGTTACAGGCGCGCTTTCCTGAACTACACCATCAGCAGTTGGCGGTGGAAGAGCCGTCCGGTTCCCTCCCTCAGAGCCTGTACTGGCAGCAACGAAGCCAACCGGCGCGCGTGCCTGACGTTCCAGTTTTGCCATCGCATCTGCTTCCTTCTCCTGATCTGCTGCTTCCCTCTCCGCGTCCTCGTCGCCCGTAGCTTGGGCTTGTAATTTCGCCGCTCTAGCGCGCTCGACGGCTTGGCGCGCGACGAATCCGACGTCTGTATTGAACGATGCAGCGACACTTCGTTTGACGCGGAGCATCTCTTTGAACGTATCTTCGTTGCCGTGTGCGACTTCGAATTTCTCCCATGTCTGCCAGTATGTTTCGTCGGCGCGCGGGTCAGCGAATTGGCTGCCGTGGCCGTAGATGGCGCGGGCGCGGTCGATTTCGCCGAGGCGTCGCTCCATGTCAGCGAATTTGAGGCACATTTCTTTTGCGGCTGCGTCTGGTAGGGCGGCGATTGCGCGTTCGTAGATGGAGCGGGTGGATGGGAGGCCGAAGTTGGATGCTGCTTTTGTGATGCAGAAATTGAACATGGCTGGTCTGTCGGTGTCGGATACGGCGCGGGTGGCGCGGTCGTAGATGCGCATCGCGCTTCGGGCGAGGCCGCGTTCTTCTTCTAGCGCGCCGTACATGAGGTATATTGGCTTTGCGAACTCGGGTGGGACGTTTTCAAGGGCTTGCTCGAATAAGTCGCGCAAGCGCTCGACGGAAATCTTTCGTGAAACGGTTTTTGTGAGGTAGAGGTTCCAGAGTTCGAAGGCTACGGGGTAGTTGAAGAGATCGAGGCCTCTTTCATACACTTTGTAAGATTCTTCGAAATAACCGTTCTCTTCCAGTAGGTTGGCGTAGTTGACGACTGTTTGTGGTGTTGCAATCTTAAGCTCAAAAATCCTATCATAGATGGCTCGGACTTCGGTGAGAGTACCCACAGATTCTACCATGTCGACGTAGAACGACCAAACTTTCCAGGATTTATGTAGGCGTTGTTGTGGTGATAAGGTTTCATCAAAGTAGTCGACTGTGCTGCGTTTCGGAGAGGCTGTAGCCTTTGCGAGCACCGCAACTGCATTGTCAAAGTTTTCTGCGCGGAGCTCCATTTCGGCCCAAGCAATCCAGGTATCTGCTAATTCCTGCACAGATCTGTACGGAACACGAACGGCTTTGTTAAGAATCGTGCGAGCAGTGTCGAGATCAGAGTGGTCTTCATAGAATCTGGCGTAGGAGAGCCAAAGAGTGTGAAATTTGCCGAGAGCCTTCTTTGGGTTAATGGTTGCGATGGCATCGGTGTAGGTTTGAACGACTTCTTTTGCGTTTTCTCCCCAGAGCTGTACTCGTTTCTCCCATTCTGGAACATTGTTTGGGTTTTGACGGAGCAGAACGTCATTAAGGAGGAATGGTCTTCTGTCCATGAGATACTCGAACCTCATCATTCGTAAGTCCAGATCGAAGTCTTTATCGACATCGGTTTTCCCTTTAGCCGCTCGACCTTGAGCAGCATCCATCATACTAGAGATCAAAGATTCCTCAAACTCGACGTATGCATCAAATATCATGGTAAAATCACGCACAGTCATGACTGTAGTGATACCTTCCTCAAATACATCTCTTGCTTGTTCAAAGTCGCCCATGGTTATCCAATAAGTCGCCAGACCAGCCCAAAGCTTGCCCCTTTGATCAGCAAATCGCTCAATACCACTTCGAATGATGCGATCAACATCAATTCCGGACACCGAAACATCACCAATTTGTCGTGCTTTGTTGACCATAAGGTCAACCATGTCGCTCCACAGCTGAAAGTCACTCTTGACGTTTTTCGACTGAAATCTAGGGTTATTCAAGATTTCGATGTACCTCTTCACAGCCTCCTTGTAGTGACCAGTCTCGATTAGCAACTCAATATAATCCTCCATATCCTCAGGGTGTATCTGCATATATCTAGCCCATATTCGTACCGCTGTTTCTCCCCCAGCCGAGTTCGCAAACTGTCTGTACAGCTTCCATATACGGTTATGCTGTGTGACTGGCAGCGCTCGCAACGCTTGATCGAATGTCCTTCTCGTCTTCGTAACCAGAGGCTGCCTCAACAGAAAACCAAGGTACATCTCCCAAATTACAGGCATTTTATTAAGCAGTACTAGTGCTCGTTCAAACAGTGCATTAACCTTGTTGAATTCGTTCTTTGCTCTCGCAGGATTTTTCTTCTTCAAATGCTTAACACGAAAGTCGAGGTACATTCTCCATAATTTGTATGAGCGTGGGAGGTGGATGCATGCTCGTTCCATCACGAAAGCTTGCTCGTGAGCTGTGCCGTTGCGCATCTTGGAATCGATATAGGCCAGCCATGGTCGGATACTGCCTGCATTGCGCAGTAAGTCTTGTTCGTAAATTGCATCGTCGTTTCCAAGGAGGAAGAAGTCAGGGCGGGGTTCCGAGTAAAGCAAGACGGAGCCCATGATCTAAAGAGTGTAAGGTGGTAAAGGAGCGACTTGTAGATGCAAACTACCCTGTTGTGATGGGTAAATAATGAGAATTGCTGTCAAGGTTCAAAGGTTGCGGAAAACCATCAGTTGTGTTGCGATAAAGTTTCAGGCGGGCAGATTGTATTCGGACATGGAGCAGAGCCGAATTTAACCCATTAGCTCGATAGTTGCGGTAGGTACGTCAATCTGTAACAGTATGAGCATGGCCAGAATCATGTGGTACAGACTATTTTAGCTCTACTCATTTCTCCCAGTCTTGCTATTTCCTCTGTGCAGACATGTCGACGGGTGCAGGCGTATGTATAGTATGATGCTGTATAAGATCTAGCACTAACAATATGGGTGAAGCGGGAGGCCGTCTTTCCAACACGACAGGTCCTTGGCCAGATGAACAGCAAGTTGAAGGGAGCTCAGACTGGTCACAGCTTGCTGAAGCGAAAGAGTGAAGCCCTTACAAAGTACGTGGTAATGCATATTCTCCATTCAGCATATGACTAACAGACCACAGGCGATTTCGAGGTATGCAACAACTACTATGAATCAGGCATCGGCTTCTGACGTTCACCAGACATTCTAAAACGAATCGATGAAGCGAAACGCAAGATGGGCCGCGTCATGCAGATCGCCGCATTCTCTCTTGCTGAAGTAACATACGCTTCTGGCGGTGATGTCTCCTACCAAGTCCAAGAATCCGTGAAGAACGCCCGTTTCCGCATTCGCACAAAACAAGAGAACGTCTCCGGTGTCCGCCTTCCACAGTTCGAATCCTTCGTCAAGGATGATATCAATGATTTTGCGCTGACGGGATTGGGCAAGGGAGGACAACAGATCAAGAGATGTAGAGAAACGTATGCGAGGGCAGTCGAAACACTGGTTGAGCTGGCAAGTTTGCAGACGGCGTTTGTGATACTGGACGAGACGATCAAAGTGGTGAACAGGCGAGTTAATGCGATTGAGCATGTGATTATTCCGAGGACGGAAAACACGATCAAGTGTACGACTCATTTTTCCCTAAGCAGGTGAAAGCTGGCTGACTGTGGCAGATATCAATTCGGAGCTGGACGAGCTGGATCGAGAGGAGTTCTATAGGCTGAAGAAAGTGTCTGGAAAGAAGCAACGAGATCAGGCAGCGGCAGATGAAGAGATGAAGAAACAGAAGCTACGGGAGCAGCAGAACGGTACCAAGAAGAAGGACGAAGACGACGATGACGAGGGTCCAACAGACGTGCTTGGCGAGCATGAAGACGACGATGTTATATTTTGAGAATGCGGAACCCGTTCTCGCATGACGAACTCCGCCATGAGTAATGCATATCTGGGTATCTTTTGTCCTTGCTGTATTTCTAGCGCCATGCGGAATAATATGCCATTGGAATTGAAGACCTCCATCAACCAAGTACCAGATCACCACCAAATTCTTTTGCAATTTTCTTCAGTCGAAAGAATGTTTTGTGGCGAAACATCCACCACCACGCTGACACACGATTGCGTCTCCTGTTTTCGGAGCAGCATCCACACAATCGAGGTATGTAACATATGCCCAGCTGTCGATACTGTCGAAATCCCAAGAGCAAACCGTGGCGTAAAATAGTAGTAGCTTTACCACCTGAAGAGGGTGACGACGTCGATTGTCTATGCTCTCTGGTAGGTAACCCTTATACCTCTGCCCTCGTCTCCCAACTGCATACCCGCCGTAGCTTCCTTCGCACTGATAGCACCCGCCTCAGCTTCATATTCCACAAAAGCAATCCCCTTCCGTCCCGGCACAAGACGCAACTCCTTGAACCCCTCAAACCGACTAAATATCCTCGTCAACCCATCCGCATCATAACTATCCGGAATATCCCTCAAGAACAACGTCTTATTAGGCGGCAGATACTCATCTGGGATCACAGCCGACGCATTAACACCACCACTCTTCAGACCCGCGCCCTTCTGTGTCTTCGCCGGTCGAGCCGCAACAACACCACCACCACCAGTCGCCCCAAGCGAAGAAGCACTATCCTGCAGTAGAGCCCTCTTCTTACTAACCGCATTATCAACAGCCTGCTTCCGCTCCTTCTCCGCTAATCGTCCGCGTTTCCACCGTTCAAGTCCGCTGTCGCCTTCCTGCGTCTTCACCGTGGCATCGCTGCGCGTCCGTGCGAAATCTAGTTGCATTGGTTTGCCGAAGAGTTCGAAGCCGTTTACTTCTTCGATGGCGCGGGTCGCGGAGTCGGCGTTGTCGAATACGATGAAGGCTTGGCCTTTGGCTTTGAGGTTGGTCTTTGCGACGAGGTCTATGATGGTGCCGTATTCGCTGAATATTTCGGTTAGGGCTTCGGTTAGTTCGGAGACTTTTATGCGTTCTTCGAGGTTTTTGGCGTAGACTGTTGTTACTGGTTGGGTGTTTTGGAGGGCGGAGGCCATGATGGCGCTTGTGTCTGTGTGTTGTGTGGAGGGAACTGGGGGGGTGTTGGCGGTAGGTGAAGGAGGTAGAGAGTGATAGTAGAGGAGTTTCGGAGATGGTAATCTGTGAGCGCAGTCTTTGTGGCTTCCTTCTGGTTGTGGTTGCTTCTTCGACGCCTCGCGTGACTATGAGGCGATGCGCTTGTTGCGACTACAGTACTGATATGCGAATGATTGTTTGTGTACGGTCGTTTTGTGGGTTGAGTACCAGTACGCAACTTTCGTTCGCGCCGCGGAATTGACAGCTTGTGCAGTAAGGTTGAACTTTATAGGATTTCACAGTCAGAAGCGACTGACGACTCCGATGGTAGGTGACTGTGTTCAACCGAACTCGCAGGATAGAAACATAAAACAGGTAAATGGAATGAATTTAATCGTGGACATCCGATCCATGGAGGTGATCAGAAACGTCGGAATTTATTCAGATCTATCACCGAATTTGGCAAGTCTTTT
>Ga0181473_100014_pt1 | contig 20822 bp, 15 predicted proteins | sample In2P11_FD_119089 | JGI IMG/M metagenome (GOLD analysis project Ga0181473, IMG submission 119089) | Clean room microbial communities from NASA Spacecraft Assembly Facility at Jet Propulsion Laboratory, Pasadena, California, USA -... ... | reverse complement strand
GACTGCCTCGATCTTCAATTATTTGTTGTAGAGAATCAAAGGAGCCCTACTGCTTAATCTGGGCCCTTGGCAGAAATAAGTGTAGACTTAGATAAGAGGACAGAAAAAAAGAAAAAATTGTAAAGCTGGGTCTGCAAGTCTAAGTGCACCCAAACCAAAAAGAAGGAAAAAATGCTAGAAAGGTAGTCTGGGTAGGTAGTTTTGGGGGTTGCAGAATGATGATTTTTGATCAATTTTGTGTTGCAAAGTGTCATATATTCTTAGATCACAGTCATCATGCAATTTTTCATCTGGAAGAGCACAAGCTGGACATTACTAACTCCCTCTTCTTCTTATTCACCAAATCACTTGCTAACTTCCCTGAAGAGGCCAAGATCTGCTTGAGCCTCTTAGTTTCATCATGCTCCATATCATGTGTCTTGGTGAAAATCTTCTTCACTCAAGAATTGCCCATTTCTCCTCTATGAGGCACATATGACTGTATTATATAGCTTCCTATCTATTTCCCCTTCCCCTACTAAATCTATGTGAAATAACTCCCCTATGTACATATCCCACCTTATAGCACTATAGCTATGTATTTATCAATTCTGGGACATTGTAGTCCACCTGGGACTATCTTGAACCCATCTGTGTCATGAAATTGTGAATGGCCTGAACATCTGGTTAGGCTAATAGCCTCTACCCTCCTCTCCATCCTCAAAACCCTGTAATTTTACCCCTCCACATTCATTTGTACAAAGATAGTGTCTAAAAGTTTTTATTAAAAAATTAGGCTTCCTTTCCCCCGCCTGTATAAACCCACAAAAAACTCTCAAAACCAAAGTTTACCCCCCCCTCCACCGCGCCGTATTAAATTTCGAATATTCCACGCCCCGACACTAAACATCTGCCACCTCGTCCTTCCCGCTAGCCGTTCGATCTGAGGAGCTCGAGATCTACGGTGGGCGATCAATCCTGCGCGCCAACAGCATGAGGGTTAGCATCCGGGAGATGGGCGGTATTCCTGCCATACTCCCGCCACGCGTCCCCCTCCAGGCTGTGGTGGAGCCTCCTCCCCCGAAACCACTCTAGGGCAAAGGCGGTGCGCCCGAAACCACTTACCACCTTTCCCTCATGCGTCAGCACCACGTCACCATTACTGCGTCACCTGCCTGTGTCAACCTCCTACCAAGTCACCCCTGCCACGTAGCTGCCACCGTACTGCCACGTCATCAGACCTACCGTACCACCCCATCACCTCCGTACATGCTGACGTCATCCTGCCACGTCATCCACCGTACTGGGTCCCACCATGCTGATATCATCATCATTTTTGGCGCAAAGGCAAAAATCACGCTTAGGAAGCCCGGATTCAAATTCTGAGGTAGTTTTTAATGCGTGATTAGCGCTCGCGCATGGCTACTGGAAATGAGCCAAATTGGAAATCCCCTCATCGTGCAGCCCCCAGCAAGCCCGAAAGGCGCAGAATGACCCATTTTTTCTGTGTGAAGCTTTCAGAAAGGAGCGAAGACAATTCTGAAGGAGACAGAAGGCCAAACAACGCCCATTAAATTTTGATTCGACAATTTTAGCACCACAACAATCAAGGAAGTGTAAAAGAGTATCAGTTGAACACTTTTTAAGGAAATTCTTCGGTTCCCAAAGCAGGTTAACATTGAATAGCAGCCAACAAAGTCAAATCAAGCAGTATGAGCCCATCCCAGCTCTCAAATCATAGTTAATGCCTTTTAATGCCGCCGAACACCAATGAGTAGAGACCCATGCACATTTATTTCAAAAAGCACCGCATCAAGCCACCGAGGATAACACATTTACTCAGTTTTGATACGGCTGCCCTCAGCGCAACCCAAAATATTTTCTTACATTTATTTCTGGACAGGATTAGGTTAAAGTACTCATTTTCTTTCAGACCTATTAGGTCAAATTGTAATACACAATTTTGGAGAAGTTTTCCCTATATATACCGCCCTCAGTATTGTTTTAAGGGTTGGAAGGTTGAGAATTTTCACTATAGACTCGCATTGTATACCTGACTTATTTTCTATAATCAAAGATTGCAGAAAGTCTGAAGAATGACTATCTGTTGTGTTGTTAATGGTTTCTGGAGACTAAATGTGGAATTCATGTGCTGCAAAATGAATCAATAAGTGCCTCTTACCTCTTTTTACATTGTTATCTGTTCATATATCACCATCTAAATAGCAGAAAGAAAGATTAGTTTAGAATTTGTTTGACTGCACTCTAAGCTCAATTTCTGATGTTTATTTATGTTTTCAACTGATCGAATTGGTAATGAATATGAATTCCTTCTGGCTCATATTTACCCTAATTCACCTATGTTTGCCATTTATCTAGGGATTCTTTGCTGCCCCTAGATAGGGTTTGTTCCCTTCTCCTCTGTTAAGCTGAACGAGAGATTCTTAACTGCCTCTCATTCCTTAGCATTAATTCCTCCCTTTAAACATGAAACATTGTTTCATCTGCAACTATCTTGCTCCATATCCCTCTCTTGTGACCAAGAAAACACACCACCAGTCCTTCTCCTCGACTCCATGCCCAATGGTTTGAAACTTTCCAGTCTATATTTCGCCTCTCTACCTGGAAACATCAATCTTCCCACCAAAATCAAAACAAAACCCCCTTAACCTCAATAACTAGCCTAAAATCAATTTCACCAAAGCTAAATCAGAAAGAGAGAGCCCTCTCTGACTGCAGTTGGGCTAGAATCTGCAGTCTAAAGTTGGTCTGTGGTTACCTTGGTCATATCCTTATTGAGTTGACCATAAGGACAATCTGAGTGATAACACTTGCCATTTGTCTACTCTTGCCCATCACACCCTACAGAAGGGTTTTCCAGTATGCATTGCACTTTTTACACTGAGTAGGTGAGATGCATCACACCCTTAGCACTAGCCAGTCTGTATGGTCCAATTTTGACCAGTTTTGAGTTGTTTTCTGTGAAGAACTTCTAGGAGATGATGTAATCAGCTGACTTTGTTCCTTTAGGGCATGAAACAACACTTTTAGGGACTTAGAAGCCCTCAATTTATGGAAATATGTGATTGGGTTTGTAGTGCCCAAATATGTCTATAACAGTTGCCGCCTAAAGTATGAGGTCAAGAATATTTTGATGTCAGGTGAAATTATTTATCATCAGGATCCAAGGTTTTTCGAATTGGAAGGCGACCTGTAATAAGATACAATACAATACATTATCTTCATAACATTTTCATGATCTAGCTAAGGTGGACATTCCCATGCTCAGCTTTATAAATTCATTTTCATATACTTACGACAGATAATCATCTATGTGGTAGACTGATGATTTTGATAGAGCCATCATCCTTTTGGTTCGGATGATTATCTGTGTAGCAATGATGTACATTTGATGTCTTTATTTTCCTGAATATATCATAGCTCGGATGGATGAAACTAGATCCGGGGTCTTCAAACTCATCCAATCTTCATCCAAATTACAAGTCGATCCATGTGAGAAATGGTCTAGAGTCGAACATGGAAAGATATTGCCTGATTACTAGCCAATGATGTAAGTTGTTAATAGGCGCGAGAGGAATCACCATTAATGATGATGACCCTCAAGGTACCACAATACAATTCGCATGGTGTGAAAATGAGACTTGGCATCAAACACCATGCAAAATATTTTGGTTGAAGGCCATTGATGTAAACCTGTCACCGAAAGTGAGAAACTTACCGTTGAGGCATGCAAGCTTCAAAGTAATGAAGGGTTGTTCCTAGGTCGACTTCTTAGATAATGAGTTGTCGTCGAAAAAAAGTGAACCATCATAGGAGGGCCTTAATAAATCCCACATCTACGACATGGAACGGAGCAAATGATTTTGTGGAGGTGAAAACAACCTGATGATACAGTGTTCAGGGTGGCAGTCATGAAGGAATGAAGTGTGAAGGTATTGTAGCAGGTGAGACACAAGCGGAATTGGTGAATTCTCTGATCGACTTCTCTTAAACATATCGGTGAAACTAAAATGGATTGGTAGCATTAACCCCAAATATGGATGGTATGGTGGACCAGTGGTTGTATGACTAGTGAATGAAATAACCCAACCTGACTCAATCATGGTGATGGAGTGAAAGTGTCATGTTCAAGAGTGACTCGCTACCAATAAAGTTTCTTCAAGTTTTCTTCCCAATTTTCCCCAGTCATTGCTGACCAGTACCTTTTTATTTTTATCAAGCTTGAGGAGGATAACATATGCTTGTTCTATAATTTTCCCTTCGAGAAAACCCGTTGCTATGTTTTAACGAGCCCAGTGACAGTAAAAGTCATTGTTGTTTGCATGGACAAGTTTGTTGCTATTGGTTTTAACAATTTTAATGACAAAGAAAACTTGGTCCTTTTTCAATTTTAGAGAATCTAAAAAGGGAAGGAAAGAAAACTACAGTAGTCCTTTTTCGTCATATAATCCCTTAAGTTCGAAAAAGTATAAAATCATATGAAAGGGACAAATTTTTGATTGTTTTAACAAGTCGAACAAGACAAGCGCTCGATCTTTTTGTGTAATAATCCCTCAGGTCTAAAAAGATTAAAATCTAGAGGAGGGATAACACTTTCGATAGCTTTAACAAGCTGGAGAGGCCAATTTCTTGGCAATCTTTTCATATTTTACGTGTCAGATGAAAAGAGCTTAAAGGAGACTCATTTTTGAGGAACGAGTGGTATTTTCGGGTAGCTTCTAATTCCAAGTAAGGTTTGGAATTTTCCAATCATGGTAGTGTCACAAGGATGGCTAACAGAATCACTCTTCACAGTTGTTCCTCAAAAGCGGTAAAAATTCAAATGCAGGTGAATGATTGGCTAAAATAGAGTGGAGGGGATGGTAAGAACACGACCAAGGCTTAAGAGCTGATGGTAATGCATTTACAATGGTTATTTACTAGAGGTTGGTTCATTTTTTAGTGAGCTTAAACTCTGGGGGAACATTTTCTCATTACTAAGGTTTAATTCTTAACAAGCTTGAACTTTGCATAAAAACTGCTCGTGACAATGGTCATTGAAATTTGACCCACCGATAACACTATGTTCTTTTGATGGTCGTACCATCTATTCAACTACTCCATAAAACTAATTATAAATGAAAATACATGCTTGAAAATGAGTTAAAATACTAATTCCCTACTTGAATTACGTGAAAATTAACTTAAAAGTAGATTTTACCTCTCATTTTACCATTTCATATGAACTTGAGGTTGTTGGAGCTTTGGAGGTGCTTTCCCCCTCGATTTTCACTAGCTGATTCTGGGAGATTTTGTGGACGATTCTTGGAACCATTTGGACCAGGTAGGAGCTAAACCTATGCTCTTCAGTTTCATTCTTTCCTTTTTGAATTCTAAGAATGTTTCCATGTTCTGCTGAGCCCTTAGGGTTTTAACAGTTTGCCTTGGCCCCATCACACCTTTCCTATATCGAAAGGTGTGATCCATACTAGACTAGCCACTAGCCAGTCAGTATGCATCGCTCCCAGTACACTGTTGGGGTGAAATGGGAGCAAAGAGGGAAAATTGTGCACCGATTTTTCATGGAGTTTTTCCCTGTTTTTTGCCAAATCAGGATCTTGACTCTTCTCTTGTTTCTTTTTAGAGCTTCATCAGAGAAAAATGGTTGTTACATGGCGAGAACACGAGCATGAAGAAGAGGACATGGTTTCTTTACATGATTCGGGTACGGTAACTGCATTGCGGAACTGTGGTTTGCTCAAGTTCTTCCGCATCTCTAGCATGAGGCAACAAATCAACTTGTTGCAATATTTCCTCAATGCATGGGATCCTACCAACCAGGTCCAACAGATTCAAATTATGTGTTAGATAGACATTTGTGACATTTATAAAAGAAAAGCATTTCATCAATATTTTCATTAGGATCATATAACTTAACCAAAATTAAGCTCTGAAAATCAAAAATATATATATATAACTGTTTATGGTTTACACAAAGTGTTCCATGTCCAAGACAAACTTGGTCAAATGACCCAACAACTCAAAATACTAGGGGGCACCCTAGTCTAATGGTGCTGGTGATATCAAGTCACCACCTGTGCAATCATGCGTAAAAGCCTAGTCCATAGATGTGGCACGCTAGCAGTATGCTACTGTAATCTTAGAGGCAGCTTGTCAATCCTCACATCCGGGATACCGAGAGTGAGGCCTTCGATCTGTTCCTGCAATGTTGCAAGGGTCTTGGCCACATCAAGGTCATGAAGGATGGCCCTCCCTACAGCCTCTTCTGCTGGAATGGAAGCTGGTGCTCTCTGGCACACTACTAGTCACACCGGTCTGATATCTGCATGAGCACATGAGTATTGATTAGTCTTGATAAAAGAAAGAACAGGAACATTATAAAAACAATAAAGAGTGATATGGTCAAAAAATTTACCTATATCACCCCACTACTCGCCAGCCGGCAGCACCAAATCTGGGTCACCCAGGAAATCCATACCAGCATACAAACACTCAGCATAAACCATTTCCTGACGGTTGAACCACTCAAAGAATGTATCAGAGAAGGAAACCTGTGGTTGACCAGCATGTCGAGCCATAAGGTCAACCCATCTCTGCATTCGTGGCTCAGTCGGTGGTGGAAAACCAAGTGAAATGTACTTTTGCTGCATCAGTGGGATCTTCTCTGAGGCGAAAGTGGTCAAAATGGAACCATAGCCAAAGTTCTTAGACCGTCCATTTTTCACCTTGGTAAGTTGTTCTTTTTTTATTGGAAGTACTACGTAACACCAGTTGAACACCTTCGGTTCGAGGCATTATAAGGCATACTGCATATAAGGCCTATTGGCCAAGTGAAGAGCCGCATTACCCACCAGTCTATCAAAGGTGAACAGGATGGTCCTCAAGGACTGGTCAGTGATATCTAGAATGTTGACCTTACTATCCCTACTCGGATGAGATCCATCTCTATAGTGCCATCAAATGTAATCCCTCACGGATTCGCCCCCACGGGCGGAACCCAATAATGAGAGAGGGGCGCCATGCCTCGATAAACCGGTCAAAAAATAGATGTCCACGACGGTCAAGGAGATGGATTTGCCTGTGATCTGGGTTCGATCCCTAGCAGAGTCACCATTTTTTTATCAGGAAATCTAGTGCCTATGCAGAACTGCTAGTCCCATTAAGATGGGTAGCTATCTTAGAAACAAACAGATTAAAGTTACTCTTATTTTCCTTTATGAGAAGTAGATAAGAGAGGAGAAAAGAATACCAACCTCGATCTCTTGCTCGGTTACCTACCTATTCCTCCTCCTCTCTGACAGGTCTTTGCCACTCCTTCCTTGATCACTCCACTTCAAAGAGTACCGAAAAGGTCAAAGCAGCACAATACCTCTAAAGTGCAGAGATCTACAATCGTAAACAATATAGGACTAGATATATATTGACCACACAAATGCATATATCATCAAACAAACAAGAATGTGGAGGAAAACTTGAATAGCTTTATTGATAAAAGAGCAGAAGAGAGGATTACAACTAATTGATCTGACCCAGTGTCATCCTCCCAGCATGAAAGCCCTTCTTCACCTCATGAAAATCTTAGATCACCCAACACTATCAAATTCCACCAGGAAACGAACAACACTTCTTTGCAAGATACAAGATTCTAGCCTTTGTATCTCTGGGATGAGGGATCCATATATAGATGATTGAAAGGGGGTGAGTTAGCTTCTGGAATTTTGATTAGTGTCTTCTCTCTAATATTTCTTGATTCCACTTGGAGATTGATGATCTCTTACTCATCCCTGGGCGAATTTAGAAAGGCAAGTGTCATAGGAGAAGTTTCTGGAAGATTCCATGATCATCCACCTTACAAACTGTGCCTACCATTTGTCTACTCTCACCCACTGCACCCTACAGAAGGGCTTTCCAGTATGCATCACACTTTTTTCACTGAGTAGGTGAGATGCATCGCACCCTTAGCACTGGGCAGTCTGTATGGTCCAATTTTGACCAATTCTGAGCAGTTTTCTCTAGATAACTTCTGGGAGATGATGTAATCAGCTAACCTTGTTCCTTTAGGGCATGAAACAACACTTTTAAGGACATAGAAGCCCTCAGTTTATGGACATATGTAATTGGGGTTGCGGTGTCCAAATATGTCTATAACAGTGGCCACGGTGGGAACATGCAATATGGTATCTTCTATTCAAAAGATGTCCAAAAAAGATATTAGCATGGATCATCTATAGGTATTGCCTCCAAGCCCAATAGAAATATTGTAGAAATCAATGTTTTCGGCATGGGAAGCAAACCCAAATCAACACTCATCAAGATTTTGGATAGATAAGTCTAAGGAATATGGCACCCCCTTAGATCCTTGGTCGCAAGTACATTCTACAGATGAAGGAATTGTTCAGTCAATGATGATTGACGGGGCACCATGGGAAGATTACCACCATCATTCCCATATTCCAGATTTTAAGGAAGATAGTTCCAGTGATCTTGATCATCCCTCAGTTTTATATTTTCTATCAAATATTGTAAATACAGTGGATTCTGAGTGAAACCTGTCCAATATTGAAGAGATTATCGCCATCAATATCTCGACCAAAACAGATGTTTTAGAGAATATTCATGTTGGAAAATCTTGTTCTTCTTCAGAACTAGAAATATATTACGCTCTTTTTCATGAGCTCAAAGATGTCTTTGCTTGGTCATATGATGAAATTTCAAGCATTAACTTGAGCATAGTTGAACACGAAATTAAGATGTATCTAGATGTCAAACTAGTATGACAATGGCTCTGGCAGGTGCACGCCAAGAAAGCCGATGCCATCAAGGCAGAAGTTGAAAAATTCCTCCATTCTAGTTTTATTTACCTAGTTCCTCTAACCGATTGGGTATCGAATGTAGTTCCTGTAATGAAAAAGCAAGGAATGATTAGAGTGTGCGTCAATTATAGGGATGTAAATCAAGCTTGTCCAAAAGATAACTACCCTACACCCTTCATTGAACGGATAATTGATGAATGCACCAGATGTGAAATCTTTTCATTTATGGATGGATTTTCCAGGTATAATCAAATAAATATCTACCCACAGGACCAGTCAAAGACTGCATTTATTTGTCTATGGGGCACATTCTCATACCGCAAGCTACCCTTTGGTTTAAAGAACGTAGGGGAAACATTTCAAAGGGAAATGAATTAGACCTTCCATGACATCAAGAACATCGTTCAACTGTATCTTGACAATATTCTGGCTCATTTGCGAAAGCGGACTGATCATCTGCAACATTTGAGAGCGATATTTCTATGTTTCCGACACTATAAGATATGACTCAATCCACACAAATGTGTGTTTTGTTTTATTTCTGGTTGTTTACTTGGCTTTGTGGTCTCGAAGGATGGAATTCGTCTCAACCCATGCAAGGTTCACGCAATCATTGATTTGCCTCCACCTTCAAATTTGCTTCAGATTCAGAAAATCCAAGGGAAAGCAAACTTTCTGAGGATGTTCATTCCAAATTATGGCGAACTTGCTAAAGGTTATACTCGTCTATTGAAAAAATAAGTACCCTTCATCTGGGATTAGGTCGCGCAAGCTTCCTTTGATGCTTTAATGGAGTCCCTAATAAAAGCATCATTAATGTATGCTCCTGATTATCAAAAAGACTTTAACATGTATTTGGCTACAACAGATACGACCATAGAAATGGTTTTAGTTCAAGAAGGAAATGGAAATGAACATCCCATCTATTATTTAAGCCGAAACTTAAATGATACGAAAAGCAAGTACTCCTACGTTGAAAAGCTAGCTCTCACAGTTGTTCAAGTGATACAGAGATTTCCACACTATGTCCTATTTCGAAAAGCTACCATTTTGTCAGATTGCAACCCCATGAATTATATATTATCGCAACAGTTGCTAGGGGGGGAATATTCAAAATGGATAGCAATTTTACAAGATTTTTATCTGGAATTCGTAAAATCCAAATCGAAGAAAGCCCTGGTTTTGCAGTGTTACTATGTGATCTCCCATCGTCATCCAACGATGCCACATCCGAAGAAGAAATCGTGGACAAATATTTGTTTCTGATATCTTCAAGCAATCCATGGTATGGGGATATAATAATCTATCTCCAAACCCAAAAATATAGGTCTAATACCTCCCGCTCAGAATAACGACGTATTTGATACCAAGAAAAAGACTACATGATCATTGGTGATACGCTTTACTGCCGCAGTATCGATACAGTTCTGCGAAGTTACCTCACCCATGAGGAGGCTGAGAAAGTCCTGAATGATTGTCACATAGGCGCGTGTGGGGGGGCATCAATCTGGTTACGCTACGGCTCAAAATATTTTACGAGAAGGATACTTCTAGCCAATAAGTTTCAAAGATTGCATAACCGCAGTCAGAAGTTGCCATGCCTGTCAAATCTTTGATCGCAAAGCTAGAATATCACCCGCACCTCTACAACCAGTGGTTTCTATTGGACCATTCACCAAATGGGGCATAGATTTCATGACATGTAACCCCGACTCGGCCGGGGGGCATGGGTATATCATAGTCGCAGTAGACTATTTTACCAAATGGGCCGAGGCAATGTCTACATTAAACAACAATGACGAAACGGCTACCCTTTTCTTTTCAATCATGTAGTCTCCAGATTCAGCATTCCATTGGCCATAGTCACATATCATGGTTCACATTTTCACAATCACATGATGGTTGAGTTGGCTACCAAAATTAGGATTGTCCCATGACAGCTCTACTCCTTATTATCTGCAATCTAATGGATAAGTTGAGGCAATCAATAAGGTTCTGAAGCACATGCTGCAAAGGATGATTGGAGTCCATAAACGGAGTTGGCACCTGATCCTGTACTCGGCCTTATGGGCATACCATACATCGGTGAGGAATGAAACCGGGTTTACACCCTTTCAACTGGTGTATGGCCTGGAAGCGATCTTACTAGTTCAGTGCGAAATCTCATCCCTCAAGCTCGCAGTTGACCTTCTCCCCGGAACTTCAGAAGAAGAGGCTCGTCTCTTAGAACTAATCCAATTGGATGAAACCCATCATGATGCCACCTTGGCTAATGAAGCCCATAAGAGAGGAGTCAAGGTGCAATTCGATAAGAATTTCAAACCCCATGTCTTCTCAGAAGGTGACCTGGTCTTGCTTTATGACCAGGAGTCCGATAAGTTGGGATCAAGTAAGTTCAAGTCTTTATGTATGGGTCCCTATATTGTTAAGCATGTATTAGTAAAAGGAGCCTATGAGTTAGTGGATTATGATGGGATTCCACTAGTGCAACCTTGCAACGAGTTGTACCTTAAGCGTTACTATGCTTGACTCAGTATAGTAACCCCTATGCTTTTGTTAAATTTTTGTTTTCACTAAGGGTAATTGTTTTGGTTAGGTAATCCACTTTTGCATTTGTTGCATATTTTGAACCTATTGGAATAACTTGTTGGATATGCCAACAGAGTGAGTCGTAGTTCGCGGAACCTATCTTCTACGACCTGGGCCATCTTTGATCCAAGCGGTGAGTTAGTGAGTTTCAAAGGGATATGTATTGGTCAGTCAACGAACAACATCGATGAATACAACATGTTGATAGAACTCCTCTCTGATGCCACCACACATGGCATACACTGACTTGTCATCAGGCTAGATGGACAACTCGTCATTCTACATCTCACCAGTATCTACTCCGTACGAAATCCAACAATCTATTGCATGTTCCTAAGGGTCAAGATTTTGGCAAGACAGATCGATTCTATTCGATATCAACATATTTCCATAAACTTAAACACATTAACAGACTCATTGGTAAATTATGTGTTAGATAGACATTTGCGACATTTATAAAAAGAAACATTTCATCAATATTTGCATCAGGATCATGTAACTTAACCAAAATAAAGCTCTGAAAATCAAATAGATATATATATATATATATAACTGTTTATGGTTTATACATGATGTTCTGTGACGAAGACAAAATCGCTCAAATGACCCAAAACTCAAAATGCTAGGGAGCACCCTAGTCTAATGATGCTGGTGATAACAAGTCACTGCCTGTGCAATCATGTGTAAAAGCCTAGTCCATCAACTTAGCATGCCTGTAGTATGTCATTGCAACCTCAAAGGCATCTCATTGGTCCTCACATCTGGAATATTGAGAGTGATACCCTTGACTTGATCCTGCAATGTTGCAAGAGTCTCAACCACATCTAGGTCCTGAAGGAAAGCCCTCCCCACAACCTCTCCTACTAGAACGGCAGCTGGTGCTCTCAGGCATACTACTGGTCACACTGGTCCGATATCTGCATGAGCACATGAGTTTTGATTAGCCTGTATAAGCATAAGAACATTATAAAAACAATGAACATAGATATGGTCAGAGATTTTACCTATAACACCCCACTGCTCACCAGCCGGTAGCACCAAATCTGGGTCACCCTAGAAATCCATACCAGCATATGGACACTCAGCATAAACCATCTCCTAATGGTTGAACCACTCGAAGAAGGCATCAAAGAAAGAAACCTAGGACTGACCAACATGTTGGGCCATAAGGTCAACCCATCTCTGCATCCGTGGCTCAGTCAGTAGAGGCAAACCAAGTGAAATATACTATGGCTACATGAGTGGGATCTTCTCCAAGGTGAAAGCGGTGAAAATAGAACCATAGCCAAAATTCTTGGATCTTCCATTTTTCACTTGGTCAGTCGTTATTTTATCATAGGGAGTATTGTGTCACACCAGTTGAACACCTTTGGTTCGAGGCATTCCAAGGCATACTGTATATAGGACCTGTTAGCCAAGTGGAGAGACGCACTACCAGCCAGTCTAAAAAAAGTGAATAGAATGGTCCTCAAGGACTATTCATTAACATCTCAAATATTTATCTTGCCATCCCTACTTGGCTGAGACCCTTCTCTATAGTATCGACGAATGTAATCCCTCATGGATTCGCCCCCATGGGCAGAACCTGATAATGAGAGAGGGCACCCTGCCTTGATAAACTGGTCAAAAATAGATGTCCACGACAGTCAAGGGGATGGATTTGCCTCTGATATGGAACACCTGGTTGGTAGGACCCCATGCATCGAGAAAATATTGCAACAAGTTTATTTGTTGCCTCATGCTAGAGATGCAGAAAAACTTGAGCAAACCACAGTTTCGCAGTGCAGTTACCATACCCAGATCATGTGAGGAAACCATGTCCTCTTCTTCATGCTCACATTCTCACCATGTAACAACCATTTTTCTCTAATGAATCTCTGAAAAACAAACAAGAGAAGAGTCAAGGTATTGATTTGGCAAAAAACAGGAAAAATTTCATGAGAAAACAGTGCAAAAGTTTCCCTCCTTGCGCCCATCGCACCACAGCAGTGTACTAGGTGAGATGCATACTGACTGGCCAATGGCCAGTCTAGTATGCATTGCACCTTTCAATATAGGAGGGGTGCGATGGGGCCAGAGTGAATTGTTCAAACCCCAGGGGCTCAAAAAAATAAGGAAACATGCTCAAAATTCAAAAAGGAAGGAATGCAACTGAAGAGCTCAGGTTTAGCTCCTACCTGGTCCAAACGGCATCGAGAATTGTCCACAGAATCTCTTGGAATCAGCTAGTGAAAATTAGGGGGAAAAACACCTCCAAAGCTCCAACAAACCCAAGTTCAAATGAGCTAGTAAAATGAGGGGTAAAAAACCACTTTTAAATTACTTTTCACGTGATTCGACTAAGGTATTAGTGCTTTAACTCATTTTTCAAGCATGTATTTTCATTTCTAATTAGTTTGATGAAGAAATTGAATAGGTAGTATGACCGTTGAAAGAACAAAGTGTTAATAGTGAATCGAATAATCAATGACCATTATCACGAGCAGTTTTTATGCCAAGTTCAAGCTCGTTAAAAATTTAACCCAAGCAATGAGCAAATGTTCCCCCTAGAGTTTAAGCTCATTAAAAAATGAACCCATCTCTGGTAAATAACCATTATGAATGCATTATCATCATCTTTTGAGCCTTGGTCATGTTCTCATCATCACCTCCACTCTGTTTTAGCCAATCATACGCCTCCATTTGATTGTTTATCCTTTTGAGGAACAACTGCGATGAATGTTTTTGTTAGCCATCCTTGTGACACTACCATTATTGGAAAATTCCAAACCTTACCTGGAATCAGCTGCCACCCGAAATTATCACTCGTTCCTAAAAAAACGAGTCTCCTTTAAGCTCTCTTCATCTGGCTCATAAAATATTAAAATATTTCTGAGCAATTGGCCTCTCTAGCTCGTTAAAGCTATCAGAAGTGTTATCCCTCCTCTAGATTTTAATCTTTTTGGACCTGAGGGATTATTACACAAAAAGATCGAGCATTTGTTTTGTTCGGCTCATTGAAACTATCTAAAATTTATCCCTTTCATATTATTTCATACTTTTTCAGACTTAAGGGATTATATGACAAAAAAGGATTATTGGAGTTTCCTTTTCGTCCCTTTTTAGACTTTCTAAAATTGAAAAAGGATCGAGTTATCAATGTCGTTAAACTCGTTAAAATCAATAGCGAAAAACTTGTCCATATAGACAAGATCGAGTTTCACAGTCATTAGGCTTGTTAAAACATAGCGACGAGTTTGCCCAAAGGGAAAATTATAGAACAAGCATATGTTATCCTCCTCAAGCTTGATAAAAATGAAGAGGTACTGGTTAGTAATGACTCGGGAAAAATTGGGAAGAAAACTTGAAGAAACTTTATTAGTAGTAAGTCACTCTTGAACATGACACTTTCACTCCATGTCTGAGTTAGGTTGGGTTATTCCGATCACTGGTCATATTACCATTGGTCCATTGTAACATCCATCTTTGTGGTTAACACTACCAATCAATTTTAGTGTCGCTGATATGTTCAAGAGAAGTTGCTAAGAGAATTCACCTATGTCTCATTTGCTGCAATACATTCACGCTCCATTCTTTCATGACCGCCACCCTGAACCTTGTATCATCAGATCGTTTTCACCTCCATAAAATTGTTTGCTCCATTCCATGTCATAGATGTGGGATTCATTAAGGCCCTCCTACGATGGGTCACTTCTTGTCAACATCAACTCATTATCCAAGAAGTTGACCTAGGGACAACCCTTTCAGTACTTTGAAGCTTGCATGCCTCAATGGCAAGTTTCTCACTTCCAGTGACAGGTTTACATCAATGGCCTTTGATCGAAAGATTTTACGTGGTGTTCAATGCCAAGTCCCCTTCTCACACCACATGAATTGTACTGTCGTACCTTGTGGGTCATCGTCATTATTTTTTATTCCTCTCGCACCTGTTAACAGCTTACATCATTGGCTGGTAATCAGGGGATGCCTTTCCATGTTTGACTCTAGAACATCTTTCACATGGATCGACTTGTACTCCGAGAAAATATTGAATGAGTTTGAAGACCCCGGATCTAGTTTCATCCATTCAGGCTGCGATATATTCAGGAAAATAAAGACATTTCCAAAAATATGATCATCCAAATCAAAGGATGATGGCTCTATCAGAACCATCAGTCTGCTATACAGACAGTTGTCTGTCCTATGTACATGAAAATGAATTTAAAAAGTTGAGGATGGGGATGCCTGCCTCAGCTAGATCATGAAAATATTATGAAGATAATGTATTGTATTTTATCTTATTACAGGTTGCCTTCCAATTCGAAAAACCTCGGGTCCTCATGATAAATCATTTCACTCGACATCAAAAGATTAACGACCTCATGCTTCAGGGGGTAACTATTATAGACATTTTTGGGCACTGCACCCCCAATCATATATGTCCATAAACCAAGGTTTCTAAGTCCCTAAAAGTGTTGTTTCACACCCTAAAGGAACAAGGTCAGTTGGTTACATCATCTCCCAGAAGTTCTCCATGGAAAACTGCTCAGAATTGGGCAAAACTGGACCATAAAAAATGCTCAGTGCTAAGGGTGTGATGCATCTCACCTACTCGGTGAAAAAAGTGTGATGCATATTAGAAAGCCCTTATGTAGGGTACGATGAGTGAGAGTAGACAAATGGCAGAGACAGTTTGCAAGGTGGATGATCATGGAATCTTCTAGAAACTTCTCCTGTGACACTTGCCTCTATGAATTCGCCCAGGGCTGAGTAAAAGATCATGAATCTCCAAGTGGAACCAAGAACTATCAGAGAGAGGACACTAATGAAAATCCCAGAAGCTGACTCACCCCCCTGAAAACATCTATATATGGATCCCTCATCACAGAGATCCAAGGGATGGAATCTTGTATTTTGTAAGGAAGTGTTGTTGGTTTCTTGGTGGAACATCATAGTGTTGGGTGATCTAAGCTTTTCATGAGGTGAAGAAGGGCTTTCATGCTAGGAGGATGACACTGGGTCAGATCAATGGGTTGTAATCCTCTTTGATATTCTTTCTATTAATAAAGCTATTCGATTTTTCCTCCACGTTCTTGTATGTTTGATGATATATGCATTTGTGTGGTCAATATATATCTGGTCCTATATTGTTTATGATTGTAGATCTTTATACTTCAATAGTGTTATGCTACTTTGATCTACAAGCACTCTCTGAAGCAAGGAAGGAAGTGCCAAAGATCAGTCAGAAGAGAGAGAAACCCAACATGGAACCAAGCGCAAGACTGAGGTTGGTATCCTTTATCCCCCTTCTTTTCTACTTCTCATAAAGGAAATTGAAAGTAGTTTTCATTTGTTTGTTTCTAAGATAACTACCCATCTTAGTGGGACTAGCAGCTCCGAGTGGACACTAGATTTCCCAATAACAGGCATGAAGTTGTTTGACCCTTCGTGGTGCTTCCAGATTGACTATGAAAAAAATATTCACGAGAGCCACCATCAGGCCTTGTCTGCAGACCACATGGCTGAGAAAATTTCCAAAGGGAATGAGGAACATGCACTTCTTAAGATTCAACGAAATTTGGTGTCATTGGCAAGTATCCAGCATCAACCGTAATCTCAATATATGTTTCTTGACTAGCCCAAATACAGTCCAATCATCAAAATAAACCTCCAAAAACTTATGAATGAATTCCTTGAATGTGGCCACCACTACGTGAAAAAATATCGATGGTGCATTCTGCAACCAAAGGGCATAATAGTATACTAAAAACATCCCGATTCAGTCATGAAGGTTGTCTTGCTTCTATCTTCCAATGCGATCTTGATCTGATGGTAGCCTGAGAACCCATCCGTGAATGAGTATGCTTCCTATCTGCAAACATTCTCTAGGACTTCATCTGTAAATGGAGTCGGGAATGGATCATGAACACAAGCATCATTCAGCTTTCAGAGGTCCACACATATTTGAATTTCACCCTTATGTTTTTTCTCCTACACTATCATAGGACTCGCCCAGTCAGATCTTCCACTGGTTCAATAATTCTTGCTGTCAGCATTTTGTACAATTCTTCACGGACCTTTTCCTTATATTTCGGATTCAAACAGTAAGGACGTTGCCTAACTAGCTTCATGTCCGGTTTCAGATTTATCTTCATCATTCCTAGGTCACTGAGGATCCCTTTTAACTCTATGATTTTGGTTGGGAATAAGTCTTGATATTTGCGAAGTAACTCGACGACCTTATCCACCGTGGCATCATCCCAATAGTCCCAAAGTGTCGCGTCGTTCGGCTCGTCATATGTACCAATGTTTACCTGCTTTGTTTTCAATCACACAGTGATGTCGGGGTCCTCGATTGGAGGTCCTGGAATTTTGTGACTCCCTTCATTCTCTGGAATATACATATTTTGGGGGTCATCATCCTCATCCTCCACTTGTACGTTATGACATTCTAGGGCCTAGCTTAACTGATGAGACCATATTGGTTGAACTATTTCTCGTGGTTTTTGCAATAATTTGAAAATGGTAGCTTTCATAACTTGCAGCGCATTGTCAATAGTATTCGCCCACTGGTCTTCAAATAAGAACATTAACAATAATCCCTCACACAAGATATCCGATTCACCCATACCATGTCGGAGTTCTGTCTCGGTATACTAGTTTCTTGGGATGACATCTAGGGTATGATAAAATAAGTGTACCCATTCAGGCTGGGGATTTTTGCCATAGGCTTTGGTCCATTTTGTTAGGTGCATGCGCGGGTCATCACATCCATCATACTTCTTCGTTATTCACAGTTCTGGCTTCCCAAACCTTAGGTGCATCATCCTTCTGCAGCTGCACCAATTTTCAAAATTTCCTTCATGTGTTCCCCACAAACCCATAGGTGTTGTGCACAGTACCTGTTAGCCTCTTGTTGCAACAGGGTATCATCTTTCATGATCGACATTTTCACATGCCAAATATGTCGGACTATGCATGTTGCATTGCTCCATATTTACCACAGATGGCCAGAGAAATCAGAAGGGCAAGGCAAGATCTATTTGGAGGACTTCAAAGCTGGACATAACTAACTCCCCCTTCTTCTCATTTCCCAAAATCACTTACTAATTTTCCCAAAGAGGTCAAGATCTGCTTGATTCCTCTTAGTTTCATCATGCTCCATATTTTCTCTCTTGATGAAGATCTGCTTCACTCAAGGATTTCCTTTCTTCTTCTTCCCCTAAAAATAGCCTAAGGTCCCTGACCTTAGCGCTTGTTGATCATCTCCATATTAACTGCTGACTATATTATCTAACTCCCTAATCTGTTCCCCCTTCCCCTATTAAAACTATGTATATAATTACCCTGAAGTACTAAATATCCCCTCCCTGGCACTATAGCCATATTTCCCCTAAGTTTGGGAAATGTTGAGCTCATCTGGAGCTTGGCATTAGCCTTCTGTGTCTCAACCCTGGGATTAATTTGACATCTGGTTAAATTAATAACCTTCACATACCCCTTTACCCTGAAAAAACCCACTTTTCTACCCCTTAAGCTAAAGTTTTGTGCATAAAACACTAACCCGCTCGTTGATAACCCCAAAACCCACTTTCCCTAAATATAAAACCCCCCGCCGCGTTATATCAATACGTGAATATTCCGCACACCCAGCTATTAACCTTCCCACACCTCATCCTCATCGCCAGCCATCAAATTGGGCCCACCCCAGATCAACGGCTGGCGGGTCCTTCCCATCTCGAAGCCGCCCGAAGGTTAGCATACGGGAGATGGGCGGTGTTGAAGCCGTACTCCCGCCACGCATCACCTTCCCGGGCGTGGTGGAGCCCCCCTCTCCGAAACCGCCTGGGGCCGAAGGCGGTGCACCCAAAAACCGCTTACCACCTCCGCCCAGAGACGTCATCTGCCCAATCATCCTGCCTGCGTGGCCTCCTGCCACCTCACTGCCACCGTGTCCTGCCACATCACCAAATCTGTCGTACTGCCACGTCATCTCCATACAAGATGACGTCACCCTGTTGACTTCATCTGCCTACATCATCATCCATACAAGGTCCCACATGCTGACGTCATGCTTACGTCAGCATCATTTTGGCACAAGAGGCGAAAATCAAGCTTGGGAAGCCCAAATCCAAAATCTGAGCCAGTTTTCCAAATCAAGCTTAGCGCTAATCGTGCATGGCTACGGGAAATGGGCCAAAATGGGAAATCTTTTCATAGGGCAGTCCCCAGCAAGCCCGAAAGGCGCAGAAAATGACCTGATTTCTTCGTAGGAGAAAAAGACAGTCCTGAAGGATGCAGAGGGCCGAACAGCGGCCATTAATTGTTGATTTAAGACACAGCACATCAAAGCAGCAGCCCAGTTTACCACCAAAGAGTATCAGAGGAAAAAGAAGATGTCAAAGAGTATCAGTCAGGATTTTCAAGGGCTCGAGGCACCTGAACATTGATGAGCTTCCCAGAAAGTCAGAATCAAGCGGCGCAAACCCATCCCTACTTTCACATCACCTTAAAAGCTTTTAATGTAGGAGAATAGTGACAGAGCAGACACCCATACGCATTTATTTCAGAAAACACTGCACTAAGCCACCAAGGACAGCACATTTACCCAGTTTTGATACGGCTGCCCTCAGCGCAGCCCGAAGATATGGTTGCATTTATTTCTTGATAGGATTAGGTTAAAGTCTTTTCAGACCAATTAGGTCAAATGTAATACACAGTTTTGAAATTTTTTTTCCATATATACACTGCCCTCTGTATTGTTTAAGGGGGGATAGTTGAGGTTTTCACTGGAGACTCGCATTGTATATCTGTTTTCATTTTCTATAATCAAAGATTGCAAAAAGGTTGAAGAACGACTGTCTGTTGTGTTACTAATGGTTCCTGGAGATTAAGAGTGGAATTCATGTGCTGCTATTGAATCAATAAGTGCCTCTTACCTCAGTTTGTTGTTTACCATTTTCTAAATAGCAGAAAGAAAGAATAGCTTAGAATTTGTTTAACTACACTCTCTGCTCAATTTTTGTTGTTTCTATATGTTTTCCTTTGAATGAATTAGTTATGAATATGAATTCCTTCTGGCTCATATTTACCCTAATTCACCTGTGTTTTCCATTTATCTAGGGATTCTTTGTTGCCCCTAGATAGCGCTTGTTCCTTTTCCCTCTGTTAAGCTGAAGTAGAGATTCTTAACTGCCTCTACTTCCTTAGCACTCTGTCCATCCTTCAACCTTGAAAGATTGTTTCATGTGCAGCTATCTTGCTCCACATCTCCCTCTTGTAACCAAGAAAATGCACTAGCAGTTTTCCTCCTCGACTCCATGCCCAATGGTTCGAAAACTTACCAGTTTATGCTCCGCCTCTCTACCTCGAAACATCAGTCACACCCCCAAAATCAAAACAAAACCCTTGTACTTCATAACTAGCCTAAAATCTTCTCAA
>Ga0181473_100012_pt1 | contig 21508 bp, 12 predicted proteins | sample In2P11_FD_119089 | JGI IMG/M metagenome (GOLD analysis project Ga0181473, IMG submission 119089) | Clean room microbial communities from NASA Spacecraft Assembly Facility at Jet Propulsion Laboratory, Pasadena, California, USA -... ... | reverse complement strand
ACATTTATGGAATACTACAATCTATTCCATGCACATGAAATCTCATTGCCAAAGTGACACTAGAGGCCATTAATCAGTACAAAAGGGAATTCACTTATGCTCTGCATTTAATCATAGCATCCCCCATTGAACAATAGTCATTATAGAGGGAAAACCTAGAAAAATGTGCATCCAAATCATAGTGAATTCTTATGCAAATGATACAAGATTTGCACACAACCCTTAGTAGTAGTTTTGGATATAGCATTTAAAAAGAACAACATTTGTCCGTAAAAAAATCATATATAGCAATAGGTGGCTTGTATACATTGAGACTCTATAATACGGGTGAAATAGTCGCATCCCATGTGAAATTCTCATTGCAGCATTTATCCAATAGTAGTTTATATATAGTACATTGGGACTGTGTGATACAGCTGGATGACTTCATAATTTTAAACGTGCAAGAATTACTTGTTATCTTATTGTCTATATGAAAAATCCAAATTAGAAGCACAAAAATAAATTTAGCAAGAGTCCACTGTATCTAGGCATATTACTATTTGCAGTCTTTAAAAGGAACACATGTTATCACAATTACCAATTACCCATAACAAAATCAAATCCTATCATAGCGAGTGCACATAAACAATGCACTCACTTTCAAAAAAAAATTAGTGTTTTTCAAGAATCACGTACATGCATCTACATTACTTGCAATTAATGACCATGCATTCAAAATGTTTTCATTCAAACTCACATATATGGCATGCTTACTAGCTTTCATAATGATTATATATGTGTAATGTGATCAAATAATTATACCATGAATGAACCATCAACACGACTTCTACCTATGTGTAAGAAGACTACGGTAATTATACACGTGCATTCATAGCAACAACAAAGGACATATCATGAAGCATCACAAAGCAAATGGAATTATGGACACTATAACAAGGAGCATTGAAAAATAAGACAAAGAGGAGGAAAAGGATGTTTTAGTTGTTCAAGTTTCAACATGTTTGAACTGGATAATTCGGCAGATATCAATATGAATATATACTAAATATACTTACGAGATGGCTATATGGGATACTTGTATGATAGTATTGTGAAAAATGAAATGAATTTGAAGATGATAATTTGATGTCACAAAATAAACTTCCAATAAATGCAAATAGAAGCTTATATATAGATAGTATACTAAATATTATAATTTGTAAAAGGGGGGAAGAAAAAGCTTTGGAAATGATTGATCATCTTATTTTTCACATGCAAGAGTAGTTTAAGGAAAAGCTCACAAGTATGAGTATGTGAATTTAACAATGTCATGATGCAATGATCTATTGTAGATTGAGTCTTCTGAATAAAATGTAACAAAACTCTTGTTATGGGAGCTACAGGTGCGTGTATTATGCTGCTACAAATACGGTAATCTTATGATTCATGGCGAAGGTTTGCTGGTTTCCAATGCTAGTAGGATTCTATGTTCCTTTTGACCAAAGTGATGATGAGGTGGTTATCTACTAGTGCCTTGAAGGTTTCCATAATGCAATTCATGTTACTTCTGCCATGTGTATGCAAGCACAACAAGATGCTTTTGTGACTTCTTTAGAAAAGGTCACATATTAACACTCTGTTGCTGACGTCAAGCAGAAAAATATCAATGCAATCGGGGTTTGTAGTACTCCTCTACTTGTATCTCCTCATCTTTGGAAATGGTGACATTTGTTTTATAAAGGAGTTTGGAATGGAGAGAAAGGGTTGAATATAATATTCAAGTGTTAGGGAAATTCATCCATGATATGAAAAAAGATATTTGAGGCTCATGCATTCATGCAAAGTAGTCAACTTCTAAAATGATTTCAGTGTACATGAGATAAAATGAAGCATACAAATCTTCATATAATTTTTTGACAAACATTGTTGGTTTATAGATGATTGTATGGATTTGACTTGACTAATTGTCATACAAATTAAGTATGCTTTGTTGGTTTATAGATGCAAATGTATGGATTTGTCTTGACTAATAGTCTTACAAGTTAATTATGCTTTGTTGGTTTATAGATGCAAATGTACAGATTTGGCTTGAAAAATTATCTTGAAAATTAAATATGCTTTCCAAAATGACTGTGCATCTCTTGCTTCTACTAGTGCATATGCAGTATTATCTGTTTCACTCTATTGATGTCAATGATAAGCACATCCACACTTCATACAATCATCAAACAAATCCACAATGATTTAGAAAGAATACTTACTAGTAAACTGATGCTCATCCATGAAACCCTAATCATGAGTCATCCATTAAATTTGAGAATGCATATATAAATAATCTCTCCAAGAGGTTGCATAAGTCATTCATCCATAGTGAATTAGTAAAGGGAGAAAGTAGTATTAATCCTCCACAAGTAGTGGTGACAAAATGAGGTGAGTGCTTCCCTTATTTATACAAGGGAAAACAAACACTTTACTTTTATAAGGCTAAAACTTAATATCTGCCAAAGGCCCCGAAAACCACAATTATCCATGATACCAGCTAGATGGCGATATGCAAATATATTCTAGTCTTCGAGTTGATGTGGGGATCTTCTGCCATTCTTTCCTTCGAGAGGTTGCCTAAGAGCCTAGGTTGTAGAACTATGACTTGTAATAGAATGATTTGTTGTTATGTATTCCATGTTGGAGTTGTGCTACTGTTCACAAGGAATTATTGTCATTGAGGCAACTCCATTATAACTGAGAATTCTTGGTATCCCTAGTTGAGAGATTTCTTGGTGTATGTGTGGTGGAGCATTGGAGGGAAGTGGGATGACCGTAGGCACTATATGGTAGAGAAGGGTATCCCATTCTTTGGGTTGTGTAGATTAAGCGGAAACACAACTTGTGGGTTAGAATCACTGTAGGAGTTAACACACTGTGATTTGCTGGGAAATTGAGCTGTTTGAGAGGAACATAGCCAACCATAGGATAAACTTGTCCTTAAGGACTCACCATCCCATTTTAGGGGTGGCCCTATTAGCAAGAGAGTATCAGCAACAAAGAGCATATGGTTGGGTGAAACATCCTTAATCATTTATCTACATTGTTTGAGGCTTGAGCAAGGGAGATTTCAACACAAAAAATTGAGAAAGGGTGGTTTGAGCAAGGGGAACTTGAGAAAGGGTGGTTCAACAAGAAGGGATTTATATTATAAGGATGACATGGACATCCTTATTGTTTTGTCGTGTTTTTGGAAGTGATAACTATAGTTTTTTACTGGTTTGTGGAGTTTTTGGGCAGCTACAACCATCCTTGACATTCAATTTTTCAATATAATTTTCCCTATTTCCTAATTTTTTAGGGGTCAAGTTTGTAGCATGTTTCCATTTCGGATACCTATTTATGGTGAATTTAAATGATGTTTATGTTATCCTTTATGGTTTTTATGTTTACAAGAGAAATATATGCATCTATAACATTGAATGTTTAATTTATATTTGCATATAACTTCTTGTCCCATGCATTCTTATATTCATGGCAGGGCAATGGAGAAGTTGATTTCAGAGTATAGAAAAATGAAAATAATGTAAAATTTAGAAGTAACCCTATCCTCAATGGTTAACAGAGGGTATTGGGTAAGTTATTCATGCAATTTTAAGAAGAAACAATGAAGCATACATTTCATTTGATTGTTATCCCATTTCCCAACAACATGTTTGAAAGAAATAAAATGACTTTCATCCAAGAATGGGATGTTCCCTGCTTCACACATATGTGGGAATCCTTGACACCATCAAAATATCCCCATGCCAGAGGTTTGTCTATTTTCGAAATTTTCATATTTCTAGGAAGCTTTATGTTAACAAGTTTCTAGATTCCTCCATAGGAAAATCTAACTTGATGACACACTTGGATTGGAAGAATTTTGTTTCTTTGAAAGGACATTTCACTAGACTTCTCCCTAAGTTGATGGTATCAGTGGGAATATGTATTTTTCAATCTATGTATGCCTTATTTGTTCTTTACTGATAGTCATTGTCACTAGTGATAGCTCTTGATAGTTCTTTGGGTTGACATAATCTCTTCTTGGTATGCCAAGCATGGAAATTTAAAGCAGGAAATTCAATCCATATTAGCTGGCCATATGGATGATAAACATGGTGAAGGTAACTATTTGTGAATGTTTAAATATGGGTTTATGGGCTAGAACTCAAGACTACTTATAATGAAACAATCCACAAGATCGAATCTTTGGAGAAAATGAGTATGGATTCTGGAAGTATTATTATAGACATGTAGTGTGAAGGGGAAAATCTATAGGAGAAGAAGAGGATGTGGTAGTTTATTAGATATTATTTTTTTTGGCTATGTTTCAAATGCTTCAGGAACATGGTTGGAAGGGTAGAGAATCGATATGTTTTGGGCATTTCTTTGTTATTAATGTAGATTTTAATAAGATTATTTGAACATGTCAATTGAAATACATCCCAACCTCTAGTTATTCGTCTAGATTAATAACTAGACAAACTATAACTACATTTACCAAACACCAAAATGTGATAGATCTCATTGGAGAGAGATGAGTGAAATTCGCTACACACATACGGAAGCTCAATCAAATTCAATTTGCTCTGAGAACCTACATGTTTCACTTGCCCAAAACTGATGTGGAAGAAAGCATATATAGTGTCAAGGAAAATTTGTTGAAAGTTTATGACTCATTGTATCTCCCCAAGGAAGTGAAATCACTGAGGTGCTATGTATTCTAATTGATCAATAAAAATGAGGGAGTTGAAGTGTTGAAATATTGTGGTATAATCATCAATCACTTTGGCACTGATGAAAAACTAACCAAGGCATGGGGTAAAATCAATAAAGAGATGACAAACATCAACCCCGAGTATATGAACCAATCGACATTGCTATCATCCTCTATTTTCCTAATTTCACCCCAGATCTTGGTTAGTTATTCATCTCCCTTACCTTTATTGATCAATTGGACTATCAATTCCACATAGAACCTCAGTGGTTTCACTTCCTCAGGGAGATACAAGGAGTCACAGAGATTTTCCTCGTGTCTCAACAATTTTTTCACAACACTAGATGTGCTTTCATCCACATTAATTCTGTTGACAACAGAATTAATGTGGATGAGGGCACATCTAATGTCATGAAAAAATTGTTGAAATTTGTTGAAATGACCAGTGATACATTTTAATTTAATATTTTTCACTTTCACTACAAATGGTTATGAATAATATGTTCTTTTAAAATTTCTAACTGATTATAATCCTATTTTGTAGGATGCCTTTTACTTCTGCCCTTTGATAGTTATTATTTTATCTAATAAGTTGATTATAATCTTTTAGAGCTGCCAAAAGTGCAAAAGCTTGTTCTTACATGCAAGGCAGTGGAAGGAAAAATATTGACTACTATGGAGATCATTCCAAAGAGTGAGTCATACGAAAACATAGAAGTACAAAAAAGATGTTAACCATCATTAGTTAAACTTAGTTCCTCCCTTATCCTCATTCTTTTTTCATTCTAGTTCTATATATTGTAACAAGAAAAGAGAAGGGTTTAATTTTCTTGTAAAAAATCTTCGTGCTCATTCTTTTGTCACTCTAGTTCTATTTATACTAACAAGCAAAGGGAATGGTTTGATTTTCTTGTGCCAGATCTTTGTGTTTTCACCTTTCCCTTCTTTTGTGTTTATTTCTCATAGAGAGATTGAGATGAAGTACTAGCATGGAGTATCTTTGATGGTGGATTGGTTCTGTTGTATTATTACTAGTATTGTTCCATTGAGCATAGTTGATTTGTACAATGGCGTGTGTTGTCCAAACTTGTTAGGACACTATTCTACCAACTGCTTTTGATAATAAAGACAAATTTTCATTTGTGACCAATAGTTTATTAGGCTTTCATATGTACCTATTATGTTTTCTTACTAAGTCTTTAGTGATGTGCTTCTGATTGTCTTCCACCCTATTCACTTTTTATCCTTTCATTTTCTTTTTACTCCATAAAATGCATTCGTTTACAGAATCTTATGTTCGTGATCTCTCATTTAAAATGAATTTTTGCATCAAACATTGAACACCACACATCTTTCACATATCTAAGTAGGCATATAGGTTATTTTAGTACTATTTTAGACAAAACTCAGCAAGATTAGCTTATTGTAATTTCACCTTTATTATGTTTCTCAGTTTCTGTGCATTTAAGCATAAGAAAACATACAGAAATATGAAAAACAACAACATTATATTTATTATGACATCCATAAATGATCATTGTAATTGATGTTTTTGCATTTAAATCAGTAGGTTTGCCATCATATACTTGCATTGGGTCACATGCTTGGCCTTAAATTAATATTTGTGTATGTTTCCATTCTGTTTTCAACCTCAACAGAAATTGCTGCTTGCTGTAAATTCTGTTTTGCTTCCTCGTTCGTGCATTTTTCATAATCATAATTGCATTTATTTTTGTGAGTTCAGTAATAAACAAATATTGCATCATTTTTTTGAGTTCTTTTGATTCTCGTATCATTTATCAAACCATGATTTTTATCAATTATTTGTTATTAATGTAGATATAAATAAAATCATTTGAACATATCAATTGAAATACATCTCAACCTCTAGTTATTTGTCTTGCGGGCGATTCCTCCTGGAATCAGAAGCGCTCTCGAGCATGACACGTGGGTGTCTGTATTATGTAAGAAGCTTAAGGATCGCTGGTACCTGGCAGGTTATAACAATAGAATAGGATCCTTGTAGTGCAACATCGTAGTTCTAGAATGTGTTATTCCACTTTGAATGTAATCAAATTTTTAAATGTTTTGTGAGTCAAGTAGCTTATTTACTTTCATATATAGGTAGTTGAAGGGGAATTTCCAATTATTGGAACCTGTGGGTGAGTGTTATAGCCTCAAATATTTTTGTGCCCCTATGGATTTTATTTGTCTGTGATCTAAGGCTTCCCTTCTTGTGTAGAGACTAGAGCAAAGAATAAAAATAACTTGATCCTACTCCCCACGTGTTGATTTTGAAAGTGCTATGTGAGATTCGAGTTGAGGTATAAAACATATTTTCATTTCTATTTTGGTGGTATCATCAAAATGCAATGATTCCATTCTTCCTATGTTGTGATAAAGTGTAAAGAAAGACATAAATTTGCTGGGATTTTACCTTTAGTGTACTTTTGGCTATAATATATTTTATTTAAATTGCATTTTTCCTAAGTAAATTGGTTCATGGTTGCCTCATGATCAACATCTCAGTTCCGTTGTAGTGCTTCCGAAATATTTTGTAGATAACAAGATCTCTATTTTTGCAATCAAAAAAATCATTGGGTGCCTATTTGGTGGTGCCAATACTTGCAAACCATTAAATCTATATTTGTGTTTTTTTAGATTCTCTTTAGTTGCATAGTTTTTTTACATTTAATATTTCTAAGAACAACTAATTAATGTGACCATTATCTTTTGGCCTTTCATACATGAAAACAAGAGGACATTCAACCCCATATCTATAGTTCTCTTAAGCATGGAGTTCAGATCTCAGCATTTCGTAATGAGCGGATTGGGGGGGATTCACATCGAACTTCCTACTGGTAAAGCTGCATATATTATGGAGTGTTTGATGTTAAATTCTGGTTTACAGACTATTGCAATTCTCATGATTTGAAGGCCATCTTAGCCTTATTATGAGTTCATTTGTTAGAATTTTAGAACTTATACCCAAAGCCTTAATTGTTATAAGGTGGAGATTCTGGAAATAGACTACATAAAAGAAATAAAAATTTTAGTATGCTTGCTTTGTTGAGTAGGACCATAGGTAGGATCACGACAAGTGGTATTAAACAATTATAGCTCTAGGGCTTGTTGTGGAAAACTTGTCTTTTTCGCTTAGTTTTGGTTCATTCTGGGTCCTTTCATCATGTTCTATTCTTTATCTGATTTGTTTAGGAAGATGTGATAAATTGATTCTAATACTTATATGTTGGATTGATTTTAAGGTATGAGGATGATTCCATTATTGGTCATCATTTATACATGGAGTTTCGGAATATTGAGGTAAAAAATAAGAGTAAGGGTAAAGGTCATTTTTCATTGATGTGGTTATCTGCCAGTGGGAAGCCATAGCAACCCATTTTGATGAATTTCAAGCTGTAGAGGTAAGTAATTTAGTATGCATACATCTTATCATGTTCACAATTTTTATGATATGCATTGCAATAAAAAGTTTTAATGTTCAGATTGTGAACAATTGTTGTCTTATATAATATATTTGAATGCATGAAGAATAAAAAACTTAAAATGATAAATAACTAAGTTGTTTCATAATGTTGGCATTACAAATACTACATGCAAGTTTTGAAACAGAGGTGCATCTCCAGCAGAGCATGTCTAGTGGAGATTCATGTCCACCAAGACTTTTTTAGCACAATTTCAGGACTAATCTAATTGTTTTCTCAGTTTTGTTTCCTTGGAAAGACCATCTCCTTGGGGACACTCAGATAATTATAAGCAGCTACAACGTTTTATGGCACACAGTTTAGTTGGTGGTTAATGGCTTTGTAGAAATCTAGGTGTATGTCTTCTTTCCATGATGAACCTTCCTCCCATAGTTGTTAGGGGAATTGAGGCTTTTTTAGTACGAATTGGCCTTGCTTGTAAATTATAAATTCTAAGTTTTTCATAAAGATGATGAACACCTTCTTGATTATTATGGTACATACTCATATGTTAGCATTTTCTGCTTTTGTAGTTAGGTAATTTCCTTGCAGTCATGTTGTTAGATGTAACTCTTGCTTCATTATGTAACTCTTTGTTTCATGAAGTAAAATAACATTTTAAAAAAGTAAACAAATAAATGACGATGTCTTGACTCTTCTCTCCATTTCAATGCACAAAATAACACTCAAAGGGTAGCTAAAAATTTTGCATCTTATTCGGTCCTGACAGCTAGTTACTTGTTGGTTGCTTCACATTTGCGTAGGAGAATGGAATGCAATAGTTTCTTGTAGACACACTGACTTTTTTAATTTAAATTTTGGGTTGTTTGCACTTGCGAGATTTGTGTGGTTTCCTATAGCATGCTCTATTTTTTTGTAGTTTTCAAGGGAAGAAATTATTCTCTTGAAAACTACAAAAAGATAGAGCAAGTTTTATGGTTATTTTTCGGGCATTAATATAATTATTTTATCTTACAGGTAGTTATAGGACTAAAAATTCCCCCCTCCAACCACCCAAATTGCCTTTTTTCATCTGCTGTAAGATGAAAAGCACATACTTAATGTACACAGGGCATTAATAACCTTTATAGAGTTTAGAGACCTCACTTTGTATAAAAAAACAAAAAAAACTATTCACCCCTTGCCCCGATGTACAACCACCAAAAACTACAAGTTACGGTACTGAAATAATAGATTCCAAAGTGTTTGGAATCTATAAATTTTTCATTTCACTAATATTCCATAAATATTTCAACAATGTTTCTACCTTTCCAATATATATGACTCTTTTGCGAGCTTGAGAGGTCCTATTTACCTCTCGAGGCTAATGAATGATAATGCATACATCTTCTGGCTATATATCCACTTGCTAATATCACTAATTTATGGGTTATTTTGTGAGGATTGGTTCTCTTGAGCCGTTCTTCATTTATGATACATCAATTTTGAGATATTGGTTCAATATTCCAAGTTAATATCAACTTTTTGTCGCTTTGAGTTAGATATCTGCTACAAATTTTATCTGTGTAATTTGTAACGATAGTTTATGTTGTCAAATTAATAGTATATTTTAATATGATTTTTGATGAGACTTCAAATGTTACAAAGTATTTTAACAAAGTTGAACCCTAGGGGTACTTAGGAAGGTTTTCCATTGTCTCCTTGGTAACTCTTCCACTTAATTTAGGCCAATGATATTTTTACTTTGAATTATTACGTGAAATGGGCATTTTAAATCAATGCCCACATGGACTATGTTAGCTCTATTTTTGTAAAGATACTTCATTGTAAATGGGTCGAAATTTAGGTTGAAATTATTATGTAAGATGGGAAATTTAAATCAATATCTCAGGTGATTAGGAAAATTTCATTCACCTACAACGTATAGTATGTTGGCAATATGGAAACAATGTTTTTAGCAAGTTTTGTGGATGATTGATATTATTGGTATTTTCGTGGTCATATTCATTTTTTTCTGATAATATGGCATCGCAGCAATACATTGAATGGAATCCACAATCTGTGCGGGTCATGCTAGAGGGTGGGACATTCAAGTAACTCCCTTGAGTTAGTTTAGTAAGTTAAAAATAGGGTTTGCATGATTATAGTTTTTATAAATATTATAGATGATGTGTTAAGAAATTTTTTTTTTTAAATCCATGCATATAAATGTAATTTTAGGGATTTCCATAACTCTTCACATAATTCTTTAAGGTGTGCTAGCTCAATGAGAGGGCACCTGCATTACAAGTAGGAGGTTAGTGGTTCGATTCCACTGTGCTCTAACACAATGTAATCAATGATTTTATAATATATTTTTAATTAAATGTTTTTTATATCGATTTATTTCAATGATGAAATATTTCTTGATTCATTGTTTTATATTGTCTCTAGAAAGGCAAGTGATCTTTAAATAAAAAAATTATTGTCTCACTAGTATTAAAGACATACTGTCTCTAATTCTGAGTGTTGTCTTAAGAGAGACAAAAATGAAATTGTCTCAAGAGAGACCAATGAAATTGTGTCCTAAAAGACCATAATGCTTGTGTTACATATTGTCTTTATATAGACAAATTTTGAAGACAATAATTTTTGAGACACGAGCTTAAAGACATATTTAACACAATATACAAGTTTTTTTTCATCTCAAGTTAAGAAAATTTACCCAAAAATTGTCGTGAAACATCACTTTATGTAGTAGTGAAAAGTCACAATCTTCTCATGCAAATCAAATTCAACCATTATGTGTCTTATTTTTTTTTTCTGGTTTGTGTCAAAGTTCATTCATTTTATTCATCTGTTTCTTCTAGTTTTTGTCCGACTACTGATTGTGCGCAAAGGAAAGTGAATTATAATGTTGATCCTTAATTTCCTCCTATTTTGTCTAAATAGCATGGACTAGAAGCATTTGTTACTTGAAATTTACATTTTTTCCTTTGCCATGATATTACAACACTACTACACAAAGGGTATTTTTAAGACAGTTTTTTAAGACAAAATAAATCTTTTGTCTTAAAAAATCACTTTTTATTTTAGTTATTTTACGTTAAAATTTAATATTAATTGAATTGTCTTAAATATAAACTTTAAGACAAAAATAGTTTGAGAAAAAAATAGTTTAAGACAAAAATATTTTAAGATAAATGTAGTTTGAGACAAAAGTATTTTAAGACAAAAATTTATATTTAAGACAAAAATAATTTAAGATGAAAATATTTTGAGACAAAACTTTATATTTAAGACAAAAGTAGTTTGAGAGAAACATTTAAAGACAAAACCTTATATTTAAGACACAATTATTTAAATACAAAACTTTATACTTAAGACAAAAAGAGTTTGAAACAAAAATATTTAAAGAGAAAACTTTATATTTAAGATAATGGCCACTTTATATGAAACCTATTTAATACAATTAACAATTAAGACACAAACATATCAATTTAAGGCAATATTATCTAACAATTGCAAAATTGACTCTGATAGTGCGACCTAGGTTCGCTACCTTATAGGCAACTATTGTCTTGCACCTATATCGAGGTTGTTATTTTACTTACCATTCATGTTATCTTATATAAATACAACAATTTGTTAGGATCTTTGTTTTGTGGGAGTAGTCGAGTACGAAGAATATGAAAACTATTACTGAGAAGATTTCTCGGACACCAATTCCTTTTCTCTCGCTTTCATATTTGTTGATATGATTAGTGACAACTTGTCTATTGTTGCATTTGACATTGCTACACAGAGGGGGATTTTAAGGCATTGATTTAAGACAAAATAAATATTTTATCTTCAAATTTTCAGTATGAGGCACTAGTAAAAAAAAGTAAAGGTAAAGGATTAGGTGTTCATCTACTATCATTCACCAAGTGGTTGGTTTACCATGGTTGTGAGGTGATATTCAACAAAGGAAAAGCATTCCTAAGACAAATAGCCATAGGACAGGTGAAACAGATTGAGGTTCATTTGAAGAACCTATATAAGTTAGATGTGGAAGACTGTGCTACATTAAGCAATAAGGCAGAGAATGTATAGGTCACGATGTCGATGAACTTTGGCGCAAAATACTTGGTCATTTGCATAATGGTAACTCAAATATTATATAAAAAATAACCATTGGCCTCCCTAAAGGAGCACTTAAGAAATATGATGTATGCAAAGGATGTACGTTGTGGAAGTACATAAAATCCACATTCCATGATCTGGGAAACGAAGCACATGCAGTCCTAGAAAGGATCCACTATGATGTTTATGTACCTTTATCGACAACCTACACTGTCAGACATAAATATTTTGTCATTTTTGTTGATTACTTCTCACGGAAGTGTTGGATCTTCTTCATGTGGAAGAAATATGAGGCGTTCTCCAAGATCGTAGAATTCAAGACATTGGTTGAAAAAGAAGATAGCAAGAAGGTGAAGGCTATGTTGTAGTGGCTACAACACCCTCCAAAATTTTAGCCTGCACTTAAATTTCGGAGCCTACTATGGATATTGTGATCAGTTATTCCTTAGTCACTTATTGGTAAGTTGATGATCTCAAGCTTCCCCTTTTTACCTTAAGAGTCATTCATGCTTTTATTTTTACATAGAATGTGTAATCTTTGGGCATAGGGGTTATCGCTTGTCATGCAAAGGGAGGTTTGTTTTGATTCAACGGGAAATATTTATGAGAATGGGTTGTCCTCACCATAGAGATATGTTTCACACTCATTTCACACACTCTTAGAAAATTGTTGCCTTTATCCTCACAAAGTCTATCATCAGAGCCACACTTTCCATAAGCTTCCATAAAGGTTGTCACATTAAATGAAGTATGTGTTATATGTTGTGGATGGTCTATGTTGTATCCCTAAGTTTTCAAGTGCGTGATCATAGCCAAGTTTTATCGTTGTTCACATCAATTCCACTAATCCCACACTTAGCCAAATTTCAGAGTTTCCTTAACAACCTAGCCTCATCCAACTTTCCTTAATTATGCACTTCACATATGTAACCTTGAACATTTTCCCTTGCCTATCAGAATTGTGAAATGTGCAGAAATTCCAACCTCCCTTAGCATTCAAAACTGTGCAGTGGTTTCCTCCAATTTCCTTCCCTCAGCTAAAACCTACTCTCTCCAGAAACTGTGTAGTTTTGTCCCTTGACTACCTAATCTGCCTTGCATCCTGAAATTGCATAGATGTGTCCTCCCAAGGCCTCATCCCATATAAGTTCCCTTCATCTAGCTAAAATTGTGTAAATGTTTCCTCTCAGGGCCTCATCCCACGACAGTCACTCCTCATTGAAACTACACAATTATGTCTCTGAGTGGCCACGAAGAAAGATGGCATGACATATGACTCTCAAGGAGATGAGGAGAAAAATAAGGACACTAAGGAACCCAAGGTATGATAGAATATCGGGACTGCATGAAGACTCCATCTGATGCATAACCCTTTGGAGCCTAGGTATGGAAAACAACGCACACCTTTTGAAATACACCTCTCGTTGTAGCTTAAAAGTTTTCTTATCAATGTCATACCATTGTGTCTTCAATGACATGCATGGTCACAAGAACTGAAAGTCATTCTATGTGTTTCCTCTACGTGTATTCTCCCTTTCACTTGTTTATTACATAGCTTAGAAGATCAAGAGCAATACCACTTGTTTATTTAAGCTACAGAGTTTGTGACCAACATGATCTTATGACTAACCAGGGACGATTCAAGGAATCCTAAGTGGGATGAAAGATGTTTGATGACATACATATAGTCAATACAATCCTTTGCATTAATCCTTTCATTGTATCTTGCATGTACCCTTACTGCTTGTCAGATTTGGCTACATGCTACTAGTAGTCTCTTAGATCTTTCTTGATAGAGAAAGGAAAGGAATTTCCTTCAACCTAATTTCTTCAAGGCTCTTCATAGAAAGTATATAGATAAGAGAAGGAGATGTTGAATATCACTACTAAACTCTTGAAAATATTTTGCATGCTCAAATCTATCCAAATGATTAAGCTATCACTCAACAACATTGTCAATCTTAGAAGACTCAAGAAAGATCATATCTATAGATATTATAAACATCTTATTCACTTCATCATAGAGACAATATGCTTTGGAGGTATGAGTACCTAGAGAGGATACATTTGTGACTCATTGCATTGAGTTTTTTGATGTGTTCCTTAGGTATGAAGGCATAACAGGAGGAACCAAAAACCCGAGATGCCCCACCGAAGGAATGTGGCCATACCACATTTCATAGGGAGTCTTGTTTCTAATAGCAAGAGATGGAAACCTATTATTTATATACACAACACATACAACCACATCAGCACAAAACCTTATGAAATTAACATGTGAACCATGCCAAGTTCATAGTGAACGTAATACATTCCAGTCAACTATGTGTTGAAAAACGCAGCAAGAAATTCTCAATTTGAATTTTCCTTGATGAAATTGAAAAAAATTGAATTTCTACATCAACAGACAACTTGGATGATGTTAACTTGTGTGACATGGATTGTGTCACCTAGTTTACTCAATGAATTCGAGTTGGAGGAGTTAGAGTTTAGTTCTGCATATGGGATTGCTAATTTGTAGCAATAAAGGTCAATATCTCAAGTTGTTGTCAGTTAAACTAGATCTCACTTTTGGAGGAACTAGTGGAACATCATTTAAGAAGTTGGATTTCAGTCAAAATCAATGATCATCCAGTTAACTAATCAATGAACCCAAAATAGTTGGGGCATGTAGAGAAGTCCAGTTCCCTAATATTTGTGGAGATTCCAAGGTAGTTTTAATTTCTTGTAGCTCACATAGTTGCAAGAACATATTATAACCATAGTGGAGGAGGTGGCTTGAGTAGGATCTTCTTGTGAAATTGGAGAGGGAATGATCGTTGGTAGCATTAATGGCCTACCAGCAATTTGTTTTTCACCACACTTCAATGTTTTGGGTAGGGTCTTTGAGGGTGGATCATTTTTCCTCATGCTTTTTGGTCATGCACATCCACACTAAGTATCTTGGGAGGTCTGTAATAGTTCCTTACATGCACATCCTCACTAAATGTGTTTTAGGATGTTTGTACTAGTTCTGTGAACATTTTTGTTTTTCAAGTTTTAACTACTTATGACCTTAGGTGCTTACAACAATACAACAGTTTATGACACTCTCCAAATCACTATTCCTGAAAGGATCCATCAAAATTACTTGAGAGGAATATGAGAAGGGCACACTCTTATTGGAACTAGCCTAGAACTAGTGGAATTGATTGGTCTCGATGGTTTTAGAGTTGTACTAGTCTAGTTTGGTGGTTTAGATCGGCTAAGGATGGTCTTGTAATGAACCAACCTTAAAACACCAAAGTGACTAGTTCTCTATTAAACTAACCAAATCTGAAGAATGTAGCACAACATAGCTAATGACCACCAAATATTTTTTTTTTTTTAAATACTTAAAAGGAAAAGAAATATCTTAACTAGAGGGACCTACAAAACCTAACCCTAGTAATTAATGGTATTATTTAATTTTTAAAGTTAAATTAAAACTTAACATTCTCCTTATATTTCCTTTTTGAAAAGGAAAGATAAGGATAATGTCAACTTTTACATAAATTTTGAATATTAACATTAATTGTTTAGGGTTGTTTCATAGTGGTTCCAACTTCATTCAATTTTGAGAAAGTAAAATTCTAGATTCCATTCAAAACTTAGTGGTGACTATTTGAACCAGTTCTTTGTAATGAGTCCTAGACTTTGACTTCCAAATTTTCACGTGAATTTACTGCATAATCATATTCTTCATGAGACTTTGTAGAAGAAGTTGATCTTTAATCCATTGCAAGAAATTGACCTATCTTAGGGAACCATTAGCTCCCCCCCAAGTTGCTAGTCAACATTGAAATTTTCTTTGGAAGTAGACATTCATTTATCCATTAGATCATTTTTTCCACTGTGACATTCCAACAACACCCTTGCCAGCATATGCTTGACAATCCATATCATATTTACTATATACCTTATAAACACTATTAAATATTGTGTCTCCAATCTAAAAGAGGAAGAACTAGAAAGGGCCTTCTTGGCCCTCTTCTCAACCCACAATATCTTTAGCTTCTCTCTTGTGCGTACACTCTAGTCTTCTAGCAGCTTCCGAATGGTGAATCTTAAACATGACCTCATGATGTGCATTTAGAGAGGAATAATACACCATTTCTTTGCATCAAATTAGCCCCCTAACATTCCATTTACCTTTATATGCAAGCTTATATTTTCCTTGTGGAGGATTGTTAAGCTTCACCTCCCTCTCCTACCCTCATGAACATGATAAGCTGAATTTAACCAATCTCACTATATATGAGATAAACAACCCATTCAAGTGGGTATATTGAGTTTATTCCCTATTATAAACTAAATCCATCCCTCCACAATTATATCTCCCTTTCCAACAACATCATTAAGTTGTCTTTGAGATCTATCATTCCCATCAACACCATAAATTTCCGAGCCCTTCACTTACATTTTTGGTAATGTCATCATTCATATCACTTATAATTGATTGTATTGTTTCGTGTGTTATGATTTCCTTTAATTGAAATATCTCCCTAGTAGGCACGAGTAACCAAATTCAAGTTCTTATTGAAATCTTGCGTTAACATACATAATTTTTCATTTTGATCTATTCGGTTTCAAATTCTAATGTGGTTGGTTTATTAGTTGACTATTAAAATTCACGCAATAGTTATTGACGATCATAGTTAGTTTAGAGTGAAAGTTTGTCTTTGCCTTGAAAGAAAATCCCGAAGAATATCCAATTATCATGTAACATTTCATAGCTCATACTTTTCTACAAATGAATACACTATTTTCATTCATCAAGAAAGCTTATATGAGAAAGAACCAAGTGGTTATGATTTTCAAAATTTTCACCTACATTTCCTATCTATCATTTTCTTATTGAATAGGAAAGTTGGGTTTTTGGGATTTTCAAATTAAAGTTCTACACTGGTGGTGTTCATATCGCATTTTGGTCTACTTCTAAAATATTGTTTGGTATGTGAAAAATGAGCATTGGTGTAGCATTTAGTGGTGCAATTTTTAAAGATATGAAAATTCTATATTGATTTAAGACATGCAATGTTCAATATCTACATGATACCTTTTCTTGACATTCCGTTCATAAATTTGAAATTTGTAACTAGTATAAATCTTACTAATTAATTATTTTATTGATTATTACAAAATTGAAGGCAAAGGAAGAATAATATATAATGTCGGTTTATGTAAATGGAAAATGTTAATACACAGGAATAATTATATAATGATGCGTGGACCATAAGTGTTGGGTTCCTTACCATAAATGTATTCTATATAGGGAGGGAGAAGAAGGAGAATATTTGTAGCCAGGCGCCCTAAATTTGAGATGTTGCCACTTGTGCAATTGTGCCTCCTTTTGATGCTCAAATTGTCACCCTAGTTGTGCAAGAATCACGTGCTGCCACTTTTGGTCAACTCAAGGTTGTTTGCTTTGTCAACTTATCAGTGAATCCTCTCACTTTGGATTACTTATTGAATCTTGGGGGTATCCCAAAGCACAAATTTATGGGGTCTTTTATGTGACTAGATCACTAACACTGAAAACCATATTTACATTGAATGGTTCAACATATTGATGATGCCTATCCTATTGACCACAAATTTTGTATTCATTATTGCTTTAATTGCAACACCTCCAGTAGATATTGATGATGTTCATGAGCCTGTTTCTGGCTCTCTCCTTTATGGAAGCAATATTATCTCCAATGCCATTATTCGATGAATGGCTACACAACAGGGGTCCTATGAGCCAATCGTTCATGTTGTCAATGTAGTGCCCACATGACACAAAAATTCAATGGTCTATCATAGAAAAACACTCTATGATGGGTTTCAAAGATACCTAACCTATGAAAGCGAGCTACATTCTATTACCGAATCCTGTAAGTAGTGGAAGAATGATATTATACCAAAGTAAATGGCCATCCACACCAATTGTAGGTAGTAACAACTACATCTTTCCAGGAAGCATGAAAGACCTTAGAAGTAGAACTTGGTATAAAGGAAAGTCACATAAAGCAACAAATTGGGTTACAATTCCCTTAACTGGAATGGGCCTTTTCCATCAGTTTGGTTGTCATATGAAAGAATGTTAAGTAAGATGGAATCAAATTTTATTGGAAAACTAATGCTATGAACATAATTGGGTTTTTCAAACATAAGGAAATATTTGTTTGGTGCTCTTCATCCTTTTATAGACATCTGTTTTGGAATCTACTCAAATATGCATGAAAAATATGAAAATGAGTGATGTTAAATTTCACTTTCAATAATGGTGATGTCAATAAAGGAGTACATTTCTAGAATACTATATGGAGAGGTGAAAAGTTTAATAAGTGATAATCCTGGCAACAATAATTTGTAGAGAATACTAGTAAAATATTGTATCATGAAAGTTTGGAACTTTTACAATCATAATAAGTCCAATTAGCTTGGGAAAAAGGACTTCTACAAAGTAGAAGATGGAACAAAAGAACTTCTACAATGTAGAAGGTTGTTCCATTTCCATGGTCACATTTCAAGGAAAAGCTCTACACTTATAAGGATGTAAGACATCATATCATTCCAAAGAGCGTGATAAGCAATCTACATTTTATGGGTTTCAAAACATGTTGAAACATTTAATAGGATGTTGCATGGAAATCTATAACATGCAAGACACACATAACTTTCTTCTCTCTCCTAATGTTCTACTCTATATGCATCATGTATAAAGTGTTGGATAAATGAATGAAATATGATGTCATTGTAGAGCTTTTGGTGAATGTCTTATGTTGATATTTTATAGTTGAGGCGTAATGCCAATAACGGTATCAAGGTATGTGAAGCTATGTTCCCTTATTGAGTGTCATAGTTTTTTTGTGCTTGTATATTGAAGTCCTGTTGAGCATTTACTTTGTTGATTATGAAATGTTTTTACACTTAACCAATGTGTGTTGTAGTTGATTAGGGATATTATAACATGAAATATGAATGAAATTCTTTTTAAATGGTTATATCTACAATGTATGATGAATACCATAGTTTAGGTGTATTGTTTGGAACTGAAGTCATCTCTACATGCCCTTTCCCTTGCAAAACCGTCAAATATTCTTGCATACCCATAAATATATCTTGGGTGAGACTTCAGCTATTTGCAAATTTTGAAAAATGCCAATGTTTGAGGGATTTTGCTAGCTTAGCTTTGAACCCTAGGTCACCCCTATCTGCCAAAAAGTTTTTGTGAGCCTTCAACAAAGACTAAGAATTATTTGTTTAGTTAGTCCATTATTCTTAGGGACCTGGCTATTGGCAGCATATTGCTGCACTTTGGCATCCTATAACCCAATGTACTTTCTATGGTTGCCTTATATCTTAACCTTCTATTTTAAATTTATGCATATGTTGAGTCACTTTGGAATTAGTTTACTCAATTTCACAACCAATTTCTTTCTATCTCCATTACTTGGAAAGTTGCCCTTTTAAGCGATACATTTATGCCTTGGGAACTTACTATAATTGAATCATTATTTATTTTATAGAAAAACCACAATGAATGTATATTAACTATTCTAAACTTGATAGGAGATTTTCATGAATTGATAATTCACTATTTTGCACAAACGTTTACATGTAAATTTTTGGACTAAGACCAAAAATTGGGGTTCAATGTGACACATTTTCACTAGAGCATTGGGCGTATGCTCCTTACACTATGAGGATGGGGCTTTAGTTAAATCGCCTTGCTATATGCAATATTAATACTATGAACATATATTAAAATGTAAAGTAAAGTGAGTTGTTTGGGTGATGTAAGGACCCATTCCTTTGTCCTCAAGCTAAGACAAAATTTCTATAATTTCATAAAATATATAAAAAAAAATTATTTAACAAAGAAATATATTTGACACAACATATTGAAAGCTTATTAAAAACCTACTTATGAGTAATTTATATAACTTAACCAAACAATAAGAAAAATACCTAGTTATGGTGCCTCGATTGCAGTGCTCCTTCAGGGACCACCCGATTGAAAATGCAATCCTCCCAGCTAGGAAACCCCATTCGAATTCGCAGCCTAGGAAAAATCCACAAGTTCCCTAGTCCTCTAATTCCAAGTCAAAAACACAATCATAGTGTGTCTGAGTTTCCCTTCTCAACAGCCCTCTAGTGTCCGACATCAAAATCCACCATTATTTCTGATAACCCAAAACCTCTCCAGCCCACAAGTTCCCCAAAGACAAAAATCCTCCCCCTCCCCCTCAAAAGAATCGCTTCAACAAAAGAAAACCCTCCTACTTATCTCCCCCCTCATGAATGTTACCAACCCTTTCGTTAATTTTACCAACCATCTCATTCTGTTGATGGCCCCTATCATCCCCCAACCTATTCCCCTATCCATAAATTAATTTGAAGAAGTCAAACTTGCCAAGTCATAAAAAGTGATAAAATAATAAAATAATTTCCATAACAATATTAATAAAATAATAATGTTTACTTAAGGGTAAATCAAATAAAATGGTTTTGTGAGAATCCTAAATAATATAGTATTAAATTAATCATAATAATTATAAATCATGAATTATTTATTAATAAGGATTAATGGTTAATCATTTGCTTAACCACCAATCAAACTTAACTATCAATCAATTTTAAGACTAATTCAAGCTCAACTATTAATCGATCTCAAGACCAATCATAGAATACTAATGTATCATGCAAGGTGTGGTTACGTAGTTAGAATAGACATACCTTATATGTATACTACCCATCCCAGATCCATTTGAAATCCAGATCTACCAAGCAATGAGAGATATTAAGTTCGAAGTTAATATGGATCTAAGCTAGTACTCTCGCATTCCACAATGTATTTCCTGAAGCCTTCAAATATGCCTCATCATAACAAATACCATAGATAAATACGATGGACCATGAAATACCATGGGTTTGTAAACCAACGTGAGCAAACCCATCAAATGCCAACCTAAACAATTAATTTTATTTTTCTTTAATGTAATGTTATGTTGATGAGTCAACATAACATTACATTACATTTTACAACATTTCTGCCATATTAAACTATAGAATACCTCTTGGCATAATAATACTTATAAAAATTAATCATATGAATCAATCACTTAACAAGTAAATTAATAACATAACATAAAATAATAAAATTAGAAAATAAGCATTAAAAAAAACATAAAAACATTGAAAAATTTTAACATAAAAATCCATTAAA
>Ga0181473_100011_pt1 | contig 21922 bp, 19 predicted proteins | sample In2P11_FD_119089 | JGI IMG/M metagenome (GOLD analysis project Ga0181473, IMG submission 119089) | Clean room microbial communities from NASA Spacecraft Assembly Facility at Jet Propulsion Laboratory, Pasadena, California, USA -... ... | reverse complement strand
AAATTCCTTCCTTATCACCACTCCAGATTCCATTAATGGAATGGAATACACATTCAAATAATATACCTCCATTTGAATATTCCTCCATCAGCTCAGAGTGCAAACAACCATCACTTTGAGAACTAGAAGATAGCATAGCAAGTGAAAGTGACAGAAACCAGTTTATCTTGAGTAGGGAGCCAAGCCTCCCTAATTGGAAGGAAGTCCTTGGAGACTTCAGATGCACAAGTAGAGAGGCTTAGGACCTCAATAGGATTCAAATTTCTATTATAAAACTCTACTTTATTTCTGAGATGCAAGACTTGTGATATTTTTTTATGTAATCCATGGTTTTTATAATAAAGATGAGTTATGTTTTGATCCAACACTGAATTAACTCAGAGGGCTAAAGCTCTTGGGTTAGGGCCCAACCCAAGCAGCCAAAGCTCCTCTTTTTTTTACATGTATGCTAACATATATTTCTGGTTCTCTTCATTTGCTTAAGTACCTTCCCGGTTTTCTGTTCATTTTCTTAAGTGCCTTCCTGGTTTTCTATTCATTTTCTTAAGTAGATGCATTTCCATTCACTTAATTCCTCATGATAAGATCCCCACTGGTCATCTGCTTCGTTACCTTGTTCGTTAACCTATTCACTAAATAGCTCATGATAAGATATCCGTCGTTCATCCTGTTCATCCATCTATTCACTTAAGCCCCTGCAATAAGATCTCCATCTTCCATCTTCTGTTCGTTGATCGATCCAATTGTTCTTATGCACTGCTACTTCCTTACATCCTCCTTTCACCAATTTCGATCTCTGAATGCTCTTTCACTTGAAAATAGATTTAGTTTAGTTCCTTGGCTTACACGTTAGTATGGTTTGATGCTCTTTACTTCTGCAACGTAGATAGCAGCATTAAGTTAGTGATTGATTTAGCAATTTTTCCTAGCATAGTTGTTTAATTGGTTAATTAGGTTATTGTGTGGTTTATAGTTACATGTTGTTTTCTTCATTACTGCAGTAGAGTAGCTCTCTCTTAGAATAGATTTCCTCTTCTTCCATCAAAGAATTAAGCTTCTTCTAACCCTATATAATTCTGGCTTGGAACCCCTGGGGTCTCTTGCCAAATGAGTAGTGACAATAGGCAGGACCTTCACTTTTACTTGTGCATATAGCACTATCACCTCCAAGTTTGTATGAACCACAGGTTGATAAGTAAAGCTGGTAGCCCTGGGAGTTACAGCATTCTTATTGCAATACCTAGGCTCATCACCTTGTTAAACCACTTTTAAAAGAAAAGTTAAATAATAATTTATTTCAAAATATTCACCTAAGTTTACCAAGTCTTCATGCACTAGAAATGGAACAATCAATTGAATAGAATAAGATTATTTTAGTGTAGTTTATGATGGTGTAGATGTTATTGTTGTTGTGCGGTATGTGACTATATGTAACTTGGGGATTTAGGTGGTTTTGTTGCTATGATTATGGAGTTGTGCCTGAAATTGTTTATTCTGGTGTCTCTGGTAGGAGAGGCTTCGACTATAGAACTAGAAATATCTTGGATTGTATCTGGGGAGCTTCCATATCCTCGAATGAGATTATAGTTTATGCATGATTGATATAGGGACTACGTGGAGTTGCATGACCCTGGCATGAAATTTTCAATGGTCGTAAAAGTTTTCAACTTTGAAGCCATTGGATTTGGCTCTTTATTTTTCTTCTCTAGTACTAAAAGTGGATTGGCGACAAGCTCGTAGGGGTGGAGGACCAACAAACATATTTCTCATTAGTTAAATAAGTAGGTAAGGAGGTATATTATTTGAATGTGTATTCCATTCCATTAATGGAATCTGGAGTGGTGATAAGGAAGGAATTTAAGTGGAATATTTAATTAGATCGGATCTGATCATTCAACTTATATTCTACCGCATTGTGTTGTCAAAGTGCTTCTAATTTGTAAACTTGCACACCCAATATTTATTAGGTATCTCATTGAAGCAAGTGATTGGGTAAAACCTATTTATTCCAAGATTGGTTCCTATGCAAGGCAAGTTATGTGGTTGGTGTCTTATTTATTGTGGTTCCACTTTCCTAAAATTCTTGGACCTCTGATCTCTGACTTCTGGAATTGGTCATATCTGATTATGATATTTTATTGTCAGACAATCCCATAGACTTTTAGTCCATTTGTTGCCATAGAATGTTGTGAATGGATGGTTATGATATTTGAAATATGGTTGTATCCAATCAATGGGTTTGGTGGGGATGAGATGTATTGTTGATTGGTTGGGGTTTCTTCTTCCTTTGATTAAATCAGAGAATTTGGTGGTCTATGATACCTTTAAGTTTTCTATTGTAAATTGGAACATCTAAAGTTAATTTTTCCGAGTCTTATTTGAATTTTTGGTGGGATTGTGGAAGTGCCAAGCTAACAGTCGACATGGCAGGTCAAGCTTCTTTTATTGAACACATATCCAACATGGATGAATTGATAGACATTACCATTCCAATTGAGAATGAGATTACAGGTCGGGTGGGGTGCTCCAAATCTCTACATGTGTCTGAAAACAAAGTATGAGATTATCCATTAGGGGAAAAAATGATCATGGTGGAAGAGGAAGTTGAAAGCCTTATCTTTGGGGTGGATGTATATTGGGATAACGTTGCAAGGCCTAAAAAAAGGGTATTAAGTGGGCGTTGGGAATTTTATAGAATGACTGGTGCTCAAATGAAAGATTGGATTAACAAGTGTTGGTTTTCAATCCACCAATATTAGCCCAAGGTAAGTGTGTCTCTTAACTATTGTTTTGCATTTCGTTTTTTAAAGGAGGAGGATGTTAATAATATTTCATCTATGCCTTGGGTTTGATGGAGAGGATCCTTATGTCTTTAGGAGATGGTTGGTGGGCTTCAACTCAATTAAGGAAGTCCCTAAATAGAAAATTTTATGGGAAAGATACCTTACCTTTGGATCTTTCATCAAAGAAATACATTATGGAAATTTCCAATAAGATTGGAAAGTTATATTATGTAGATGAGGATTTTGTGAGACTTTTGGACAAAATAGTAGCTCGGTTCCTTATTGAAGTTGATTACTCTAGAGGATTAATGGCCACTATGGATATATATTGGGGTCTCTTATCCATCCATAAACAAGTGGACTACTAGAGTGTGATGTTCAAATGCTTGGGTTTCCATGAAACTGGTCATTTGATTGTTGATTGCCCACAACACTTTGGTGCCAATCATTACAAGTCAAGTCTGAATGCTTGTTTTGTGGATCATGATCCTGCAAGCTATAACAAAATGAAGAGGCATACTTTGTATACTTATGGTTATCTGAAGATGTCCCCCAAGGAGGCTCCCACAAAGTGTTACAGTCTACAAAAAACTTCGCAGTCAAATGCTGATAAGGAAAAATATTCGTAAAATTCTAGGTCAGAGCAATAAATATTCTTTGAGAATGTGGGTGTGTTGGATTTGAACCCGATATTGATTCCCTCATATTCTCTATGTGGATCGAAATATAAGGAGCTTTCATCTCAACATGACTCAAGGCCTCCAATATTGTCACCCAGTCAATATGGGCCTACATAGGGAAAAACTTCTTGCCCTCTCTCAGAGGATGCCAACTTGGAAATTTTAGATAATGAGGGATCTTTAATGTAGGTTTTAACCCCGTACAGAAATTACCTACATATGAACTTTAAAACATAGTAAATAAACAATAGCGAGAGCATAACACATAAAACAAATATACACATAGATTTTCCCCTGCATCCCAAAATAGGGACTACCCGATTGATTTTTCATTCTTTCAATGTTACAATACATATATATACATGCCGAAGCATCCAATACCATGGAACAAAAACCATCACACCCAAAACCATGTGTGAAAACCATGCATAAAACCATAGGTAGGCCCACCCACCTAATATAGAGTCCAAAAGAAATTCCCTGGGGCACTGCCCCGGACCACGTAGATAGGGGCTAACCACCCCCCTCGAATCCCCTTGTGAGCCCCCCGCTGTGCAACAAAGGGAGGGCTCCAACCCCCCTCTAAACCCCCAGTTGACTAGGAGGGCTAATCGTGGAAATAATATAACACAACCCAACATTTAGTTTTGGAACCTATGACTATAAAGGAGTATTTCTCCCAAAAGAAAGATGTTGTTATAAGCCCTAAAAAAAAGGAACGCATCACCCCAAAGGAAGAAAGGTACAAAATATAAGAAAGTCTCTTCATGTACAAGTACTGGACGTCATCCTAGCTCTTGTTTCTCAGAGTTACTGGAGGAAGATCTATATCGACCTTTTGATGTTGGTTCTTCCAATGGTGTTGATGGATTATATAATGATTATGAATTGTGAGTCCTCAGACGAAAAAAATCCACTGTAGCCATGTATTAATGAATATAATCTTTAAATGTAAGGGGTCTGGGATCAACCCAAACTAGAAGATCTCTTAATTATATCATTCTTTATAAACATACAATTGTAGTTATTTTTCACGCTATAATGTCATACAAATAGAAGTTTCAGGAGATCCTACTAAAATATGCCCTAGTTGGGAGGTTCAAGCAACAAGTTCTTCGGTAATGTCTAGGAGATTAGCCGCAATGTGGGACCCTAAACAGTTTTCCCTAAAATATTTCAAAACATTTGTGGGAATCATCTTGGCAATATATATTTTGCAATCATCTTTGAATTCTCAATATATATGCTTCTTCCTCCAACTGAAAAATTTTCAAGGATGGCCTTGATTCCAGTGGACTTTTGGATATTCAATCTTTTTGGATATTCAATCTCTCATTATAGTAGTGGATTTGAATCTAACGATGGATATCATTGATATTTTTCGAAAGAAAAGAAACTTGGAACCTCTATGTATTTCAAATACCTACTTTCCCACAAGATGCTCAAGGATATACTCCCCTATCCTATCTGCCCAACTTGGAGGAATGGGTGCTTTAGAGATGAGAGCATAGCTTAAAGGATGGATTAGTTTCTTGTACATTCATATTTATATGAAAGAATGAAACAACCATTTTCATGGTCCTTATTCATTGATATTTTTAATAATGAAACAATTTTTCTAGAATGGACTAGAGAAAATGTGTCGACGATCTTTCCATTTAAGGTCAACCATGCATGGTTAAAAGAACATGAATTTTTAGACATCGTAAAAGCCTCTTGGATTCAACATTTATTGATACACCCAAAATAGAATATGGAGAAGGTCTCTTCCAAATTGAGCAGGTTGAAATTGATGGTTTTCTCATGGATAAGAAAGCACAATAAGGAGCTCTCTAAGGAACTGAAAATCATTGAGCATGAAATAGTAGCATTAATTGAGCATGACAACAATGCACCATAATTAGGAAAATTATCAAGAGTATGACACACTCAAAACGAAGATTTACTTGCTCCTATTACTGTTGTGCCTCCTACAAAGTGTAGGTAAACCATTTAGGCCTCCTAACTGAACTAGAAGGAAAACTGGTCTTTGTACCTCCACTGTACTAGTACGTAACTGATTTCAATTTGGTTTCACTGGAATTTGTGGAACAAAATTTGAGGAAGAAATCTTCTCTTCCTCTTCAATCTTTGTTGCATGATGCTATGGCTTAATGGACCATGCATCCTCCTGAACCTTGACATCTTAGCCGAAAACCATCTTCCATCATTTAGAAATAATATAGACTTTGTAAGCCTTATATCTCACATTGTACCCCACCAAAGTACCTTTCAAACTAGATGGTTCCAACTTGGTTCTTTTCTCCCAAATGACATGAATAATACAAGATAACCAAAAACACCAAAATGTGATACTTGTGGTTTCTCACAAATGAAATATGTTTTTGGTGCCTTATCCTTCAATATCTAGTGAGGTCACATATTTGTAATGTAGATTATTGTACAACATGAATATTCCCAAAGACAAATGGGAAGATCTATGTCATGGATCATTGCCTTAGAAGTCTCTATGATGGGCATATTCTTCCGCTCTACAACCACATTTTGATGTGTTTTATAGGGACTTGTCAACTCGCTCTTGATCTCTACTTCCCTACAAAAAGTGTCAAACTCTTTGGAGGTATATACTCCTCCATTATCGGATCTCAACAATTCAATATTCTCACCTTTTTTATTTTTCTACAAAAGCTTTAAACTCTTGAAACTTCCCAAAGACCTCATCACTGGTCTTCATGACATAAACATAAAGCTTCTAAGGTAAACAAATGAATCATCAATTAATGTTACCTAATAATGAGATTGAAGTAATGGTTTCACATACATCTGAAATTTGTCCTCCTTTTCAATTTGATTTAGACTTTCTAATTTGAAAATGTATAGAGACATGCAACTCAGATTTTAGAAATCTAGTGTTGCAACCTCTTTTTTGGTAGGATGACAAGGCCCATGCTCCTTCAAAATCAAACTAAAATGACAAATATAAGCAGCAAAATTGTAGGGACCTTCCAATCTGTCTTCATATTTGAGACTAAAGGTAGTCACACTATCACTCCTACATTACAAAGTTAAGACAAACAAAGAAGAAACCTTCAGTAAACTATCATAGGTATAGAATATATCTTGGACATCCCATGCTTAAAACCTTCTAACAAAACTTCCCTATTTGAGGTAGTATCCCTACTATCCATATACATGGAATCCTAGAAGATTTTAGAATGTGCCCTCATACTATGTTAAATTTACAAACCATGGTAAGTAGAGCTACAACACATTGATTTAAACATACATATGACTCATGAACAACAAATAAAACTCTCAATCTGTCGAAATTAAACACTCAAACTTACAACTATCATCGTATTAAATAAAATAAAAAAAAATTGAATACACAAAGAAGGGCCCAAATATAGAATACCTCACAATACTCTCATGTGTTGTATTTATAACTGTAGTAAAGGGTCATGAGTTACAACCAAGTTTGGACTAAATCTGTCCTGGTTCCTAACCTACATGGAAAATCATGTTACAGAAGGAAATGTACCCCAAATTCATGCACCCTCCTACTCTAGACTCATGTGTTAGGCTACCATGCCAAGAAAATTTTGTTAAAAAAACTTTCCAAATATATCAAATATATTTTTTACTTCTTATAAAATAATTATTTTTCTAGTTTAAGAAAAGAAACATAGTCTATTTCTAGAAAAACCATAAAAGAAATAAAAATTGCTCAAACTATATCATCTATTGAAATACTTTCAACTGTCTGCATCAAGCAAATATGCCTCACTTGGAGGTTTTTCTAGTGCACCCTCCACCATCTTGGATCTAAAGTTACAAAAGGTGTGTTGTTAAAGGCACATTGTGAAGACATTTTTAGAGCAACCAAGTAGATATTATAACAACTGGAAAATATTTATCGCTTTTATTCACTTTTTCCTACCTCTATTCACTCTAGCTTATAGGCCATACCCTTCAGAATCCCAATTTAAAGAACTAAGTGAAATTAATCCCGAGAAAATTGATGATGGACTTGAAGTTCAAGGTATGTTTATGTGGTTCATAGTCCTTGGAGAATGGTAACCACCACATCTAAGGAATATTTATGCCACATAGATCTGCTCAAAGGAGTCACCTCCTATTAGATCAACCATAGAGCTTGACCCTAATAGTGTTGAGTGAATTGAACCCATGACCTCTGAATAGTATATGTGTTTTACCAACCGGGACTCAACCTACTGACCTAACCTTTGGTACTAAGATCAAGGTATGTTTATTTTCTATTTTTTGTCTTTTGATTTTGGTTTTTCATTGGGGTGGATGTGGCTAGTGTGATCAAAATGAGTTAGCAGAATCATAAACAACCATTAAACAAGTGTTAACCAAAGTCAAGTCCATTGGTTGTGTTTTGTTTAATATATTGAACATTTGACTAAATATCTAGTTTTTAAATGATGTTTAGTAACTGGGGAAAATGGAAAAATAATACAAAATAGAGATTGAAAGAAAACAAAATAATGCATAACTAAAGCATTTTGATGTCTTTCTCATTTCCCTCAGCTCAAATTGTTTATGCATTTATAGACACCAGGGATGACCATGGCGGGACCTCCAAGTAGATTCCAATTGTGAAACATTAGCTCATTGGTGCGACGATGCCATATCAAATACACAAATTGATAAGTATTATTATCGACTTCCAAAAACAACTACCTTGAATTCTTCCTCCCTGTGATTCTTCGTCTTTGCCCTCTTCTTGCCAATCCACCCACTCACAAAAACAAAAAATATATTATTTTCTTCCATCTATCATCACAATTCAAACCATACACTATCTTACAACTTCTTCCTTTCTTTTTCATTCATTTTCATTAATTAATGGGAATATCTCTTAATTTCAAGCATAAACTTTATCGTGCACCTCCCTCCTCTTACTCACTTTGGAACATGGGTCTCTTTTCACAAGTTTAAAATGGTGGGAATTTGGAATGTGAGCCACCATTAAATGGTATTTTTTTCTAATTATGCTATATTGGATAATGGGTGAGGTAGGCTTTTATTTTCTAATTAAAAAAACATTATTTAAATATAAAATGGAAATTTTGTGTCTATAATATTAAGTTTATTTTGGGAGATTAAAAAGGAAAAATGTTATTCTCCTCACTCATATTCAATTCTTGCTTACAATATTAGTATTTCATGAATTTACTATTGATTACATTTTTTAGTGAATCAACTATTGATTGAGGTTAGTAAGGTATCAATGATATCATTCTCACCTTTGGATTGGAAAGCGATACAAAAAGTTACATGTAGATATTGAATATTGATAATGGAAGGTGATACAAATAGTTACATGATGATAATGAAGATGATGAGATGAACTCATCTCCTTCTCAACTCATGGAACCTACCTCAAAACCTTGTAGGGTTCCACCCATATATTTCATAAGGCCTTTGGATTGCAATGCAAAGCAAGGAAGTCAATGATTTCAAGAGAGAAGCAAAGCCATGACACCTCTAAATATCACTTGGATTCTTGTTAGGTGTTTATTGTAGCCAGTATCAAAGGATTTCTCTCATGTTTTTTGTTCTTTTCACAATAAGTCAACCTCGTAGACGAACTTCAAAGGCACATTATCCTACAGAACTTAGCAATCTTTCAATGATGGCAATAGCCATGTGTATTTTGATGACGGTGGTATCCATCTATTTTTTGTGTATCCTATTGAGTGTGACAGGCATGTGTCTTACATTTATAGAAACATGCATTTGTATTGTGTTGATGGTACTGACCTTATCTCTTTTATTGATATTGTATTGAGGTACATGTTGACGATGGTGAGATCTTTGTATGGTCTTGGATATTTTTCTCATTGTGGTTCCTAGTGGCTTTAGTTTCATTGAAATGTAGATTATCGTACACAATTAAAATGACTAACATAAACCACTAATTCATATTATTGTAGTACTTGTTAGGTAGTAATTTTTTTGTTCCTAGACTAAATTAGTCATCCACATTAGTCATTTTGAGTTTTATTAGTTATTATCTAGTCGTATATTTTATCCCAAGACTAAATTAGTTATTTATATTAGTCATTTTTAGTTGGATCACCAAATATTGCTCATTTTTGGTAGTATTTCACTTGGAAAAGTTGTGGTGACTAACTGTTTTAGCCACCTAGTCACCAATTTTTCATTTTCTACTAGTGTCTATAACAATTATCCAATTGTGACATATCTGAGCTCTATGATGATAGATATAAACCCTTTAGTGGTAGATCTAATCTCTGTTGTATTAGATATGATCTCTGCTACATTGATTCTACTCTAATGATGATAGATCTGAATTGTTTCTCTTTTAGATCTATTATTCGTTAAGTGCAGGTGTTAAGGAAGGTTATGTTCCAGCCTTGTTCAACCTTTCCTTTGTGAATTTTGTTGGATGTCTAACAGTCATACTTTTCACTTGTGGCATCCTTCCTGGATCAGTATAGAACTTCTCTTAATTTCTTTTGAAGTAAATCTCTAAGAAAATAATTGGTTGGGCTTTTTCCTGGTCCTAGACCTAATTTATGGTGTCCCTTATTTTGCATCATGATCCCTGATTTCTCATTACTAATTTTTTTTTAGTTTTTGAAGTATAATTATTTATTGATGGATGAATAAATTTATAGAAGCACTACTAACCTCACAAATAATTATTTGAAGTTATGAAAAACAAGAAAAGTATTGCTTTTATTGTACTGCACATGGTTTTCTAACATGGTACCAGAGTTGGAGTAAGGGAAGTAAGTTGCAGATCACTTGTTAGAAGAAACCCTTGATCATCTTCTCATCATCATCAATATACATCTTGTATGAGATCTTTTGTCCAGATCCATTTGAATATCATCTTAGTCTAACATCTATCATACTATAACTTCTATAGCAATGGTCCGAGGAATTGATCTAAAGATTTGTGCCACCAAATCAAGGTTTTGTGGCTTGATCACTTATTTATAGCCTAATTCAAAGGCCTAAGGCTTGATTCAAGTAGTTTCAACTTGATCCAAGGATTGTGCCTTAGATTATATCATTTTGGAATTTGTTCCTAGGTCATTTCACATATATTAGGTTGATATCTAAAGTTTTGAAGTTTGAACCTAGGGGAATGTGTCATCTGAGTCTTGTCACTATTGTTTGGTAAAGGATGATTGTTGAAGGTCACTAGTTTCATCATGGAAACACCTTTCTCTTCTCAAAACTAAGCTCAAGTTCAAAAAGCAAGGTTGAAGTATCGAACCTTTCCCTTTAAAAACTTCAAGAGCTTTGGGAGAATATAAGGTATGATATAGGATTCCTCAATGTCATTACCTTTTACCTATCTAACATTCAAAATCATATCTCATAAATCTATGAGTATCTTTGGTAGTCTTTTCATTTGTATAATGACAATTTGAAATCTGAGCTATAGAATTTTTTCTTGTGGGTGACAAAGAATGATAGTCTAAAGTCTCCCCTTTTGACCAAAATATATACTCTTGATATGAAACTTGGTGATTGTGTTCTTTAAGGCTAATAAAATTTCCCCATGTAAATAATCTTTTGTTGAAAATTAATTGTAAAGACCTAGTAAACTACCATCCAAGTTTGGTCTCTATGTTGTGGTATACAAGATTAAATTATTGGGGCTCTAAGTTATTCTAAAGTATAAGATATCGACTATGGTTTGACAAAGAGTGATATGAGTCAGAAGAACATATGTGATTACAATAAAATCTCAAATAAAATATGGAAGATAACTCTTTGAATATTTAGTGACTCCTTATCCATGATGACTATAATAGTGTTAAAGAGTTTTTCATTTGATGAGATCACTTGGTTGAAGTGCTAATACTACAATCTGATTAAGACATTACCTCGGTTGTGAAGTCTAGCTAGGGCTTGAAAGACCTAGGGTTAGTACCCCATGATTGATAATGCAATTATAAAAGGATAAGTGCATAGGGTTGGACTTTGAACTAAATAAATAAATCTATGGTTCATGCACTAAGCCCTAAATATAGGGTTTATGTATTAAACCCTAACATTGATTTCTTCTGCTTGAAAGAATAAAACCTAACTTCTAGATGATGATATGGACAAAGAAAATATAATAATGAATAAATTATAATATAAAGAGAGAGTTGATATACTCTCAAGAGATAATTATTTTCCTAATTATGCCCATTATTGTCTCATTTTTCTATATCTTGCTTGGTTGTATTTTTTCTTCCTTGACTTCCTAATGCAATTGTAGGTACTTAATGAAGATTTATTGGGTTGTGGCTATTAATGTAAGACCAATATTGTTGAGCATTGGATTCAAAGGGAGTAAACCAGATCAACTTGATTGAAGTATTCCATTATGACTCTCATAATGGACTGAAGCCTTTAAAGAATTATGTTAATCCATACCTGTCGAAGATAATATTTTTATGTGATCATTTTGACAAAAGATGAGAACATCTATGATCAGTTAAAGGGGAAGTTGACAAAATAAGTTTGATCCAAGATAAATATTATGAAGTTAGATGAATTCCTACCAAATTGTATGATGTGGAACCTAAAGAAGCTTTTCCACTGAACTGGAGAATCCCTCTAATCAACTCCAATCTGACCTAATATAAATTGAAGTTGATCCCATCAAGGTTATGAAGGATGAAAATGTAACTTTTATTCTTTATATGGATTGCCTTCTTCTAATAGATCCTAAATATTTGATTCTTCACTGTAAGAGGGATTTGGCTACTAAATGAAGTATCTTGGCATTAATATGTAAGGAAATCTTACATAAACCATGGTGAGGCTTTCCTTTGGTAACGGAAGATAGTTAACAAGATCTTATAGGAACTTGGCTCCATGAAAACCCCCATAAAGAAGCTACAAGAATTCAATTCTCCATTACCAAATCTACATACAAGCAATTGATTGGTGCTTTGTAGTAAACACCTTCATATGAAGATTGAGCATGGTCATGGTACTGATGACTACTTCCTGAAGTATTTTTCTCTTACTATGATTGGATTCAAAGTATTGAGTACTATATGGGCTCTATTATGGTTTCTTGGATGATCAAGAAATAGTCTTCTTTGAAATTTAATTCTTCTGAATATATATAACAGCTTAAGCTAAAAAATTGGCTTCGATATTGCTTGCCAATTTATTGGTTTGTTGTTCAATACCACAATGATATTATGTGTTTCATGAAGAATCTAGTGGTTTGTTGCAGGCCAGATACATTGGCACCTAGTATCACTAAATTCGTGACTTGGTATAGAGGGGAGAAGTGAAGCTCCAGTATATCTCCACTAATGAAAATGTAGCTGATAAAAATCTCTGTAGAGGATTTTGTATATTTTTTCATAAGTTGGACTTGTGGAGATTCCCTATTTGGTTGAGAGGGAGTAGAAATATTCTTATATCATGTTATTCTTCCCATGCCAGACTGGCCTAGATAGGGTTGTAGTCCCTAATTCAATGTGACATAAGGAGGAAGATTGGTTTGATAGATTGATCAACAATATGGAAATTCATTCTCCTTATGTCTTGTATTATGACCTATATAGGGATTTTACCCTGAGTCTTGTACATTAACCTGTATAGGGTGAATAGTCTTGTGAGCATCTTTCTATGTCTTATTCTTTGACCTATATAGGGCTTAACATCCCTATGTCAAGTTGAACACGGGCATCTTTCTAAGTTGTGTACTTGACCTATATAGGGCTTACCATCCCTATGTTGAATACATTGACGTAGATTGGAAGATGGAAATTGTCCTATAATTTGTACTAGGACAAGTAACCGAAAGGAAAATAACAATTCTCCTAAGTCTTTTATTGTTACTTAAATAGGGTTGTAGTCCTTGATTCAAGTACAATGACCTAGATAGGATAATGGGGTTAGAGGCTACCTGGTTGGATTAGAGCCTCCCAAAATCTTGCTATAATTATAAGAAAGATATTATTATTACCATGCATGGATAAAGGAAGTACTCTAGTTTTGTAGTGCTCGCTGACTGATTTATATGGCACCATGGTTCATACACTAATTGATCGTTGTCTCTTGGGGAGAGTATGCATGATGAGTACAATTTTTATTTTCCATTGGGTATGATGCTAGTAATCTATTGTTGATTTTGATCTCATATTGATACTTTCTTAGAGAAACTTTCAAATTGAATTACATCTTGAACACGATTATGAATACCTCCCTAGATAAGAGGTAGTGTTGAAAATGTAGCTATTGTCAGTCATCATGAAATATTTATTTTCATTATAACTTGAAAAATAAATTACTAGTTTCTTCTAGCATGTCCTTTTGGTCAAAATAAATTTTGTAAGCCATATTTCACATGGAATTTAAAGGAGGAAAATTATATTTGTAATTGACTGCTCCACAATTTATGAATGTGTTGTAGCAGTTACAAAACCCTCCAAAATTTTGTCTTACATCCAAATTTTGGAGCCTTTCTTGGTTTTCCCTTTGATGGTTGCAAACACTCGAGCTCACCCAATGAGTTCTTGTGAAGTCTTTTCACCCTTTTGCTTGTTTGATGAGCGGTCATCTTTTGACATATTGATTGCTTTGTCATTCTTGAGATCTCTTTTTATTGAGTTTGAAGGTTTTTCTTTGTGTGCTTGGGTTTTCTTTTCTATGTGAACACCGGTCATACTCACACACAAAGTTGTAACCATTGTCGTGCAAGTGTCATTACGGTCGCTTGAAGGTCTATTTCAAGTGTCGCACTTGTTGCTCTCAACTCTAAGGAAATCTCACCAAGGGCATGTTTTGTCTTGTTCAAATGGTGGTCTATGTTGTCTTGTCCTTGAAGTATGCTAATTGTGTGATCACAATTTCAAGTCTGCACAAGTTCACTTTCATTCAACACTTAACCATTTTCCTGCAAATTTGTCTAATTGGAGAACCCTCTTCCACCGGACGTCAACTAAGCTACACTGTGTAGTATTAGTCCTTAGTGGCCTTGCTTTAACTCTCAGAACTGTGAATTCCTTGAGGCTATCCTCCAGGTTGGTTGCACTGCGTATACATGTCTAGCAGGACCTCTGTTACCTGTCCTGCACTGTTCTCCAAAACTGCATAGTTATGTCTTGCAGGCCCTCTGCTTCCTATCCTGCACTATTCTCCAAAAATGCACAGTCATGTTCAGAAAGTCCCTTGTAGCCCTGTCATGCCTTTCTCCTGAAAAATACACAAAACTTCCTAGCAAGTCCCCTATAGCCCTGTCTTGCCTTCCCTCCAAGAACTATGCAAAAGTGCCCTTCAGGGTCCCACCTTACAGCCACCACTAGTGTCCTTCACTACACAATTCTGTCTTCCAATTTTCATTGCACAATTTTCCCGACAGTGCAGGTTGTCCTCTTAGAATTCCTCATTCCTTTCTAAGGTGTGCTATATTTTGTCTCAGTGAGTTTTCCTCCCTCCCTATCACCCGAAACATGAGAACAATGCATCATGCTGGACTAGGAGGTTTTGCAATTGATTTCATTATGTCATGAGTGAATTACAGGAATAGGTACACTATTAGATCATGGCAAGACAAAAAATGAGATGAAGAAGGAGCACACATGTTAGAAGACTTGCTTGCAATTGGACAAGCATACCAAGCACATCAAGTAACAAGCAAAAGGAACATATGCATTGAACCATTATGAAAGACCAAGACCATCGAAGAGACCACAGTACTATGCCATGTTTATGAGAAGAAAAAGCACACCAAGAGTATATCCATCACTCAATAGTACAACAGCTTGACACAGATAGCACAGTCAGCTAGTACATGTCAGTAGTGCCATGTCGATTTGTGTCATGAGCTTTCTTGGAAACATCACCACTATGGGCCATATCCATTATAACTCAATGTAATGTAAAGTGAAATACAAAGGGCGCTCACAAGAAGTTGAAGAGTCATGTTAGTTGAAAATTCATTGGAATTTGAATGATTGCAAGGGTATTCCAAGAGTCACAAGGGTCAAGCATCACCCTTGGCTATATACACCCCTCCCATTGTATGAGCAAAGACTTTTCACCTTGGCTCCTCCCACATAGCCTTGAGAGTTTGTATTCCATTCTTTGAGGAGCGAGGAGTGGATGCAAGGTCCCACTACTGGGACTAGTGATGTATGGTGTACAGATATATCTTGGGACTTTTGCTTAGTTTAGAATCATGTTAATGCTAGCATGCTTTCACACATGTTTTGTAGATGTTCGTAAGACTACTCTTTAAACATTTATAATGCATGTTTGCTTAACCTATACTAAGATAGTTGAACTACTCTGGTTTTTTAGTACTTACATTGTTGAATATGTGTTGTATTTCTTATCACCATTGTCTCATCCTTGTGGACTGCTTCGTGGGACACTAGACATACCACCATTATGTTTTGGCTATCATCATTGTCACATCCTTGTTGACTACTCTACAGGATAATCGATAGACTATCTTTGTTTTCTGGTTATAGCGACCATCACATCTGTGTTGACTACTCTATTGGGTGGTGTACATTTTGACCCCTTCATCTCAGTTTTAATGACTGCTACGTCTGCAATGGACAATTTTGTTGGATGATAGAGAGACCCTTTCTGTTTCACGTGTGTCTGTTCTTGGGTGGTACTACTACCTCTCATTTAGAGGCTCACTTTACTCTTCCCCTTTGTAGTGAGATAACCTTGACATGATTACATTACGCACTCACCAGGCACATGTACCTTGTTGTTTGAAGATACCAGTGTAACTCTCTCATGTGGTGACAGCTAGAGCCAAGGCAGATCTCTAAGTATATGGAAATTGAACCTTCATACTGGATGGGACTCCTACACCACATGGTGTGAGGTCTAGTTGGGACTTCACATCATGGATATCCCCTTTGTCGGCAGGTCTAGCATCATCAACAAAATGGCACTAGAAGGAGGGACATACAATAGGTTGTGCCCGTAGAGTCTGATTGAATCTCTTATTTAAAAATGACTCATCCTGACATCATAATCTTGGGATGTATTTCTACAAAGTTTGATTGTACCATCCCGATGGAAGTTATCCATGATCTGTCCAAGTTAAAGTTCAATGGTGAGGGTGAACCATATTTTCATGTGCATGTGTGCTAAGTTATAAAATTTTTCCTACACCACAAGATAGAGTACGAAAATGTCTAGACTGTATTACTCACTCTCACATTCAAAGGTCGTGATCAATGTTGGTGTTACACACTACCCTTTACCTCGATCGATTCATTTGGTCAGCTTGCCGAAATGATGATTAAAACATTCAATGAGTATAGCCATTGATATTTCTTTGAAAAAATATAATGTTTAACTATGGAGCCTAGCAAATTAGTTGAGGACTTTGTTGATCGCTTCCTTCACCTCTATTACGAAATTCCTAAATATCTTGTGAACTTTGACTTCTTGAGAGAAGAATTTAAATGCTTGGTTCATAGTTCTCAATATGGTGAACCTCCTGATTTCCCTTCCTCCCTAACTCTTGCGGATCATGAGGCACCTCAGATTGCAGAGGAGGAGCCCAACACCCCCTTTTTTCCTTGTCCTCCTCCTTTTTTGGTCATGATGTGGGTGACCCCATGTAATGATTGCAAAGATGAGAAAAATGTGCAGCATGTCCCCATCCTATCTTGTCATCTATCTCCCACTTCTGTGGAGGAAGTTCGAGAATGGCTCTGGAATCCTATAGCAAAGACTTACTCCTCCATTCCACAAGAGGATGTCACCATTCATAACTCAAGTCTCGAACCTTATCTACATCTCTGCCATCCTCTATTATCTATAATCCATGACTCCTTCTACCATGACTCGCTTGATCAATCAACTTCACTAGCCAGTTGTTTACATTCTCTTGATTCTCAAGATGTTGGCTCATATTGCGATCAGGCGCAAAGTAGTCACATTACATAGGCGAAGGTTCAGAAAGGTGAGGACACTATCAATCTTCCCTCTTTAATTCAAAATTATGCACATCAAAACAATGAGCTTCCATTCTTGAACGATTCTCAATCTTCTAATCTTGGTGAAACATCATGTATAATCAACTTTCAATCAACCCCCAGCCTTGGGCAATCATCACTCCCATGCTTCCATATGATGTGACGAATGCCCAAGAACATCATGTGATCTTCCATTTTCTCATGAAGACTCTAACTCAAATCTAGAATATGCTTTGGTCAAAGAAGACATTCATATCAAAACTTCCTCTTCACCTCACTTGCCCATGTGTCCTGCCATTCACAACACATCCACATGCATATGAGATAATCCATGTTCTCCTATTTCTTTATCTGATGAGTTATCTCCTCAATTGACACAAGGCAATGAGGTTGTCCATGATGAAATTGAAAATAGTCTAATCACATAATGTACTTCCCATTCCACGTCATTTATTCTCTTGCATGAAGACAACTCCTCAAGTCAACTTGCTGAAGATGAAAAATCTAGTGCAACCTATGATAGAGATGGCTGCCATCTTGAGAGCAGTTTCGAAATTAGCAACGACAACCATCCTCAAGCCAAGCATGATCTAGTTCAAGCTTCAAAATATGATTATACAATTATGGAAAGTTCCGAGACGTGCCAGGGAGTCAAGGCACTTCAACCTCCATTGATGGTTATATCAAGATCTCATGACATTGGTAAGCCCCCTGAACCCAACCAGATATGGTTTCTCATTCACAATCTGTCTATCTACATGGCCTCAATCGATGTGGACTCTCGTGTAAAAATGTTTTGGTATTCAGGGTGTAATCTATCAAAATTTCACTTATGACTGAATCTATGAATCTGTTACACCACACTCATCTTCATGCACATCTCCTGCATCAAAATTGGGTTGGGAGTGTCTGTCTCTCATGAAGTCATGGAATAGTTAATTGATCATCTCAAAGAATCTCTTTCTCTACAATCATAATTATCAAATTTACCTCTTATTGATCATCTCCTCGGCCTTCTTGTGAACCTTTCACTGCAAGTTTGTCTATCATATCTAGCTCATAGTGAACTTGATTTGATTGTGCAGAGCTTTCACAAGATTGTTCAAATTGAAAACTGGGAATTTGATGTCACAATGAGCTTATATGATCATTTCTCTATCTTGGGTGACTATCATTCGACTTATCATTTTCCCATCAATAGATTCGATGTCAGTTGCTTCGTGCTATCTAATCTTCTTTGTTTAACATCTCTCACGTGAGGCACTTCAGCTTGTGCTAATGGTTATGGCAGGTCCTCACTATCTTGGCATGACTGTTGAGAATGATCAGATTTATTTTTCCTTACAAGATTTCCATCGTGATCCCATATTTCAAATCATGTATTCATCCTCTCAAAGATCACGAGGCTTTCAAGAAAACCATTACGAATTTTACAATCCCATCAATGAATGGCTAGAACAATCTTACTTCGCAAGCTCCATTGCACCATAACAAGCCTCAATCCCTCCTAGTGCTTGCTAAGAAGCTAGATGCAGACGAGGATTCACCTGCAAAAGGATTCCGAGGTTTTTTTCAAAAGTGATATCCATAAAAGAGGTAAGAATATGTATTGGTTGGTTGTGACACATCTTCCTACCTATAGGCAAGACCTTCTTTTCTATGTGCAACTTGTTCAAGTTTTTATATTTTCTGTTGTACACAAATTTTTATCTTTTTTAATCATTTGTATCTTTGTGGATGCAGGTAAGGAGCGACAACAATGGTTTCACTGAAAATTTAATTTCACGTAACCCTAGCCATTTAGCTGTTAGGATAGGATTAGGATTAATTGCATCTCATTTTCCCCTTCCTTGCACTCATCTTGCACCCGTAGTCCTACTGAGAAATGGAAACAAGAAATTCCAGTTTAATTTGTCCTTGAATTAAACTGAGAATTAAAATCTAATTCTATTCTCATAACAACTTATAAATATTTAATTAAGTTTAATTAACTTAATTAGATTAGGAATTTCGAGTTGGAAGTCTTTATGTAGTCATGTATATGTTCTCCCTAAGTTTTAGGGGTCCAGTATGAGTTTAAATTGAGCTAGAAATTAGATCACTCAGTTTATTGAGTTAAGTTAAGTTAAATTAGTTCCAAACTCTTTGAGGAACTAATAGAGATTTAACAATCATTTGGTGCACTATTCCATCCACAAGTGTCACTCTAGTTAACTAAATATTCCCTCATTAAAAACTCATTCACATCGATTATGAGAAATATACAGTTGAGACTAGAGTGCAAGGACATTGTACTATCAGTTGTATTATTTACTAGAGTGTAAATATCATGCATGCACAAGAGATTGATCTTATGCCTGGATTGTATAGTTTTAGAAGCATGAATTCCTTTAAATACAGGCTATTCATCCTAGGAATTACACAAGATATTAGGGGCTTGGAGAGCTACAGAATTGGCTAAGTGTTGGCCAAGAGCTAGCTTGTGAGCTGAGAGAGTTGAGCATACTTGTGTGGAATTGTTCTAGTGAAAACAAGATTTGTATATTCACTCATATTTATTATATATGCCATACATATATCAGGTTTTTGAGTAGTGGATTTCCTTAGATACCTCTTGTGTTATGTTCCACTGATTTATCTTCTTCTCGTTCATATTGTTTTCATTGATCTACTGGATTTCGCTGGTTGAAAGTAGAAGTATATTCTTGTCCTATGCTTTAGTACATTGCATGAGCTTGTGAATCTAAAGGATTTTCTACATGGTATCAGAACTGAGAACAATATAGTAGAGGAGATTTCGAAGTTTTGAGTTTTGGGTTACAAGTGAAATTCGAATGTGCAATACATACTTCAGGATCGGTTGATGACATTCTACGATTTGCGGCTCGAGTATGTCTTAGAAGGGAGTTTAAATTTTATAGCCTAGAGGAACATAATGGAGGTTGTGCTAGAGGATAATGGCTTGAAGGAATTCATTGATCAAGAAATTCCTAAGCCAACAACATCGAATGCACAAAATTTGGCCAAATGGAAGAAGTGTGTGGTGAAGGTGAGGCTAATAATCCTTGAGGGAGTTCGCAACCACATTGTCTCGAGTCTCCATGGAAAGGAAACTCCATATGCTACATGGAAAGGATTGACATAATTGTATCAGAACAACAGTGACCAAAGGAAATTGGCATTGAGGGAAAAAATTTGAAAAATTGAAATAGAAAAAGGTGAGATGATTCCAAAATACTTGACCAAGTTCACTCAGTGTCATGATGAACTTGGAAGTGTTGGAATCATGGTTTCTAAGGATGATATGGTGAGTATTTCTCTTCTAGGACTCCCAAAGAATTGGCATTGTTATCAGAACTCTTTCAATGGTTAGGAGAAGTTGTTGGATTGGGAAGGATTGCGGTCAAATTTGATGTAGGAGGGATCAGAAAGAACACCAAGGATGGCTCTTCATCAAAAACTGATGATGAAGAGAACTGTGCCTTAGAGATTAAGACAAATAAGGGGAAAGGGAAAGATTCCCATTCCAAATTAGACTCTTATCATGGAGGTAATAAGAAAGACATGATGAAAGTTAAGGGCTTTCATTGTCATGAACTAGGCCATTTTGCTACAAATTGTCCACTCAAGAAGTCCAAGAAGACATCCTCAGGACAAGAGGCTGGTGAGTCTTTGGCTTCTCAATTCGAATTGGACTTTCCCCCATTGCATCCATGGTGTCATCAATTATGGGAATTGTACAGTACTTAGATAGTGGAGCTCCATTCCACATGACTAGTGACAAAGAGTTATTCAGTGAGCTAGAGGAGAAATATCTCTAGATGCATATCAAGATAGGTGATGACGAGAAGTATAGTATTACTAGATTGGGCACGATTAGTTTTCAGAGGGAGCTTGGGGCTCCACTCACCTTGAAGAATGTTATGTATGTGCATGGGCTAAAGAAGAACTTGGTATCCATTGCCATGCTTGAAGATAGAGGTTGTGATGTGATTTTCTCGAAAAGAAAGGAATTCCTTCGAAACATAGCCACGGGCCAAGTAAAGAAGCTACGGATTCAGGTGAAGAATCTCTATAAGCTAGAGGTAGAGGAGTGTGGTACTTTGAGCACAAAACCATAAAGGGTGCAGAGCTGAGATGTTGGCGAGTTGTGGCATAGGCGATTGGGCCACTTGCATCATGGGGCTTTGAAGATATTACAGCAAATCTCTACTGGTCTTCCCAAAGGCACGATTGAGCAATTTGGTAAAATAAACCAAGTATTGCTTTCACAACAGAGACATTTGAGCAGAGGCTATTATAGAGCAAATCCATTCCAATGTGTGTGGATCATTCTTGACAACATCCACAACCAAACACAAGTATTATGTTATATTTGTTGATGATTATTCTCCTAACCATTGAAAGAGTTCTGATAACAATGCCAATTCTTTGGGAGTCCTAGAAGAGAAATACTCACCATATCATCCTTAGAAACCATGAT
>Ga0181473_100008_pt2 | contig 22188 bp, 22 predicted proteins | sample In2P11_FD_119089 | JGI IMG/M metagenome (GOLD analysis project Ga0181473, IMG submission 119089) | Clean room microbial communities from NASA Spacecraft Assembly Facility at Jet Propulsion Laboratory, Pasadena, California, USA -... ... | reverse complement strand
TGTCAAACCAAGCATCCAATATTGAAGGCCTGCTGGAACGAGTTATGGGATTTAACTGAAAACTTATTCTTAGATTTCAATATTCAAGTTCCTCCTAGGGAGCATAATAGGATGGCAAACTCCTTAGAAATCATTGTTAGCAATTTTAAACCTCCCCAAAATCCCTTGCTTAGATATGAAGTCGGGGTCAATTACAGGTCATCTGTACCTATTGGCATAAAAATGTCAACTAGGAAATACCCTAGGTTTAGGCACTATGGGCCATCAAGTGTCCGTTGTAGTCTAGAACAACATTGGAATTTTGACCCTACGAGAGGGATAAGGAGTCTCACCCGGGGCATACCATGACCAAAACTAAGAAGGGTTTAGAAGGATATCAAGGGTGATCCAACCATTACTCTATATACATCTTAAAGCAAACATCCATCATAACATTATATCATTAAGGATATCATATTCACACGAGAAAAGACCCTCAACATAATTTTTTTTTAGTAGGCCCATAAATCACAACAATACATATAGATAATACCATGCAACTCGTCCATTTACTCATTAATATTAACCCAATAGAAGATTCACTAAAAAATACATTCGGCAAAAGGCCATGAGAAAATACATAAAATATTGTGGCCATAGAATGCCTTGGATCTCAGACCAAGCCCATCTTTGACCTTTTCACCACTGCTCTAGTCGTTAGATCAAGTTATTTTGTGCCCTGGACTCCCTCAGATACCAACCGTTTTCTCGTTGCAGTATTCTTATTTTATCTACTCCTCTGCTTCTTGAACTATCAGTTTTGTTCAGTTGTCTTTCCCCTCGGCTACTTCATGTCCTCCTCCTTGTTCACTCGGTTGTTTTTGCTTTCTCTTGACATCTTTCCACAACTCCCTCACAATTGCATGGTCTTGCTTCCTTTCCCAGCTGTCTTCTCCACAACTTTACTGTTGCTCCAACCATCTATTTTTCCCTCTTCATACCTTAAAAACTTTAAATATTTGAAATGAAGGCCCCAACCACTATTCTTTGACTCATCCCTGAGTCAATCTATATCAAGTGTTCTGGGTCATGTTGTTGTTTCTACTGGTATTTTTGCTTGTGGCTGCTCATTTCCTTCCCTCTGAGGAGATACTAGTTCAGTTGATTAATCTTGCCATCTGCTGGAGGGCTATTGTTTCAGATGCTACTTCTTGCATTCGTTGGCCTTCTTTTCCAAATGAAGGCCCAAATTCAGGAACAATTGTTGTCGTTTCTTGCCTCAAACTATTTTATTGGTTGAGTGTTACTTGACATGCAATCATTATGGAGTTAGTTTGTTTGATGAAGTCTTTTTTTGTGTTGAATGTTAGCTGACACGACCTACTACTTTGTAGTTTGTTCCACTATTCTCTGTTGTTGTTACAAACTTCCTTCAGGGAAAGGACATGTAGGTGGACTATGGGTTTGAGGTCTTTGGTTTTACTCTTAGTTTTTGTAGATTCCTCCTTTATTTGTTCGACTTGTTACTGAATGGTGGCGATTTCTTCATCAATATTTTTCATTCAGACAGTGTTTGTGTATCTCTTATTGTCGGTAATTAAAACTTGAAGTTATTCTCACAGAGGATAGATAGGCTAATTCTTTAGGGCTAGGCTGCCTTACCAGTCATGTACTTTATCCATTAGGGAAAACCCATCAAAAATTTCTTCAACAAGTGATTCTTTTACAACTGCGACAGTGCTGATCTTCTCATCTATTGTCTAGGCGTATATCTCAACTGGATCAAGTAACACCAATCTGAGTGTCTCCAATTTCTTCTTGATGTCTGCATTTGTTGCTACCAAAATCAATCATGATTCCTAGATGTGGTCATATAATTTGGCCAATGTGCAAGATGTAACATCTTCGGGATCTTCTACGATAACATCTGATATTGTCGGCCAAGTTGACTGAAATTTATTTGTTACTTGATCTACCTATGCATGTAGATCATTGTTTTCTTGTCTCATTTGATCCCTTTCTTCTGTGACCTCCTGTAATTGTCCTTTCTACTGCTCATATTCATGGACAAGGTCATCATGTAATCTTTCTACTCTTTTTGTAGCTTGCTGGATGAATCCAAACAACTACGTCGATGACCGATGCTGCAAGGTCTCTACTTGCATTATATTTGGATCTTGAAAAATTCTTTAAATGTGTAGGCTATTGGAAATGGACTTTTCTGAGTGAGATGGGGGAGATTTTTCTTGCTATAAAGACAGGGTGAACTGAGGTGTAGGTGTAATGATAGTTGGCTTTGGGATTAATGGGAAATTTATAGGGAATGCAATCTAGTACTGCTCAGTTCCCATTGACTTCGAAGTGGACACTATTGGCTCATCCCTTTTTAGTGGGTCTCACCCTAGAAGTAGGGATGCTAGTGAGGATGTGTGAGTGCCATTGCCTTGGAGAGGCTCACTATACTACTAGGTAGATTCCACTTCCATCTCGTCTGTCACTATGCACGTACCAGGGAGGATGGTTTCAAACAGGGTTGCGAAGGTGGAGGTTGTATGTGGGGATGGATATTGCGACCCTGGTGAGACTATGGATGAGGTTTGAGGATTTTCTTCAATGATTGGTGAAGTGGATACTAGTTAACTAGCCTTGTGAGTGAGGTTGAAAATTGGGACTCTAATGGTTGTCCTGGGTTTATTTGTGACCAACTTTTTAATTCCCTTTTTCTGTTTTGTCTTTAGGATTGTTGGCCTTGATTGTGCATGGGTGATAACACTGGTAATTTCTACAACTATAGGTGTGGTGATTATCATACTAAACATAGTAGAACCTTGGAAAGTTATGAATTGGTTTGCCTCACCTGAGGGTTCAGTGAAGTTCACATTTCTTTTCTTGAGGCAAGACATTCGTTGATCCATCCAAAGAAGCATTGGATCCAGATCATCCTCTGCTTGTTGCTTCTTGTTTCTCCCTACTACTTCTCTTTTCATCAGTTGCGGCCTGATTCCTTCAAATAAGTATCTGTATTTTCTTGGTGACCTCACACGCAACCCCCGACCATGAACCAACCTCACTATGGAATTATGCTTTTGATCAAACAAATTTTTGTTGCCTCATTTGAAATGTTTCTGGGTGGATGCTTCTCGACCTCCAGTATTTGTGCCCATGGGTAACCCCAAACCAGATATCTTAAGAAAAATTGTCCAGTAGCTATTTGGGTATTCTTTTCGTCATCCTGATTGTGATCAACATCAACCCATACTATTTGGTAAAGGTAGCCTCACTGATTTCTTTACTGTTGGGGTCCCCTGAAGCTCTCCATGGCTTGTATCTGAGTGCTATGGGCTGGTCATCTCTAATTTGCATCATGTCCCTTCCTCTTGGTGGTCTCCATTTCCACATTGCGAGAGTCACTAGTATGTAGCCAAATATGAAATTAGTGCTTCTCTTGTAAATGTCCTCATATGATTCAAAGAGTTCATTCAGTACAAAGTCCAACCAATTACACACCTCCCCTCTATAGCAATGTTCTGCAACCGAGATTGCATCTAGGGTACATTCATTATTGGAAAAATTCCTCATTATTTTCCTTGCTATCATGTAGCAGGAAAATCTTTTTTCATCCTAGGTGATAAGATCAATCTTTGCACCTTTTCGTTTGAACTTGGTCTTGTATTTCTCGTAATAATCCTTGTCGCCTTATTTCTTTATTCTTTGTTGATCCATAACGATCCCCTATGCATCCTGCTAGCTAGGATATTTTTGCATTGCATTTCATCCAATTATGTGCCAAAAATAGGCAGGCTCCTATGATTAATCAACATTGATTGCTAGAGGCCTCTGAAATCCTCTTTAACCTTTGTTGTCATAGTTTTGTCTCCTTTTAGGACTTCTTTCGTGTATACTTCCTGCTTCAATGACGGAAATTGGAAAAAATCTGAGAGATCATTATCAACTAATGTTTCTTTGTCATGATTTCCATATAAATTTTCTAACATAGTAATTCACTCCTCCAGTTGGTCCTTGGATACTGAGATAATTGATTTTGTCATCTTCCTCTGCCTTTGGTAAACAACCATTATTGGAGGTTTAGAGTCTCTATGTATCTGTTGCTGCTAGTTCTTAGAGTGAATATGAAGTTCTTCTATCACCCACATTTGAAATTCTGTAACTCCCTACATCTCCATGCAAATTAAGTAGATGAAACTTGAAACGACGTTTTGACTGGACTTGGTAACTAATTACTGCATTAACTTTCCCTATGTACTTAATCATGTTATGTCATCATCGACTAACCTAGATCTAACTGGTATGATGTAGCATGGGAAAGAATAGAGTGGGTTGCATGGTTAATAAAGTTTTCATAATGGTGGGTAATTATTAGCTAATTTCTTCCCCAAAGGGAAGAGATTTTATAGAACTTTGTCTAATAGGTGTATTATTGCTTACTTATTATCGAAAAGACGGGTAGTACAACTAAAAAGGCTCCTAGAACGTGTGACTATCCCTACTTGACCACAAGTGGTTTAAGGTGAAGTGGAATTATTGCCACAACCCTATTGACATGTGTTATTTATTTCTAGAAAAATGAAAAAAAAAACATAGACTATAAATCAATATGCGACTAACTCATGTGACTCAGTATGTATTGTTATGGAGTGACTATGTATTATTGACTAAAACCTACTTGCGGGCTCATCTCTGAGACCCCTTCAATTTGATGATGCAATTGTGGACTTGTGGAAAGGCTTTAGGCATGTGCCATTTACCCATCCTCACAATATTATCCCATCCAATTGTGCTAGCTTCACCGCCCTAGAATCTTTAATCTTCGTAACAATGAATGGCCCTAGCCAATGCATTTGTATTTTTCCTGGAAAAGTTTAAGACTTACTGTCATATAGTAGAGCATGATCCCATACCTTGAAGGCTTTCTTTTTGAGGCGTGTTTCATGCAAAGCCTTCTGTCTCCTTTGTTTAAGTGATTGGTGGAACTCAGCTAAAAACCTTGATTCCTCCAACTCCATCAGTTGTTACATCTTCTATTTTAAAGTTTCATAATTTGTCATTTTGGTGGCCTGAGAGATAAAAATGGTCAAACCAATGAATTATCTTGGTACTACTTCTTCTCTACCATATACCAGTTAGAACAACATTTATTTGTGTGTTTGTTTTACTATCGTTCTATAGGCCCACAATGTTGTTGGTACCTGTTCATCCCAGTCATCTCGGTTTGCTAGCAGAATTTTTGTTAGACCCCTCTAAAGTATTTTATTAAAGGCTTTGACCATTCCACTAGCTAGTGGATGGTACAGGCTACTTTTTTGATGTTGTACCATAAATTTCTTTAGGAGAGAAGCGAAAGTTTCATTAATAAAATGTGTCCCTTGATCACTGGTTAGGCTCTTTGGACATCAAAATCTAGATATTATGCACTCAAAGATGAATCTTGCTACAGTATCGGTTGTAAAATTCATGATTGAGGCTACCTCTATCCATCGTGTAAGGTACTCTGTAGCGGTTATGATGTATATGGCATGGGAATGACACGTTGGTGGCATGATAGGCCTGATAAATTCTACTACTCACTTCCAAAAAATGTGTACCATGTGAGCTAGATTTAAAGGCAGTTCATCTTGATGTGATGGCTTCCCGACTCTCTAACATACATCTCAATTCTTTGCATAATCCTTAGCATCCTTGTGGATGATAGGCCACCACAACCCGACTTGCAATATTTTCCTAGCGGTAACTTTCCCCCGACATGGCCTCCTGCAACTCTGGCATGGAACTCCCATAGCACTTTTTGTCTCTCATGTTGAAGTAGACAACATCCCAGAACTTGATCAAGGCCTAGATTGTATAGATATGCTGCAATTAATTGATAATCTTATGCTCTCACTATTAGGTGCTGTTTTTGCATCAATGTGTATCCCTTTGGGCATTATGATGTTGTTAGTAACACATTAATCTCCTCTAAATAGTCTGGAAAGGATCTATTTGGAACAAGTCAACGTCTGATGGTTGTTCATCTAATGGTTGTTCATTCTCTCCTGACTCCAGCCTGGACAGATGGTCTAGCCCCACATTTATCCTTCCCTATTTTATGACCAATTCAAATGTGAATTCTTGGAACAGTAGTAACCATCAACAAATTCTGCCTTCCAACATTGACTTGTTTACTATATATTTTAAAGCTGAGTGGTCCATGAAGAACTTCAATGGTGCTCCTAGTAGACAATGTCTGGATTTTTGTAGGGAGTAAACCATGGCCAGTGCTTATCTCTTTATTGTTGTGTATTTCTTCTCGGCTATTGACAGTTTCCTACTAGCTAAGTAAATTGGGTGATCCATGTTTCTTTCTCTAGATTGTGCCAACACTACTCCTAAGGTTATTCCTGATGCATCAATGTGTACATGAAACTTCTTATTCCAATATGGGTATACAAGAATAGGGGTGCTTACTATTTTTTCTTTTAATTTGTTTAGTGTCACTTGACAAGTCTCCATCCACCTAAAAGGTTCCATATTCTTCAGTAGTTTCTCCATAGGATCCGTAATTAAGGCATAATTTCATATGAATCAACGGTAATATCATGTATGGACCCATTGTTTATTGTAGTTGCTTTACGTTATTTTGGGGCTCCATATTTATAATTGTCGCAACCTTTGCAGGATCAACACACACCCCATTTTTACAAACAATATGCCCTAGTAAAGTTTCAAATGGAACTGCAAAGATGCATTTCCTTATATTTAAGGAGATTTGTAACTAACTACACAACACAAACATGACCCGTAGTAGACTAGTGTGTTTCTCTAGTAAATTGTACATCATCTAGTCATCCATATATACTTCTAAGAACCTGTGAATATAATATCTAAAGGCAACTATGACAATCTGTGAGAAATCAGCGAGCACGTTCTTTAGACCGAATGGAATTACATGATAGGCATTTGACCCCAATTTTGTCAAGAATGTTGTTTTCTTCTTATCTTCTTCTATTATATGAATCTAATGATAACAGTGAAGGAATATGCTTCATTCCCCGCAACATCGTCTAGAACTTCATCACTAAATGACATTGGGAATGGATCATGTACACATGAACTATTTAGGCTCTTGTAATCTACAAGACTCTAATTTTCGTGGAATCTTTCTTATTTTGTATTACAATCAATCTAATCCATTCCACTTCATCCACCGAGAATATGAGTATGGCTTCTAAGATTTTGTCAATCTCTCTTGGGTTTATCCTGTATGGTCTGTGCTTCACTGGACATGCATATGGTTTTAGCATGATCTTCATCTCTCCGATGTCCCCTTTTATTCCTTTTAATTCAGCCACAGAGGCTGGAAATAAGTCTTCATATTCACGCAATAGGTAAAAAAATTCCTTAGTTGTTTGCTCGTCCCAATAATATCCAATGGCTACCATCTTAGGTTTATTCTTCGAGCCAATTTTATGCTTTCGCAACATGACTGGGGGAAAATGTGCAGCATCCCCTGAAGGGCTCTCTTGAATATTGTGTTCACCTTACGTTTCTTGAAATGTTAGGTATCTAAGTCCTTCTAGATCATCCTCCTCTAAATCTGCGTTTACTTTTCCACAAGACATATATTCTAGATACCTTGCTTCATAGAAACATTGTAGGAATTTCCCATCAATGCAACCTTCCCATAGTTGTCCCAAAGTGAATAGGATTATTTTAATGGCGTACAAGGTTTTAGTTAGGCATCGATCACTATATTTGAAGAAGGAACTAATGCTGAATTGGTTAGCCATAACATCCCTTTGTATTGTTTGTCTACGAGTCCCATTCTATTGTTTGTCTATGAATCCCATTCTATTATTTGTCTATGAATTTCCTCTTGTATATACTATGCTTGTGGAATTGTACCCAAGGTATGAATGTGTTATGAAACCAGCTCACAAAAAGATATTAAAGATAGATCAACACCTTAGAATTCAGCCTCTTCGAGGGGGCAACCTCCTTTACATGATAAAAATGAATAATTCTTGGATGATACAAATGACAATACCTCCTCTCTATATGTAGGAGTCTAAGGGGTCATAATATAATCAAAGCCAACATAACAATAATAATGTAAGGGCACAATGATAACAATAGCGTGCTTCTATGGGGCACAATAATAACAATATGGGGACTACATGGACACAACAATATAATAAGGGGGTTGTACTAATAACAATAAATGGTTACACTAGTAGTATAGGGACCTAACATGCCCCTCTCCTTCAAAAAGTGTTGTCCTTGACACTTGAGTAGTTCTTGATGCTTTTGTATAAATTCCTGTCCTCCCATGTGGAATCTTCAGCAAGTAAGTTCTTCCACTTGATGAGATACTCTGAAATTGATATATTTCATAGCTGTCGATTTCTTGGTTCTGTGACTGCTTTAGGGTCCAATATGATTTTTCCTTCCTTGTCAAGTTCTCGCAATACTATTTGAATTGGGATTTTCTACAGCTTTTGAATGAGTTCCCACTCCTTTGGGCATATGGATATCTGTAAGGCCTGATGTTTGGAGGAACACTTCTTGGAATCAAATGAATAGCATGATCACGATCATGAATAGGTTGGAGGCCTTTGGGAGTGTCAAATACCTTGGAATTATTGTCCAAAATGTTTTGGAGATCTTGAGAAATACTTTTTTTCGATGTGGGATCCTCTAGTGAGCATAATTGTGCAATTACACACCATTTTTCTTTATTTAGAAGCTTTGTCATGCTGTTAGAGTTGATTATATTTCTAGGCTTTCCTTCAATACCCCTCATTTCAACTCTCTTTCCTTCTGAAAAAAATTTCAATAAAAGTTCTTGAAAATTAAAAGTTATCGTACCCAAAGATTGTATCCATTGGAACCTTAGTAAAACATTAGCACCACCCATTCGAATGGAAAGCATTGGAATTTTCAACACATATTCTCCCATGGATAGCTTGATATTATGGCACTTTCCAGAGCAATTTATGGTTTCTCCACTTGCAACCATCAGTTGACACTCTGGTGCTGGATATATGAAGCAATTCAATTCCTTGGCTATCTTACAATCAATCAAATTATGGGTACTACCCAAATCAATCAACACTCTTACCATTTTCTTCTTGATATGTCCTTCTATCTTGATAGTTTGAGGAGTGGTAATTTCTTCCAATCCATTACAAGATATGGTTGGATTGATTTCTTGAGACTCGATGTGATCTTTCAATTCTTGAACATTTTTCTTCTTGATATGTCCTTCTATATTGATAGTTTGAGGAGTGGTAATTCTATCCAATGCATTACAAGATATGGTCAGATTCATTTCTTCTTTCTCGATGTGATATTTCACTTCTTGAACATTTTTCTTCTTGATATGTCCTTCTATCTTGAGAGTTTTAGGAGCATTAATTCTTTCCAATGCTTTACAAGATGTGGTCGGATTCATTTCTTTTTTCTCTGGGGTTGGTTCATGGTGTATATACTCTTGTTTTGATGTTTCTTGATCCTTTTCTTCCTCCTCTCCACAATCAATGTAAAATAATTTCTTCCCAACACACTTATGACCTTTAATGTATTTTCTATCACAATTGTAACAAAACCCTTTTTCTCTTCTTTTTTTTCCAATTGTTGTGGTGGAACCCTTGTAGGTTGTGGAAGGCTAGGAGAAACAACACTTCCATATTTATAGTTGTGAGGGGTAGAATTCCTTGTTGCCATAATTTTTCCTTCCACTTTGTAACAAAGCCCTTTTTCTCTTTTTTCTTCCAATTTTTGTGGTGTTTCTCTAAAGAAGGTGTTGCTCTTTGTATCCTCATAATGCGCTATCATTTCCTCCATGAAAATTTACCATGTAACAAGTTGTTTACGAGAACAAATACCTTTATACCATAAAAATTGATCTGGTTCTAAATATGAAGATGCAATATATACCTTTTGTAACAGTGGTACACCATGTAGATCAAAATATTGCTCCATCTGTAGTATCCAATTTACTAGATCCTTTCCATCAAACTTCCTCATATCACTTTTCTTGATTTTAGGAGCTCCATCTTGAAACAACTATAACTCTATAATTTCAGCTCTTCCAGTTCTGAAATTGTGAAATGCAGTTGCCTTCTGTGTCCTCTTTCCAATGCCACCAGTCTGATCAAAATTGAATTCTCCAAGAAAGAGTTATGCAGAATCTCCCAAGATGACCTAATTATATACATTTTCAGAAGAGAAAACTTGTATGTAGTGCCACATGTCACTATTTTTACCTTCGGATCTGAAAAATATACACAGGAAACTAAAGTTTGTCCTATTTCTGTAACTTCTGATGAAAATTCAATCTGATGCTCAGAGCAAAAGTTATGAAAATTTTTCCAAGGTGACCTGTTTGGAATGTAATTTAGGGGTCTGCAAAAACCCTAAATTCCTCATATTATATCTCCAAAAATATAGTGAGATAGGACCTGAAATTCAAAGCTAAGGTTCAGACCAATTTCGTCTCAAATGGGTTTTTTCTTTTAGCTTCTAAAACTTCGTAGCAAAAGAGTTATAGTGAAAATTCCACGATGACCTGTTTTAGAGGAAATTCTAGAGCTTGCAAAAACCCTAACTTCCTCAAATCATATCTTAGAAAATATAGTGCAAAAATATCTAAAATTCGGTCGTGAGGTTCAACTGATTTCTTCTCAAATGGATTTTTCTTGTAGCTTCTTAAAATTTGTAGCAAAAATGTTATAGAGAAAATGCCACGATGGCCTATTTGGGGCAGAAAAACCCTCGAATCCATAACTCTAATACCAAATGTTATGAAACTAGCTCACAAAAAGATAGAAAAGAGAGATCAACGCCTTAGAATTCAGCCTCTTTGAGGGGGCAACCTCCTTTACATTACACAAACGAACAATTCTTGGATGATACAAATGACAATACCTCCTTTCTATATATAGGATTCTAAGGGGTCATAATATAATCAAAGCCGACAATCAGAGCCGACATAACAATAATAATGTAATGGAAAAATAATAACAATATGGGGACTACATGGACACAACAATATAATAAGGGGGTTGTACTAATAACAATAAGGGGTTACACTAGTAGTATAGGGACCTAACAGAATGAATAAATGCACCCAGAGTTCCTTTGGTACTTTCTCTTTTTCCCATGTCTCTGTGCATTCCTCTAAATATTTTACGGGATCTAGGTTTCCTCTATACTTCACCTTGTCATGTAGCCATTCTCCTTCTTGCCCAAACCTCTCCCTCATGGCTCACTTGATAGTCTCCCATTCAAACAAAGTGTTGTGATGTGCTTTCCACCACCTTGTCAGGGTGGTTTGTAATGCAATATCTAATAGCAATAATTTGGAATCTTCCCTCTTGGTTTTGTCCACTTTATTCAAAAAAGTGTCTACCGATTTGATGTTATGAAAGGTTGGATAATTTCTTACCTTTTCCCCAATCCATCTTACTACGCATATCTTGGCACAACGTCTAGTATCAATCTTGTATCCTCCTTGTTTCCATGCATCCCAAGTGGCTTCTAAACTTTGTATGCTCCTCCAACTGACTGATCCTCCTGCTGTGGGATTTATGTAGTCCTATCTTTTTCTTGCAGTTAACCTATACAACTGATCCAACATTCCTAGCTTGTCTCAATCATCCATAGGTTCTGTGAACCCTGGTCCTTGATATGGATCTAGTGGTTGGATTACCCACATCCCTTCTACTTCAAAGATCATTAATTCCTTCTTCAAGTCAATGATAGCATAGTTCTCATATTGCTAGTAGATACCAAGAAGTGTTGGGTAAGGGTCCTTATCACCGATTATATATATTACTTCAAATTCAATATAAGTGCTTACCCCTACTACATCCACTTCTATACATTCCAACCTTCCAATGGGCAAGATGCAATACTAATTTTCCATCTGCAGTTGTATTGGTGAATATTTAAGTTGTGGCTTACCCAACACTTCCCACATATTTCTGGGTAGAATATTTATGTATGACCCCAGATCTAACATTGTATCTTTAATATAGAATCATGCGACTTGAGCATCAATCCAGAATTCTCTACTAGTTATCTTCTTCTTTCGTTCTACCCTTATCAAGTGTCTTTCTGGTAGACTTGCCTATATTCTTTCCCCTTTTTCTTTGTCCTCTGGCAATACTACTTTCAGACTCTTGTGCAACACCTTTATCATTTTTTCATTATCAACAATCTGCAAAAATAGCCTAAACCATTCTTCGATTGGTCGAGTGTTACCAGCTATGCGTGAGTATTGTTTCTTGTCTCCTTTCATCTTTGTCAACCCCTCAAATAACTTGGTCAATTCATGATAGTATTTTTTTTTTGGGGTGGGATTGTATGAACACTTTGGGGATGCTACCAAAAAAATTGAAGGCTAGTCTACCATACCCTCTTAATGTCATCCACTAAAGGCTTCTGCTTCTATTTTTCCCATTTGATAAACCATCTTAGAGCTCTTTCTCTTAATGTGCTCTGGAACTCAATCGACTTTACATTATCTGGTGTTTTGTGTGCTCTCCACATGGCTTCACACAAGTACTAATGTTGTTCTACGTCTTCATTCCCTCTACTAGCAAACTTAGGATATCTAGTAAAGGACCCTACCATGTTGATTCGAGTGTGTGGTAAGAGCACAAATCATTAGTTTCTAGGTTGTTGAGATCCTTCTAACCCCAGATTACTAACAATGCTAGGCCCACTACTATTAGATGTATTAAAACTCGCCTTATATTTTTCATGCACACTGTGTACTCGTATTACTTTAATCAACGTAGAAACAATTTTGTTAGGGTTTTTGAAAAGCACCAGGGGAAGATCGTGGTGAACACCACCTAAACTTTGTGGATTCTACTACTGAACTCAAGCTTATGTATCATTTTTGGCGAACAATATTCTCATCACATCACACATCTCAACTTTTGTCTCCTCTTCATAGTTTCCACGAGTGCTTCCTTCGAGCATCTTACTTGCAACCTATAAGGGAGAGTCCCTATAATTCTCCTGCCTCCTATTTGTCCAGTCGACAACCCTTTCTTTTTCTACATCTTTCTCCATATTCTTTCCTTATTTTGGGCTCCCTGACACTGCTCCTACTTGGTGGGGACCCACACATATTTTCTTTAGTGCTTGTAGCACTCTTTCCTGCCACTTTTCTACTAGTAGTGCTCTCCTTTACAACCTACTATCTCTAGCTCTTCTCAATCCATCAATATCCATTCCTTCAGTAGCATCTACATTTCCCCAAACGGTAGCATTCTCCCCTTAGGCCCTTCCCCCAGTATTGTGGTTTTACGCTACCATAGTTCCTCCGGGTAAAGGTAATAATACTTCTTCCACCATCAACATCTTAATCCCTCTTAACCTCGATCTAAAAACTGGGTTCACCTTTGAAAAGGACTTATAGTTCTCTACCGCGAATTTGACTATGTAATCTTCTATAGTAGTTTGTACCCAGAAGTTTATCGCTCTTATCAGCTCACTATACAAATGTTGAATCATTACGAGGTTTGTTGGAACCTAGTCATGACGAGCTAAAGTAGTTCCTTCTGGATAGCTCTTTACTTTTAGCCTCCTCAACCAGTTATACAAGTCTTCCAGAAATGTACACCAGAAGACCTCGTACTGATCACTCATAGCCTATGAGTAAAAAATCTCTCTACATACTTTAGTGATAGGTTGGCTTCGACAAGTATCCTACTCTGATACAAACCAATCTACTCATTTATCTGACCAATCTTGAATCTCCTCCTTAAATATCCTTGATATCATATTCCAACCCTATTCTTGTGATTTTGAGTCCTGACAATGGAACCATTTGTTGCCAAACAAATGTCATTAGGGAAAGACCCTGGGTTCATGAGCAAGGGGCCAATAAGGGTCCACTGTAGTCTAGGACAATGCCGGCATTTTCAACCTACCACAAGGGATAAGGAGTCTCACTCGAGGCGTTTCGTGACCAAAACTAAGAAGTGTTTATAAAAATATCAAGGATGATCCAACCATTACTTTATATACATATTAAAGCATACATTCATCATAACATTATATCATTATGGATATCATATTCATACAAGAAAATACCCCCAATATAAAAACTTTTGAGTAGGCCCATAAATCACAAAAATACACACAAATAATACCATGCAACTTGTCCATTTACTCATTCATATTAACCCAATGGAATATTCATTACAACATGCATTCGACATAAAGCCATGAGAAAATACATAAAATACCGTTGCCACAGAATGCCTTGGATCATAGACTAAGCCCAACTTTGACCTTTCCACCACTACTCCTATCCTCAGATTAGGTTCTTCTGTGCCCTAGACTCCCTCAGATACCAACCCTTTTCTCCTTGTAGACTTCTTCTTTTATCTACTCCTCTATTTCTTGAACTGTCACTTTTATGCACACTTTAAAGTCTCCACCAAAAAATTTGTTGAAGTGACACTATCTTCATACTTTCCAACTTGATTTTACCACACAATTAGTATTCTTGTTAACTTGTATGAACTGCTAATGCAATTGTCACAAGCGACTTGCACTTGCACTCCGATCCTTTCTGAATGACAGTTTTTGGATTATTTATGATACCTTCAGAGCCAGATCTAGCGCATGTATCTTCAATATCTATTTTGTTTTCATCCTTACTCTCTATAAAATGAAAACCAAGTCATGTCAAGGCTATATAGCTTTGGAAGGATGAAGTGCAAGGACTGCGTGGCACTGTGCACAACAATGGTTGCGTAGCACTAGTGTGCAGAAAATAACTCTATGATAGTTGTAACTTTATCCTTGATCACTGACTTAGCTGAAAATTAATCCTTATTCTTCAACCATGATAATTAACCATCTTGAACTCAACAATGTAGACACTATGCAAGAGATATGGCGGCCATTTTGTTTGATTTGAATTGGCACCTATTTTTTCATGTAGCATGATGTGATAAGGCATTACATTTGGGATGATATGATGTTTTGTGCATGGGAATCCTTAGAACATTAGAGAGCATGCATTCTTTGATAATGGGGAATATATGGGTTATGTCATGTATAGTGTGTAATCATGGTATTTTGGGGGGATAGGTTTAGGAGTGGATGGGGAAAATGAAAGTTATATGAGTAATGAATAGGTAATAGGAAAAATGATTTATTAATGGATAATGGAATATTTAGGTTATGAAACTAAGGAAACAAGGGTATATTAAAGGGGAAATAAGAAATAGGATATTCTCAAAGGACCATTTTCCTTGAGCAACATAACTTCAATTATAATAACTCAAGAGAACTTTCTAACAAACACATAAGTGGCACATACCCCATGACTTGACTGTTCACAAATATGTAACCATGACTCCCAATATCTCAATATTGTTTCATTCTTTGACTGGACTACTTGATGACTAAACTCATGTCAATGTTGGACAATGACTTTCGAGCTTATGACAACAATAGTGATTATAAGTTCGACTTATTCAAACTAAAAATTTAAAAATTTGAAGACATTTAACAAATGAAAACTACTGACCCTAACATTGTGTATGGTAAGGAGAATGATTTTTCTTGTATATTGTTAGATTAGGATGATCAAATCATGGGAGAGACCTAGGTGGAATGTAAAACTCATATGAGTACACAATCATTGGAGCAGACAAGGTATGGAAATTATATCTCTCTTTCAAGCTGGAGTTTGAGGCCACAAACAACATCACAAATATGAAGCCTTGTTGTTGGGGCTGAAATATGCTAGAAATCTTAACATTGGGTGCTTAAATGTGTTTGGGGATTCAAAGTTGGTGGTGAAGAAAATAAAAAATCAATGTCCAACCAAGCATCCAATATTGAAGGCCTACCAGAATGAGGTATGTGATTTAATTGAAAACTTCTTCTTAGCTTTCAATACTCAGGTTCTACTTAGGGAGCATAATAGGATTGAAAACTCCTTATCCATCATTGTTAGCAACTTTAAACCTCCCCAAAATCCCTTGTTCAGATATGAAGTCGATGTTAGGTACAAGTCATTGCTACTTGTTGGCACAACCTATCATCAAGAAAAGACCCTGGGTTTAGGTGAAAGGGGCCAACAAGGGTCCGTTGTAGTCTAGGACAATGCTGACATTTTCACCCTACCCCAAGGGATAAGGAGTCTCACCCGAGGCGTACCATGACCAAAACTAAGAAGGGTTTCAAAGGATATCAAGGATGATCCAAGCATTACTCTATATACATCTTAAAGCATACATTCACCATAACGTTATATCATTATGGATATCATATTAATACGAGAAAACACCCTCAACATAGAAACTTTTGAGTAGGCCCATGAATCACAACAATAAACACAGATAATACCATTCAACTAGTCCATTTACTCATTCATATTAACCCAACAAAAGATTCATTACAGCATACTTTCGACATAAAGCCATGAGAAAATACATAAAATACCATAGCCACAGAATGCCTGGATCTCAAACAGAGCCTAACTCTAACCTTTTTGCCAATGCTGAAGTCCTTAGATCAGGCTCTTATGTGCCCCGGGCTCCCTCAGATACCAACCCTTTTCTCCTTGTGGTTGTCTTCTTTTATCTACTCCTCTTCTGCTTGAACTGTCAGTTTCATTCCACTTTCTTTCCTCTTAGCTGCTTCTTGTCCTTCTCCTTGTTCGCTCAGTTATTTTTGCTTTCTCTTGACATCTTGCCACAATTGTCCCATGACTACATGGTATTGCTTCATTTCCAAATTGTCTTCTCTGCAACTTGATCATTGCTCTTGCCACCTGTTTTTCCCTCTTCACACCTTCAAAACTTTCAAAATTCAAAATCAATGCCCCAATGGTACCAGATAACATGAAGTATTGGTAGGTGTTTGAAGATGATGAATGAATCAAGTGCTTCATGGAGGTAATTGGTGAATTCTCAAACTTAGTGATTGATCAAGAGGATGAGGAGATGACATGTGAACAACCTGTTGGTTGGGAAGAAACCATCATTGGTCACAATATATTGTAGCTAAAGAGGAATATCATTCCTAGAGGATTGGTTCCATTGGAAAGGGTTTTTAACTCGAATGATGTGGCTACTATGCCAACTAAGCAAGAGCTTAAGGAAGATGTATAAGATTGTAACATTGGAACCGAAGGAGATGCAAGAATCATCAAATTAGCTAATGGAGTTCCTTGGGAATAAAAGCAAAGGTACCTGGACCTTTTTAAGGAGTACATGGATGTGTTTTCCTAGTCATATGATTATTTGAATACTTTTTATCCTAGCTTCATACAACATAAAGTTCCTTTAAAAATTGGGGTGAAGCCATATAAGCAGAAGTTGAAGTAGATTAATCCTTTGTTGCTACCATTAATTGAAAAGGAGGTGAAGAAATTGTTATAGGCTAAGGTAATTGTTTCCTTAAGGTACTCTGATTGGGTAGCAAAATTTCATTCATGTCAGGAAGAAGAATGAAGAAATAAGGTTCTTTGTATATTTCAAAATTTTGAATACGGCCTCGCTGAAAGCTAACCATCCTTTGCCTAAAATGGATTATATTCATAGAAAGTGGTAGGGTCTACTTGGATTTCCATGATGGATGGTTTCTTTGGATATCACCAAGTCATAGTATAGCATGAGGATCAGAAGAAAACAACTTTTACTACACCGTGGGGAACATTTATGTATGCTAGAATGCCTTTCGGCCTCATAAATGTTGGAGCTACTTTCTAGAGAGAGGTGGATATAGAATTTGTTGGAGAGAGGGATAAATTTGTTGTAATATACCTGGATGACATAACTATTTTCTCCAAGTCATATGAAGAGCACCTCAAACATTTGTAGCTCACATTTGAAAAATCTAGAAAGTATGGTTTGTCCTTACATCCTAAGAAATCATAGTTTTCTTTAAGTGAAGGGAAGCACTTGGGCCATATTATAGTAAAGGAAGGTGTGAAGATTGATCCTAAAAGGGTGGAATCTATTAACAATATTTCAATACCAAAAAATAGGAAGGAGGTTTATACTTTCTTGGTCATAATCAACATTTTAAGAAGATTCATACCTAACTATGCTGAAATTGTCAAAGAGATCACAAAGATGTTGAAGAAGGACAAGGAATTAAAGTGGACTATAAAAGCTAGGGAATCATTCTACAGAATTAAAAAATATTTTACAGAAGCATCAGTCTTATATAGCCCATATTCTCAGAGACCATTCCTCATTTTATCTTTTGCCTCTCCTAACATGGTGGCATCTCTTCTATTGCAGAAAAATAATGAAGGATAGGAACAACCAATTGTGTTCTTCATCTAGGTGCTGAGAGATACAGAGTTCAAGTATAATATCTCAGAGAAACAAGCTTATGTCTTGGTCAAAGCCCTAAAGTGCTTCTGAATTTATGTCCTGTAGTCCAATATAATATCATACATTCCAAGAATCATTGTGCAATACATACTTGTGCAAGGATACAATGAATGTAATAGGGGCAACTGGATAGCCAAAATCCAAGAATATGACATGGAGATCAAACCCATGAAGTTGATCAAAGGGTAGGGATTGGATAAAAAATTTCTGAGTCTAACTTCCATTCTTTGGGTATAAATTGTCTTATAGATAAGGAAGAAAAAGGTGAAATATAAAATGAACGAAACAATATTGAGACCTTAGTATGTAAAATCCAAATGAAGTACCTTGTCTTACAATGTTATAAGTATCTGGCCCATTATTTACTTTTTCTGAAATTCCCATTGAATTTTGACAAAGTTATATGCACTAGGCATTAAGGCTAAAAGCCTAGAAGTTTGTCATTTCAAAGGGCCAGTTGTACTGGAAAGACCTGGTGGGTATTTTTCTTTTATTCTTGGTAGAAGAAGAGCTTGATAAGGTAAATTATCAGTTAATTTCACAATTGTGTCTACAGAGGACACTAAAACTGGAGAGCCACAACCCATAATATCCTTAAATCAGGTTTTTGTTGGCCCAAGTTGTTTGGTGAGGTTCATGCTTATGTCAGATATTGTATAAAATGTCAGGTTTTTGTTGAGAAAAAGAGGTTAGCACCCCTCCCCCTGATTCTTGTTTTCATGGAGGAGCCCTTCAAGTAGTGGTGGCTAGACTTCATAGGAGAAATACATCCACCATACAATGGGCAACACAAGTATATTCTTATAGCCACTGATTATTTCATAAAATGGGTGGTGGTCGTCCTAGCTAGAAATGCAACCAGTGCAGTGGTTATTAAGCTTATTGAGGAGAATATCCTGGACAGATTCAGTTGTCCAAGGAAAATTATCACTGATAATTATCAAGTTTTTAAATCTTCCAAGTTTCTTCTAGAAGTATAATATCATTGTGGGTCACTGCACTACCTACTATCCACAAGGAAATGGATTGGTTGAGTCTTCAAACAAAACTCTTGTGAGGATTCTTAAAAATACCATATTGGAAAATCAGAAAAACTGGGACTCACAACTGAAGTTTTATTTATTAGACAACAGAGTTACTACCAAGAGGTCAACTGGGAAGTCAACTTTTGAATTTTTATATGGTAAGATTTCAATTTTCCTTGTCCAACTAGCCATGCCAATGGCTAAAATTCAATAGGATGTTGAGGAAGAGCCAAATTATCTAACCGAGAGAATCAATCAACTGATGGAACTTCAAGAAACCAAGGGGGAGGTAACTTAGAATCTGATTAAATATCAGGAAAATATGAAGGATCTTTTTGACAAAAGGACAAGGGATAGATCCTTACAACTAGGGGATTTGATGCTCAAATGGGATGTTAGGATGGAGGACAAAAGAAAACATGGGAAGTTTGATCCCTTGTGGTTTGGACCCTTCAAGATATGTGAAGCAAAGGGAAACAACACTTTCCTACATGAAAATTTAGATGATGATGTGCTTGAACTACCTGTGAATGGCCATTTTCTCAAGATTTATTTCTAGCATTATGTAGGTCCATTTCACCCATTGTATATATTGGTGAGACATTGTACATACCAGTAATGATTTAAGTTCTTAACGTTTATGTTTAGAAGAGATCCAAAATTCAAGGAGGGAATGCTAAAATATCAGGAGTTGATATCGAAAGGACCATCAAGCAGCATATCAAGATTGTGGGAAATCAAGGAAGGAACAGGGAGACTTTAGCTATTTATTTTAAAAACGGGACCAAAATGACATATCAAAACCTGAACATCTTGGGACTCGATATAGGAAGGAGAATACTTTGGAGAAGATTGGTATCAGGACCTCACAGTTTTGTAACTCCTTAGAAATTGAAATTTTCTAAATAACCCCGAAGTTGCCAAGAAAAGGAAATAAAAATGAAATCATTGAAAATCAAAGGACTCGAGGAAAATTTTCTCTCCTCTGAAGAAGAGACACGGCAGCTGGTGTGTTATGAATCCAACTCACAATAGAAGAAGAGATAGATCAACGACCTAAAAATTAGCCTCTTTGAGGTTGAAACCTCCTTTACATTACACAAATGAAAAATTGTTGGATGATATAAATGACAAGACCTCCTTTCTATATATAGGAGTCTAATGGGTCACAATATAATCAGAGCCGACATAAAAATAACAATAGTGGGCTTCTATGGCGCACAATAATAATGATATGGGGACTACATGGGCACAACAATACAATAAGGGGGTTTCACTATTAACAATAAGGGGCTACACTAGTATTATAGGGACCTAATATGCCCCTCTCCTTCCAAAAATGTTGTCCTCAAAGCTTGAGTAGTTCTAGATGCTTCTATATAAAATTCTCATTCTCCCATTTGGAATCTTCAGCAGTTAAGTTCTTCCACTTGATGATATACTCTGAAATTGATCGATTTCGTAGCTGTCAGGTTCTTATTTCCATCACTGCTTTAGGTTCCAATATGATTTTTCCTTCCTCATTAAGTTTCGTCAATATTGTTTGAACTGAGAGCTTGTCACCTACAACCTTGTTCAAGCATGAAACATGGAAAACAGGGTGCACTTAGGAAGATGTAGGAAGCTCCAATTTGTATTCCATAATACCAATCTTTTGCAACACCTCATAAGGACCATAGTACTTTGGTGATAATTTATTATCCTTGCTATCTTTCTTGAGGGAAATTTTTTTGTATGGTTGTAGCCATAAAATTACCCAGTCACCTACATCAAAAATTCATTCTCTTTGATGTTCTACCTATTGTTTCATTTGATTATGTGCCAAAGTGAGGTTATCCTTTAAAAGTTGTAGAACTTGTTGTTGATGCTTGACATTATCTTCCATTTCTTTAACCTTAGAATTTTCTCTTAAATATGATCTGATGGATTGTGTATGATACTCATAAAGTGCCATAAATGGGGTCATTTTTGTTGAAGCATTATGTGACCATTCAGCCAGAGGTAGCTACTTGACTGATTATGTTTCTTTATCAGATAAAAAGAAACGAAGATATCCTTCCAAACATTTGTTCACTATGTTTGTTGGTCCATCTATCTTGAGAGTTTGAGGAGTGGTAATTCCCACCAGTGCACTACAAGATATGGTCGGATTCATTTTTTATTTCTTGGGGTTGGTTCCTAGTGTATATCCCGTTCTTTTGAAATTTCTTGTTCCTTTTCTTCCTCCTATTCAAAATTTATGTAAAATAATTTCTTCTCAGCACACTTATGACCTTCAGTGTATTTTCTATCACAATTGTAAAAAGGCCCCTTTTCTCTTTTTCCTTCCAATTGTTGTGGTGTTAACATTATACGTTGTGGAAGGCTAGGAGCAAAAAGACTTCCATATTTATAGTTATGAGTAGTAGGATTCCTTGCTTCCATAATTTTTAATTCAATTTTTCTTGCAAACCTGAATGCCGTCTCCAATGAATCAAGTTCCCAAAGACAAAACTCATGTTGAATGTTATCCTTTAAAGTCCCTATGAAGACATCAATCCTCTACTTCTCTAGAATATCATTTACCCTTATATTAAATTTTTGGAAGTCCTCAATTTGCTATACTATTGAACCCTTTGGTTTGAGATTTATCAATTGGCTAAAGAAGGTGTTGTTCTTTGTATCCTGATAATGTATTATCATTTCCTCCATGAAAATTGACCAGGTGACAAGTGGTTTACGAGAACAATTCCCTCTATACCATACAAATTGATTCAGTTCTAAATATAAAGATGTAATATGTATATTTTGTAACAGTTTCACAT
>Ga0181473_100007_pt2 | contig 22797 bp, 13 predicted proteins | sample In2P11_FD_119089 | JGI IMG/M metagenome (GOLD analysis project Ga0181473, IMG submission 119089) | Clean room microbial communities from NASA Spacecraft Assembly Facility at Jet Propulsion Laboratory, Pasadena, California, USA -... ... | reverse complement strand
GGTTAGTACAACAATTATTTCATTCTCTCTAATACATCTCCTAATAGTCATGTCATAACCAGTGTAAAATAAATCGCCATTAATCCATGAGTATCTTGCACTTTATTTGATCAGCCTTTTCTTTTGAGCTGAATGATGGTGGCACTTTTCCTGTGGACAACTAGTTAGCTAAATCAACATACCATGGCGTTGAAACTAAAATTGCAAACAAATGTTCATCAGGAAATGAATCTTCAACTTGGACAGCTTCACCTGGATTTTGAAGTCTAGAAAAGTAGTCTGCTACCTGGTTTTCTTTTTTGGGTCTATCTAGTATGGTGATATTGAATTCCTACAATAAGAGTAACCACCTAGTGATCCTGCCATTAGTAATAGGTTTGTTCATTAAATATCGAATGGCGAAGTGATCAGTGTGAACTAGGACCTCATATCCAGTTATGTAGTGGCGAAATTTGTTCACTGCATGTATTATTGCGAACATTTCCTTTTCTGTAACTGTGTAATTAAATTCTGCAGGGGTAAAATTCTTGCTAATGAAATAGATGGCATATGTTGAACCATCTTCTTTTTGGCCTAATGAAGCCCCCACTGCAGTGTCTGATGCATCAGTTGAGATATGAAAAGGTAGTGTCCAATTAGGTCCTCTCAAAACTAGAGCAGTGGATAATTTTTATTTGAGCTTATCAAATGCAATTTGACAATTACCATTCCAATCAAAAGTTACATCCTTGGCAAGGAGTTTAAACAAAGGCAAAGCTATCTTACTAAAATTTGCAATAAATCGTCTGTAATAGCTTGCATAACCAAGAAAACTTCTTACATATTTTTGATTTGTTGGAATTAGCAATTCAACAATGATTTGTATTTTGGTTTGATCTACTTCAATGCCTTTAGATGAGATGTGATGCCCTAGGACTATTCCTTCATTCACCATCATATAACATTTTTTGTTTCTTAAGGACAAGTTTGTTTCTATATATCGTTGTAAAAAATTTTCAAGATTTTGCAAAGAGTGATCAAAGGAGTCACCATATACTGAAAAATCATCCATATATACCTCAACACATTCATGGACCAGATCTGAAAAAATAGCTAATGTTGCTCTCTAAAATGTTGATGGGGCATTACACAAGCCAAATGGTAATATGTTGTAAGCATATGTTCCCCAAGGACAGGTAAATGTTGTTTTATCTTGGTCTCCTGAGGCTATGTTGATCTGGTTGTACCCGCTAAAGCCATCTAAGAAGGAAAATGACCTTTTCCCAGCTAAAGTATCCAAGACTTGGTCAATAAATGGCAATGGGAAATAGTCTTTAAGGGTGGCTTTGTTTAGCTTTCTGTAGTCAACACAAACTTACCATTTACCGTTTTTCTCGGGTACTGTTGGGAGATGTATTAGAGAGAATGAAATAATTGTTGTACTAACCTCTTGCCATGATCAACCTTGTGGTGGCCATTTTGCAGCAAAGAGGACAGCACACAAAATTCTTAGCCTTGGCTATTATTGGCCATCAATTTTTAAAGACACAAAGAAGTATGTAAGAAGTTGTGACAGCTACCAACGCATGGGACGACCAACTACCTCTGATGAAATGCCACTCTAGCCACTAGTGCATCTAGAGCCATTTGAAAAATGGGCTCTTGATTTTATCGGACCCATCAATCCACCATCCAAAGGTAAGAAGTACATTCTTGTATGTACCGACTATGTCACTAAATGGGCTGAAGCAAAGGCACTTGTAAGGGCAACTGAACGAACAGTGGTCAATTTCCTATTTGAAGAAATTTTTGTTAGATATGGAGTGCCTAGAGAGATAGTCACAGACCAAGGGACTCGATTCACATCAAGAATAGTTCAAGAAATAACACAGAAGTACCAAATCAAGCATAGAAGAAGCATGCCCTATTATACACAGGCCAATGACTAAGTGGAGTCTACAAACAAAACATTAGAAGGCATCATGACAAAAACAGTGGCCACAAATAGGAAGAATTCAGCGGACAAGCTCAATGAAGCACTTTGGGCATATAGGATTACTTGGAAAAATACAACGGGGTTCTCATCCTACCAGCTAGTGTATGGTAAAGAGGTCATGCTGCCAATAGAATTCCAAATACATACATATAAATTGGCAACAGATCTAGGGATGGACCTTTCAGAAGCTCAGCAAGAAAGGATCATGCAATTAAACCAGCTTGATGAAAGGAGACAAAAGGCTATGCAAAGGACAACAATGATTCAGTAGCAGAGAAGACAATGGCATGACAAGATGATAAAGAAGAAGGAATTTCAAATTGGTGACTAGGCATTGCTCTTCGACTCCAAATTCAAGGATCATAAGGCTAAATTCACTACTCACTGGATGGGGCCTTATGAGATTCTTGAAATCTTCGAGAATGGATCAATCAAAGTAACTTCAATAGACCAAGAAGGACAGACATATCTTGTCAATGGACACAGGCTCCGAATCTACCATAAGCTTGTTGATAGAGAATCTTTTATGAGAACTGTTTCATAGGAAAAGGAGGTACAACTACTACAACAGTCAGCTATAATATCCAAACCTTAATTTGTTTTGATTTCAGAATAATAATAAAAAAACATAAAAAACATAGAAAAATATATATATAAACAAACAAAAAGAAAATAATGTTTAGCTATGAAAACCAGATATGGCATAGACTAAACACGAATTCCTGTGAGAAAACCAAGAAATTGGCTTGCAAGAATTCTTAGTTTTTTAAAATTTTGGGTACAAAAATCAGAAAAGAAAAAGTCATTTCGAATAGAATCTTAAGACCACAACATCATGACTTGAGGAAAAGTCAAACCATCAGTTGGGGAGAAGAAAGCCTGAACTTGTTCATGCTTTCCTATTTTCCTACAAAGTTTATTTATATCTACCAGAGAAAAAGGTTTGTCTTCATTTTTAGAAAGACTTAAGAAAAATCTTATCAGAACAATCTTAGAAGGGACCTATATCATTCATTTTTTTCAAGGGACCCGTTATCATTCATTCTCAGTAGGTACCTGTATCATTCATTTTCAGTAGGTACCTGTTGTCATTCATCTATCAGAAGGGACCTATTATCATTTTTTTTCATAAGGGACCTGTTCTGTCAGAAGGGACCTGTAATCATTTCTCAAAAGGGACCTGTTATCAATCACTTCTCAGCAAGGACCTGTTCAGAAGAAACTTGTTATCATTTTAAGGTAAAGGATCTATTTATAAGACATATGGTAAAGGATCTGTTTTGAGAACATTTTTACAATGGGATCTGTTCAAAGGAAAACTACATCAGCAATAAGAAAACTTACATTTAAGATGAAGAAGATTAAAGACTGGAACATAAATATGGGCACCATTACATTCTGCCTACATATATCAAACATCAAGCTCCAACACAGAGATCATATCAAACAACAAGCTCTAATAGAAAGAAATACTGAAGGGCTGTAAGAATTGTCATTTTAAGTATTTAATTTCTTTTATTAATTTCAAATTTTTGATGATGAATTGTGATAATTATTGATTTTAGTTTCTAAATACTTAGCCTATCCTATATCATTCATTCTTTCATCCTAAGTCCTACCCTTTTTCCTATACCTTGTAACTATAACCATTTTCTATTTCCGAACATATATCCCTTATTTTTTTTACCTTGTATTAATCCTGTATAAACAATTCTAATCGACCCATAGTCATGGATACCAACAGACCTATCCAAACTAAGATTGATTGCATACGTAAGGATTGAATTTTCAAAAGAGCCCAAGTCATAAAACAGAGGATTTATCAGCTATAGCGCAGGTGATGAAGAATTTACGAAATTTGTATGGTTTTCAACCTACAAATTTCGCTTTTGAAGCATGAAATGACTAAGGGTAAGTGATCAAAAGTTTTAACGGTCCACTCAGCAAGTCATCATTATTAATACTCTTATAACCTGAAGGCTATATAATGGGTCGTGAAATAGGACACCAAAGGTTATCATTGACATTTGAATATGAGCCATTATAGCCATTTACGCTGCCAGGACTCCATAGACATCATAGATACTTACGTTGCCAGGACTCCATAGCTATCATAGCCATTTATGTTGTCAGAACTCCATAGCCATCATACCAATTTACGCTGCCAGGACTTTGGAAACATCATAAACACCTGTGTGCAAGTCATTTCATTGCTGCCAGGGTTCCAAATATATCATTAAAAACCCTTGAGACAGGTTGTGTGGAGAAATTGGGGATTTAATACATAAATAGGCCATGAATGAAGAAAGAAAACACATTCCTATAGAAAACGCTTGTTCTGAAAGTTAAAAGTTAGTTTTCTAAGTAAATAGCATTTTATGCGTATGTTGAATTTAACACTGAGAAGGTACAACATCCACCAGAATTAAATTGAGGAAAATTTAAGCTTTATTGGCAACATCCTCCAAGAGTTACGCAAACAAAGTAGGCCCAGGTAGTTGACTTACGATAAACTCTGGTAATTCTTTTTTTTGTTTTACAGCAAGAAGGACTGCAATAATTTTTTCTTACGGTATGGTAGAATTCTTTACAAACTGTAAATTCCTTTCGAATACAGGATAACAGGACATAATTTTTCCTTTCCTCTTATGGAAAATCGGGCAAAACCATTACAGTTTGACCCTTCTAGATATCATAAAGACTATGTAGAGATACTTAGGGCAAAACGTTGGCTGTCATTTTTAGAAAAACACAGTGAGCATAACAAGCAAACAACAAAATAATTTTCTTTTTCATTTAATGGGGAGAGGGCAATTGTAGGCAACCTGTCATTTAGGGTTTCGGAGGATACCATTGCTCAAGCAATTGATATAAGCCCAGAAGGAGAAAAATACTTTAAAACCAAAAAATTTAAAGAGAAAACATGGGCATCTTTTATATCTAGGTCAAGATTATTAGTAGTTGATTGGAAAACAAGGATTCCTAGAAGCTGGTTAATCCATCCATGGGATGAGGTGGTTTATATAATTCAAAAATTTATAACTTGTGAAGGTAGATTTTGTGTTGTATTCCTCTATCATATTAAGTTGTTGATGCATCTGAGAGGAGATTGTACTATAAGTCTGCCCTATTTTCTTTTACGAAGCCTGACAAAAATGTCTAAGACTATGCAAAAGCAAAGGAAGAATAAGGATATAAGTGTACATCATTTTGGCTTGATAAAAATTCTGATTGAAGCTGAATTACAAAAGATAGGTATAACATGGGAAAAATTCTTGATAACTAATGAATTTTTCACTGATGAGGAACAAAAAGAATCACAAGAGAGACAACAGAATTTACAGGAGAAACAACATGCAGAACCAGTGACTGATGTAGATGCCACAGAGGAAAATTTTTCAGAATTTAGACAAAGCAATTCTATTCCATCCACCAGCAGTGTTAGGACAAGAAGAATGGTGAGGGAAGAAGTTGAAAGAGCCAATCAAGACAAATTTTTTACTGATTACACAAGAAAATCCAGGAAAAGAAAGCTTGGCCAGCAAAGGAAAGTTTTGGAAAAAGATGATGTCCTACAACAAACACAATACGACTATGTACATGGATTGGAAGATAAAGACAAGGAAAAAGAGCAACATGAACAACAGGTTTCAGGTAAAAAGAGAAGAAGATTGGAGAAAAAGGTTGAGAAGTTACAACAAGAGTTAAAGGAATCAGAAGTGTTAGAAAGAGTAATAAAAGCAGAAAATGAGACACTTAAAATACAAAGCAAAAAGCTTCAAGCAGAGAATGAAAAATTGAAGAATAAAATTAAGAAACTCTCAACCTATAAAACACAAATTTGTAGGAAGGCCTACAAACTTTACAAACAAAAGAAAGAAATTAAGACCAAGTATCAAATCCTGAAAACTGAATATGAAGCACAAATGAAGATAAATGATCTACTTGAAGCAGCAGAGGTAGAGGTAGTAGTAGAAGACGACACTTGACAGGTTAGGACTTGATTGCATGAGGACATGCAAATTCTTAGGTTCGGGAGGATGTTGGTATCTAAATTCGACTGTCCATTTCACTCCAAATTCATCTTTTAACTATCATTCTTGGCCATTTAACCTTTGTTATTCAACAATAATCCTTAGAAACTAAGTCATATGTTGTCATTTTCGTTATTTTGTGCTTGGGATTAATATTTGAAATTTTTATAGTTAAATGACATTTTTCAGAAAAATCACAGGAAGTTGTAACAACCTGTGATTGATTTATTGTTTGACATGTTGCAGCACAGGTGGGCAAATTCGAAGATTATGGGCATAAAGTACAATGTACAAGGATGGTGAAACAACTATTCACTTTCAGTTTTGGAGAAAACAAGTGTCCAGTCAAAGGTGGTCAAACCTAGCCACTTCATCACTTTTTCCTGATTTTTGTGCACAAGATATTTTCCAGTTTTAGAATTTTTGCATAAATGGAGGAACAGACCTAAATTCGACCTCCTTGGGATGTAATTAGTAGAATATTGTTAGTATTAGATGGAGGAACAATAGTTGTTTTTGTTAGAAGATTCACGATAAATAACCCATATGGGAAAACTATGTTTTAGAATGGTTTTTATGAACATATGAGAAGATAGCTTGTGTATCTTTGATTCCAGACTTAATACAAACTTCTTCAGCAATTTTATGTCTCAAGATTTAGTAGCTACACTCTTCTGAATTATCTCCTAGTGTGCTTGTGGAGTGTTGAAGGGCCCTCATCAGTTTGCTGGTACACTTTATCTTTACTCTTATTTTCTTACCAGCTGCAAATTCGAATTTAGCAGTTAATCATTTCATGTTCACAGTTAAAGTTATGTTAGCAGAATTATCAGTTAAAGAGAACTTGAATTTGTTGTGAAGAGAGAGCCTTGTAAAAGGATTCAACTAATCTTGATCTTGGAATTGATATTTGGATGCTGCTAACATTCAACTTCCATATTTGTTTGCTAGCTTTAATTTTGAAGGATAGTTCTAGTTTTATTTCTGAAGTGATTTAAGAATGAAGTTTTAAAATTCAATTTTCAGTTTGGTAAATGATTCTTGTAAAATATCTAACTGATATTGGTTTATAACACTGCTTATCTTATTCACTGTGTGATTTAAATTGAAATTACTTTGGATTGTTGTGATTGTAAAAATTCTTTGAAGCAATATTCTTGTAAGGGAATGTAGGATTACAATCAATCATCAACACTATGCTTTTGTTATTCTGCAACTAGAATTTCATAGGATTTGTTTCTCTTAGATTGATGTTTGAATGATTTAAAAGGATAATAGAGGATCTTTTGTAGAAAGCACTGTTAATTTAGTCCATTAGGTAACTATTAGAATCTTAGAGCCTTCTAGATCTATATATTTTAGGTAAGCACCTCTAAGTGTACTTTCCTGGGTTGATAAAAGAATTAAGAGCTTAACTTGCCTTGGTAAGTTGGGACCAAACACTCAGCTGTAAGACTTTTTAGTAGTCGTGAACAAATTTTGTGATATGAGTGAAATATCTTCTTGGCGGTTGAAACCCATTGCCAAGAAGTAATCCATCCAAGGTGAATCTTTGTTCTTGCAGGAGGATTATTTTTGAAGCATCTGTTTGAATAATGAGCATGCTGACCACAATGCTTGCACGAGTGAAGATCAAAACAATGATCTTTCACATGGCCAACTCGGTCACAATCTTGGCATTTGACAACTTTTGGCTGCGAATGAGGAGGAGCATAATCTGGAACAGGTGAAGGTGAGCTATCATGAAGAAATCCGACACTCTGAAATTTGATGGGATTTGAGTAATCTGGAATATGAAAGGACACCTCCTTATCATATCCAAGACTTGTTTTGTGCTTGTTGCTAACAAGCTCTTTCCAATGTCCGATGATGGGCTTGGGAAGTGCAAGCTGAATTTATACATCTGCATACAAATTTTCTCCTGCAGTGGGCACTGGATCTAAATCAACCTCTACTTTACTAACTTGATTACTTGCTGGCTACTGATGGGAGTCAGTTTCAACCTCAAATAGATGATTGTTCTGAAAAAAACAAGTTTAGAATGATGCTCACACTGTTGTAGCTCTTCTTGCTATAACTTTTTCTCAAGCTGCAAAAACTCAATTTTCTCTTGTGCATTTTGTAGACATAATTTAATATCTATGAGAATGGCTTTATCAATCATGATTGTAATGTCGACAATAGAATGTATTAGATTGTTTAATAATTCCAATATTCCATCAACCATTTTCCAACAATTTAAATTGTTGAATGCACTCCACCAGACTAATAACTAATATGAAACAATACATATATAAAAGGGACTCTTGACCTTCAAAGTGCACATATATATATATATATAAATAGTTCAACACCGATACAACACAAAGCATAAATTACTCATTACTCAACACACTTACTGCTTCAATTGTAACTATAATGATAATTGCTTCCTTCCATACAAAAACCACACAAGTATCATCACTCCATACATACTCATATACCATAAAACTCAACCCACTTTCACATTATCCATATATCATTACATATCATATGGCCTATAATATGTCACATAACATACCACTCACCACTCACGACCTTCTTCAAAAATAAGTTGGGATGCATCATCACTTCTTATACACCTTCTAAAAGAACATTCCACACACACACTTTACTCCATACGCTTTATGACTTTTCCTTAAAAGGAACACAAAGCATATCATATAACTTCACTCATTCACTCATGAACCATTAAATATGCCACCACTTATATGACCATACGACCCCCTTTTAAAATTCAACACATATAAAACAGTCTTTTAAAAGTTACCATATGCATACATTAAAAACTATGTAAAAACTTCAATGCACACCATATGATACACGGTCATTCAAAAAATTCGATTTTCATAACATATCGACTTGCAACGTATATTATTTTCTATGCAGAGGCATACAAAACTCGATTTTAACATACCATTTAGGCGTATGCACAGTCCAATGCATAATTCAAACTTTTCAATGCTTGAAATTATCTGTATCTAATGCAAACTATTCCACGAATTGAACAAAGGTTGCATATATACGTTTTCATGATGGTAGCCCTTCAAAACAATTCAACTCCCAAAGCAATATAGCGCAACATACATACCATAGAATACCAAACAATATTCTACCAAATGCAGAGCATACACTCTCGAGTACCACAATCCAACAGAAGTCGTTTATATGCATTCAATGGCAACCAACATTGTATTCTCCATACTATTGCATATATGCCACATTTTCACTCCAAATTCTACATAGGAGGCAATGCTCCAGGGAACGAGAATCACTCCAACACATTACCAATGTAGCCCTAAAAAATTCAACACACTTTCCAGTAAATATATACCACTGCTTTCAGCAAAGATGAAATATTCGATGCCTTTGTTCCATAGGAAACTCGGTCCTATAGTGGTCTCTATTGTGCTACACGTGGTATTTTTTTTAAATTAATTTTCAGAACAACATGCAGCAGGGGTGCAAGAAAATGGCAGAGAATGACACAAAAAAACGTTGAGGTGAGGTAGGACCCAAAGATGATAGGTTTGATAGGTATATAATTATGACACAAAAAAACGTTGAGGTGAGGTAGGACCCAAAGATGATAGGTTTGACATTTATATAATTAATAAATGAATGGTGTTTGCTCTTACAAATGTTCAGAAAGGCATAGAACAAACAAGGAGGAGAGGGCGAGTTTACAAAGGCCACAAGTGGCTCACACTTGAGCAAGGCAGGAGATCGCCTGCTCTGATACCATGTTAAACACACATGGAGAAGACATAATATGAAAGATAAAACATGAATTACATTTATTTACAAGTGATATACATTTATAATACATTCTAATGACCCTTGGTTTCCATATACCAAGTGGTATCATGGACTCCCTTTGACCACTTACATTCCACACCAACCCTTAGCGGATTAGGTGTCCAACATGTATCATGTGAAATAAGACTTAGGAATGTCTATGCGTACCAGTTCAAGATGCTCTATCAACTCATATTTGAATGAATTTTCCTATCCAAGAAAGGTTGAGTATCCCCCACTCCCTCATTCAGTCAAACAAGGAAATGAGGTAGAAAGTGAAAAAAGGGAAGCATCACTACATGCACACTATGGACTGATAAAATTAATAGTCATGGATGCACTCAAAGGTCTTCAAAACCCTATGACCTGGGTTGACTTTTTGGATATGGATAGGGATGCCTTCCTAGAAAGCCAAGCAAAAGCTCAGTGGGAACTTGAAGGAGCAACAACAAAAGGAAAATCTGAGAAAGAGGAAGTTGAAGGTGAAGAAGAAGTGTTCAAAGGAAAACTAGAAGAAGAAGTGAAGGGGAAATAATAAAAGGTAGAAGCAAAAATAGAGACAAGAACAAAAACAAAAGTGCCTAAAGAAGAACCATCCAAGCCTACCGTAACAAAGATAGAAAAAAAAAAAGACCCAAGAGGCCATTGAAACATCATCTAGGCCACAAAAGAGAAGGAGAAGGGAGTAGAAGGAAAGCACTTCAGAGCGAAACATAGAGGAATAAGTTGCTACCACCTTGGTAGCATTAAGTACCCTAGATAAACAAAAAGGAAGGAAGCCAAGGCAAGCCCCCATGTACTTCAAGAGGATAAAAACTAATAGGATAAGGTAGGGGAAACCTCAACCACCTTATCCACCTCCCATCACTATTGAAGAATCAACCAACCATCAAGAGGAGGAATTGGAAAAATACAAGAAGAGATCATAGGAAATAACCTCCATAAAATCAAAGGAAAAACAACCACAGACCCCAAAAAAGAGGTTCAGTACCAAGGGGACTGAGATTCCTAGACAGATCATCAAGCTACAGGAGAAATATACAGAGCTATAGGAGGGGCTTGTAAAGCTACAAGAAGGTTTTTCATAGCTACGGGAAGGCACAAAAAAGCTACATGAAGGGTTTGCAGAGCTACATAAAGAAACAAAATGGCTATAGGAAGGTACTATGCAACTATAGGAATAGACAAAACAAATACAAGAAGGGAATTTAGGGCTACAAGAACAAAATATCAACTTGCAGGAGCTAGATCACCAACCATACCTCAGATCTTACTATGCCTAGTTCAAGACAGGGAAGATACTCCCTACGCATTTTGCAGTCCAACATTTATTTGAACTAGAAAAGGAGAGGGGTAGGAACCATAGGTGGATGAAAATTGAAAAATCAAAATGAGTTGAAGATGTCGGTATTATGGAGGAGAAAATGAAAAAGATGGGGGAAGAAATGGCTAAACTTAGACTCAGAGAAGCCAATGTAAGGGACCACCTACAGAATGAAAACAAAGCGCTGAAGGCCCAACTACCAAAGAAGGAGGAACAACTTGCCACTATGGCTAGTTTGGCCATGGAAGCCATACACTATATGAATCCATAAAAAAATTACTCACCGTTCCTCAAGGACCAATGGTGCCAATTCCAAATTGGTACATTGGCCCAATATGGCTCTCTTCCTTTCCAAGACCACAAAAAATTCATTGTTTTTTTGTCGAGGAGCGACATTGAAGATAGGGCTAAAATTTTTGAGTTCTACATTCACAATATAATATTGATTAACTTGAATATATGCCAACCCCAACTCAAGGCTAGGATATGTTCAATTGATGGCCTTGTCTTCTTGGATGATCCATGAAGAGGCAAGAGCTAAAGAGATAAAAAGAGTCATGGCAAGATAAGTACATGAGTCACTGTGGATTAAGGAAGTATTAAGAGGCCCTCGAATCATAACTACTAACCATAGGTTCATAAATGAAGATCTCAAGATGATGACAAATTATACAAAAAAACAAGAACATGCAATCCTACAATTTGAAGATACCTTTAGATAACTAGGAAATGAGAGCCTATAAGACTGTCAAAGAAGGCAACATACATTGCCACACAACTTGAGGGTGAAGTAATATCACTCACCAGAGAGGGATGAATTCTTTGGATAGAACACCCTTGTACAATAGGATAGTCCAGAGATTGGGAATTAATTGGATTGGACTCAAGTTCAATCCCCCTTTATTATTGGGATTGTAAGAAAGAAGAGACTCAGTAGAAGAAAACAAAGAATGGGTTGAGATTGAAAAGAACGCAACCTTCCATCCAGAAGAAGGCATCCCTTCTAAGATAGCTTGGGATGTCAAAGAGGCCAACAAGGCCATGAATGGGGTACATTTAGGTGACTAAGTTTCTCAAAGGATGAGCAACAATTTTAGTAGGGGGCTATGACGGGCCTCCCAAATAGGTACAATTCAAGGCCCATCTAACCATCCTTTGACAAATTTTAACCTCTCTTTTTGCATTTGATAATATATTTTTCAAGCTATAATGTGTTCTTAGGAAGGTTAGGAAATGTTTCCTATGTCCTGTGGCCTAATGTATTAAATGTGCAGGAAAAAGAGGATTTATTGTGTAGAACACGTTGGATACCAGTAGGAGAAGATTTAGGGGGCTTGTTCCTTGCTTCAGCTCATCAAAAACTTGGTTAGCTCATGAGCAACTCTACCCCTTAGTGGCTGCGAGTTCACTAAGAGACCAAACCCCCTTTTGTACGAATTTTGGAGAGAAGAACCCCTCCCTTCAAAGAGGTTTCCCCTCACTCACTTATGTATAAATAACATAGCCAAGCATCTCAGTAGGGATTGAAATTGTAGTGGCAAGATAGTGACTGTTAGAGAAGGAGATTTCTGCTTGTTATTCCCATTATCATGTTACATGTTTGGACAATTTTGAGGTTAATGAAAAGCATCATTTTATTTCCAGTCTGAGTTTGCTTCAAGGGAGTTGGGTATCCTTGGGTTAGGGCCCAACCCAAGTAATCAAGCCCCTTCTTCTGTACATTTCTTTATGCATTCCTTTGCATGCAATTAGTCTAGCTATGTTTCTTCTACAAATCTAGTTTATAAGAAAAGCATTGTCTCTTAAGGTTGATAAGTGAGCTCTCTGGAAAGCTTAGTTGAATACCCTGTGTGGACAGTTGGGCAATTTAATTGTGCTTTAAACTACTTTACATTAAATTGTCAATCCACGTATGTAAACTTTTGAAATATATGACACAAGATATGTTAGGAGTTTAGCTTTCAATTCTAATGGAAATAAATTGCAATGAAAGAAAGTTCTACTTTATGAAGGCGAATACAATGACATGAAAGGAAATAATAATCTAGAAAAGTATTGGAGAATTAATCTAGGAAAGCATTGAAAAATTAATCTAGGAAAGCATTGAAAAATTAATCTAGGAAAATATGTAAACTTAATCTATGAAAGCATGCAAACTTAATCTATTAAAGCATGAGAATCTATAATCTATAAAAGCAAGTAAATTTAATCGATGAAGCCTTGTAAATTTAATCTAGAAAACAATTGAAATCTATTTCTATGAAAGCAAACATTCTTAGTCTATGAAAGCACACAACTCTAATCACAAATGAGAATGTTTAGAATTTAAATATTTTTGTATTTTTCTTATATTTCTCAAGCGCTTGATTGCAATATGGAAAAGAATGAAGTGACAATTAGAAACTTGAAAATAAAGTATCTATAATAAGTAAATAAATCAAATCCTAAACTAAGTGATCATTGTAATGTAATTTATTTCTTAATTTAAAAAATTAGAATTGTTAGAGAATTGTGATGAATACAGAAACTAGATTGATTTAGGTGAAAAAATGAGTGATCTCTTTCTTAATTTGATGCAAAATAAAAATTCTTTCTTCTATCATTACATTTTATGGCCACAACATGAAATCTGAAAGATTCTAGTTTAAAGATCCATGAATATCTCCAAAATCGTGCACTATTTTGAAGAAATTCCTGGGTATCAACTAAATTGGCTCATTCTGCACAAAACCCATTTATAGTTTTTCAAGATGTGTCTTAGTTTCCCCAAAAACTACGTTAGAAGTTTATTGGTCGAAAATTGTTAATAATATACATCACCATCTTCAATCAAGTGTTAAAGGTTCACACTTGAAACACCAAGCACAATGCTACTGTTGATATGCAAAAGAAACTAATTTAAAACATAAGAAAACTAATATAAGATGTATACATTATAAAACTACATGAATTATGAAACACCATCTTACAACAAAACAATAATATAAAACTATAAACGAAATAACACAAGAACTTATCAAATGTGTTTTAATCCATCATAGTTTGGAATTATGCTTGAAGAGTTCCTCCCTTTGACTGGAGAAGACACTCCTATTTATACACAAACTAAGATAACTAGTTAATAAATGTAGATCCACAAATCTCTCCTAGATCCACATATCTCTCCTAGATCTACAAATATCTCATGTGGTTACAACCATGTTTTAACATTTAGCAAGTAATATCTCTGCATATCCTTTCACAAATATCTAAAATATGTGATAATACATATTATAAAAACTCCAATGATTCTTCTTCATCAAATGTGCTTCAATGATTATCTCAAATCTTCAAGGGTTGGAGATGAAATTCGAATTTGAGGCTTGCTATATACATCACCATCTTCAATCAAGTGTTAAAGGTTCACACTTGCAACACCAAGCACAATGCTACTATTGATATGCAAAAGAAACTAATTTAAAACATAAGAAAACTAATATAAGATGTATATATTATAAAACTACATGAATTATGAAACACCATCTTACAACAAAACAATAATATAAAACTATAAACTAAATAACACAAGAACTTATCAAATGTGTTTTAATCCACCATAGTTTGGAATTATGCTTGAAGAGTTCCTCCCTTTGAATGGAGAAGACACTCCTATTTATACACAAACTAAGATAACTAGTTAATAAATGTAGATCCACAAATCTCTCCTAGATCCACATCTCTCCTAGATCTACAAATATCTCATGTGGTTACAACCATGTTTTAACATTTAGCAAGTAATATCTCTGCATAACCTTTCACAAATATCTAAAATATGTGATAATACATATTATAAAAACTCCAATGATTCTTCTTCATCAAATGTGCTTCAATGATTATCTCAAATCTTCAAGGGTTGGAGATGAAATTCGAATTTGAGACTTGGAGGCCAAATATGAAATTGCTGGAATCTTCAAATATGCCTACAAACATCACAATACCCATCCAACTTTTAGATATAAGTGAATACATATTATTTTTCTAATATTTAGCCATAAATTCACTCAAAATACTAAAATAAATGCGTTGGAAAATAATAAGTATAAACCCATATATAATCATAAAAATGGTTTTAATGTAAGGTTATAAGATAGTGGAGTATGGTTAAAAGTGAATGAAAAGGGGATGAAGCATATGACATTTTGGAGACCCAACATGGACAAGCACCAAAAATAGTTTTTATTTTATGCAGTGATTGGATTTTGTTCCAAATTCAAGTCATCCTTTCACATGCATATTTCTTTATGAAATTAACGGTTTGATAGTCAATTGATCACTTTGTTTTCATTAGATGAACATGTATTGTGTGTGTATATAGAATCAATAGGTTCATAGAGTAGAGCAGCATCATTTTCTATGCATGATCATCACTTCCTTCAACACCCCTCCTTCCATTTCTATTCATTTCTGCAATCTGTTTGCATGTTGGAAATTGCCTCACCGAACTACATGAGACTTCTAGCTTTTCTCCTCCCTTGCACAAGTTAGTCTATTGAGTAGATCTAGGCTTGATAAGGTGTCTTTCACCATTCCATAGCTTCCCTGATGTAGAAGCATCGGAGCACCTTAATGGAAAGAAAAACTAGATAAAGAAGACACGTGGACAACCAAGCCAACCATGAACCAAATTTAGTTAATGAACAAATTTCAGTTAAAAAAATGAGTTAAAACTGAATGTATGTATAACAAGATATTAAGAATTCACTAGTGCATCAAGAAGACAGAAAAAAACTGTGCATGTGAGAGAGGGCAAAATGTAGTTGCTAGAGAAATCTTGATTAAGGTTGAGATGCCTTAAATTGTAACCGAGTTTATAAATAATGAAAATGCGTCTTTGTGAATTTATAAGGAAATGTGTCTTATGAGAATTTGTGTCTATGTATTTCTTGTTTGAATTGTTTGCCAGCGATTTAGATTCTATGCAACCATCACTGAAACGAGGAAAGCTAAAAGCCCTAGGAGACAAAGGCTCCTATCTGCGTTGTGATAAGGACAGACACGAACTGGAGAAATCGGCTAAAAGGGGCACGAGCAATTGGGGTTTTGCGTCGCCAGGTCCTTCTTCGAATTCATTAGATCATATTTTAGATCTTATATCTGGTTCTTTCTTGAGGGTAGTTGTGATCAACACGACTATCATCCCTAGAAAACTACAATGAGAAGATCAAACATCACAATTTATGTTAGCAATCTTCCTGGTGACATACGTGAGAGTGAGATTGAAGATCTGTTTTACAAGTATGGACGAGGATCACTGCAGGAAGGATGAAATTGCCGCTGTTGGAGGATAAGGCGTGAACGGGCAGAATGTCTTCAGTGCATTTTATGGTCATCTGAAAGAGATTCGTGAGTATCGTAAATGGCATCCTATTGCACGTGTTGTTGAATTTGAAGATTCTGAAGAATTGTTGAAGAAGGAGCGTCAGCAAGAAATCCGCGGAAGCAACAATAGCGAAGAACCTTGAAAAGAAATCTCGTGTGTGGATGAAGAACGATGAGAATGTCATCATGCATTGTCACTTGGTTTGTTCTGGCAAGGGCCTTTAGTGTTCCAAGAACAAAGCACAGTTATTGAAAAGATGAATGACTCATTGGCCCATAAGGCAAGTGAGACCGTGAGAAATTTTTGATAGGCTTCGTGGGCCCATAACCCACAGGTCTCAAGAGCGATTTATTGGGGAAATGGGATTTTGGTTCACCCCGAAATCTCATCCCCATCATTCCCACGACTTTCTCCCACCTTCAAACCACTCTTAGAACCATAGGTTTTCTCTCAGATGTTTTCCTGTAGCAAAACAAGGCATCCTGTAGCCATCCTGTTGCAGTACATAGAATTCTTCATAACGCACCCAAAATTGCCTCTAAACCTTCCTTTTTGCTTCTCCTCACTTCAAAAAGTCCTCTAAGCCTTAAATATCAACTATAGAAGACCAGACACCCTATAGATACTTCACTTTCATCACTGTAGTTTCAATCCTACAGCTAGCGTACCTTGTTTTGGTTCTGTGTTAAATAGGATGATAGTAGTTTACCTTGAGCACTTATTAGCATTTAATTGTTTTGCAAATAAAATAGAATTTACCTTGTTTACAATAGCATAGATCTTTTTCATGCAAGAGAGATCAAAGTTAATTTCATGGCATTTAATTTCTAGCAACTAGCATAAGGTTACTTTCCTATTGTTTTACCTTTTGTAAGATAGATTATGATCCCTTTTCTAGCATTTCCTTTCATTCAAATAGATTAGTATTTCTTTCATGCATTAGAACAAGTTATGCTTCAATCATCTTTATTCTTGCAAAGTTAAGCTAAGTAATATTCCTTTTTGGATTTTGCAAGGTGGTCTTTGTACATCTCAATTCAATTCATTGCTTAAGAACAACTTGAGTAGAATCTTTCTTGTTGTGCATATAACATTGACACCTCTTAAGTTTGTATGAATTCCAGAGTGATAAATTAAAGCTAGTAGCCCTAGGAGTTGCGACATTCTTGTTGTAATACCAAGACTCTTTAATTTTTTGCGTCATTGTTGGGGAGATGTCGAAGTAGGTATTGTTTTATGCTTTAAGTTGCTCTTTCCTTCCATTCCATTTCCTGAAAATAAAAATAAAAATCCGTGCATCAATATTTCTGTTTATATTCCACATAAAAAGAAAAAATTATTGATTTCATTCCTCGTAGAGCTAGGGATAACTCAAGGAATTTTTTTCCTAAATCCCCCACTTCTATAAGCAGTCAACCTTCACTTTTTGGTGATTGTGGAACACCTCCTCTGACCACTAAGGATTTGGAGAACCTTTTGGGTGAGCAACCAAATATTTTTTACGAGGTTGTTTCCTTCCACCCTCAAGGATGCAACCTTTTGTTGGTTCATGAGTTTGGAAGGAGGAAACATTACCACATGGGATTAGATGCAACAATCATTCAATACAAAAGTAAAAATATTATTGTATAACAAGGGACATAAAAGAAGAAATCTTCATAATATCTCAAGGGCCAAATTATGAATCCCTAGAGAAAATTGAAGAAATTTTTCAGTTGAGCTATAGGATAGTGAACTATACCCTTGATCCAAAATCATTGAAGCTAGTATTACTTCGAGGCGTTAGAGAAGAGTTGATGGATACCCTTAACATGTTGTCTAATGGAGATATTTACCAACTCAACTATGAGGAAATCAAGTAAGTGTTAAAAAACCACTCTAGGGCTGCAAGGAAAAGAGGTAGATCTAACCAAAGTTTCATAAGTTCTTCACCCTCTACCTCAACCATCAAAAGTGAAATAGGAGGTATGTTAGAGGATTTTAAAAGTAAAATTTTACATACTTGTTCCTCGCAGATGGTGCCTACTATTGTTTCTAAGGTCAAGACATTCAATGGGTTAGCACAATACTTGAGGAATTTCATAGCTTCATTTTGAGCAGTAGCAACACCACTCAACACCATAATAGCAAGTGGAAACAATTTCCAACGGGGAAAGGGTTAACAAAGGGCCTCTCAGGACTTAAATAACAAGATCAATTAAGCCTCAGTTCTCGCATTACTAAACTTGTAGTAGCCCTTTGAAGTGGAGACAAATGTAAGTGGGTATGCCATGGGAGAGGTATTGATGCATGGACTAAGGCTTATATCTTATCATTCTAAACTATTTCACGGGGGTGTTCTCAGCTACCCAATCTATGACAAGGAGATCTATGACCTGGTGCAAGATGTGAAGAAGTGGAAACAACATATTATGGGAAAGGAGATGGAAATCCACACTAATCACCAAACACTACAATACCTGTAAGCCCAAATTAAGCTACAAAAAAAAGTAAATTACAAGTGAATTTGGTTTCTACAACATTTTTATTTAATGATCAAGTACAATAAGGGAAATACAAGCAAGTTGGACTTCATGCTTTCAAGGCCATCCACATCAAAGATCGCAACCTTGAGAACTCTTATGCACATGGTGTTGGAAAATGCAATGTGAAAGCTTATTAGTTCTAATTTTCCTTAACCTTCATATTTTCTTGTGAACTTTATTTATCTTCTTGTGTTTCTTTATTAGATATTTTCATCAAAAAAATATCAAGAGAAAAACAGTAAATATACTGGACACGGAAGATAGGCTCCAAGCCAAGGAAGCACCGCTCCAAGTGGAAAACCAAAAAAATATCTTCTCTTCTTATAGAATCTATTTCAAATGAGACAAAAAAGACCCAAACCTTAGACCAAGTCCTCCTCCAAGTACCAAGTCAACCCTTCCAATTAGGTCAGATCAACCAAGACTTAATCCAACTTCAACCAGCATCCAACTTCAACTTTGACTCCCAACTTCGACTCTGCAACTTCAGCCTTGTAGCTACTATAAAAACCCTAAGATGATCCTTCAAGAGATCTTCCTTGATCAAGAAAGATACTTCCAAGGTTAACGAGGTAAAAACAAAATATTTTCTCTCCTAGCGACTTGATACCACAACTCGACCTCTTGTAATTCAAATCTACAATTTTGACCTTCCTAGAAGCTGCAAAAACCCTAGATTTCACACATGTGAGAGAGATAGAGCCTAACAAGAAATTTTCCTTCTTCTTCTTGGATTCCTCTTGCCTTCTAGACCTTCCTTCTTCCTTTTTTTCTACTACTAGCTTCAAATCAAACTTATTCTTGAGATATTGAACTTGTGAGTGAGTGAGTGCCAAATGAGGTTGAATTTGCTTCTATGATAGCCTTTCCAAGGGGTCGAATTCCCTTTTTAGGTCGACTTGAAGATTCCATGGTTGACTTGTACTTTGGAGCTTTATACGACTTTCCAAACACAAAATAAATTATTTTACAAGATAGGTTTTTCCTAGAAGAGTCTTATAATCACAATGTTGACTCTCTTGACTCATGACGATGAATGCTATGACCTAACAAACCCTAGAAGCATGAAGGAGATGCTTTTACCTAGAATACAATCAATAAGAAGCATGAAACCCATGCTTTAAAATAATAATTTTTCTTCTTCTTTTGTTTGTTACATAAGATATACATATTGAAATGAGTACAACAACAATTATACCAAAACTAGTTACATTTCCAACACTCCCTCTTAACTAGGAAGGTATTCATAATTGTACAAACAATACAAAATCATTCTCAAGCTGAAGAGTTCTCATAAGAAGAGTTAGATTGATAAGCCAATTGTAAGTATCGACATTATAACCAACACTATCTTTTGAGGCCTAACTAGACAAGCTCATATTCACTCAAGAGCATTTTGCTGGGAGGCTTTACGTGTGATACCAAAATACCTATAAAAGGCACATACCCCGTCCAGATGTTTACAAGGTATTTCATTTTAGGACTATTCTTATCTTGGATTTTTAATTTCTAATCCTTAAAGAATACCAGTCCTCTTTGACCACTCTTATCTTGAACACTTGCCCCATCCTCAAAGACTATCGATCCCTTTCCTTTCTTGGATGCTCTATCCTCAAGGAAACCATATATTATTATCCAAGTGTCCATAATTACCTCTACAAGGTCTCAAATTAGACTTGCAATTGTTAGTCTTGGTCAAGTGCATAACACATGAAGAAGAGAATGCGCATGTGATATCCAACATCACTCTCTCTCAACTAGATAGGATATCCTCATTCCTCTTCATTAGGTAATGGATCCTTGCTCCTATTAAAGGAGCCTCTTTTACTACCTCACAAATCTAGAGGACATTCCTGACTTCTATTTCTACTTGAGAAGTCAAAGCCATAAGCTCTCTAGCTTGTTTCATAAGAGTGTCAGCCACCTTTTCTTTATGGAGATAGCTGCATGGCACCCTCTTTCCTTCACATCCCATTATATCAATATTGCTTCCTTCCTGGGTATCTTGGAGCCATATTATTCCTTCAATCTTGTGATAGTGTTGAGGTCATCAATCTTACACGTCACTTTCATCTTGTCATCATCAATGAAGGTATTATATTGAGGATTTTCCAAACTTCAAGCTAATCATAACTTCCTCATGAAAGTGATCTCCTTTGTTGTTGTATAAACTTGACCTTCAAGTTATTTTCTTGCACTGCTACCTTTTCATTCCAAGATGAACACATCTTGACTTCATAATTGCCAAAAATCATATGTTGAACTTGCCTCAACATTATTCATATATTCTTACATTGTTCTTCCGGGTAGAAAAACAATATGTTAACCAAATAACCAACAAAATTATTAACATTAGACTTACCTCATCATGATAGACTTCTCATCGTCAACATCCTCATGTTCCATCTCCACATGAATCTTCCTTCATGCATGGGAGTGCCCATGTATCTAACTTGATTACCAAGTTAACAATTTTTTTCTAGAGACTATACTAGATGTTGATCACTGTTCTATATAAGCTAGTGAGAAAGTCGTGATCTTTTATTCATTCTAGAGTAAGTAAAATTCTTTTTTTAAGCATCATATAACCATATAGAATACTTAACAAGAATATTTTATTACCAACTTATTTTACAATATTCTTATACATAGGAATCCTACCTATGAGAAAGGTTACTTCAAATATGCATTTCTATGCTTCCATAAAACCATCTAGCTATATGCCCTAAAATGAGCCTCGAACTTGACCAACTACATTCCTTCATCCTTTAAGATTATTGTTTCCATACTATATGGAATGTATACTAACCTAGTCATAGTGCTTCTTCCAAGAACCTTCCAAAATGATGGTTCTTATAGGATCTTGATGATCTATCTTAGCAAAATGATTACCTCTAACATAATGTTAGATAATGTATGGATGAACATTATGCAAAATGGTCCCAAGCTTATAATTCTTGAAAAAATAGATGATTTCTACAAAGAAACTTAATAAAGTAGAGTTTAAATCTCCTACTATCACATGCTTCTATCTACGATGCCACATAAAATAAAAAATTATTCTAGAGTAAACAAAAATGCATACTATCCTAAAGGAAATACCAACTTTACTAAGAACCTGATAGAGAGGATGCCATATTCAATAGTAAAGGTCTTTGACATCTTCTTTCTTTGGCTTCTTCTCCAGTTCTCCCATTTCTTCAGTTGTATGAGCTTCACTTCTTTCCTTCCTTTTCTTGTTATGTTTGTTTGGACAATTGATCGAGGTGGCTCCAGAGAGACACATAAGACAAAGATGGCTCAAAAATCAAAGTGTTTGGATTGTGCTCAAATTAGGACCAGATCGAAGACCTCGTCGTCCTGATTGTGGTGGTGCGAATGGCTCGTCAAACCAAGCTCGTATGCAAAAGATGGAGCTCTTCAAAGTTTGACATGACAAGAGAAAGTGGGGCCCATAGTGTTCCACATGGCTAGTGAGCACCAGTATTGCAGCAATAATGCTGCAACTCCTGGGCTGCCTACTTTACTCTTATCAACCCGGTAGTTTGTAACAAACTTGGAAGCGACGATGCTGTATGCACAAGTACTAGTTCTTATTGTAGGTTGTCACTTGGTTAGCTGGCGCAAGATCACTAGGAGCTCAAGCCAACTTCTATGGATTCTAGAAGAAGCTCTATGTGTGATGAAAGAAAGGAAAGCTTACTCTACAGAGGCTACTCTACTTGTAGAAAGGAAAAAGACTG
>Ga0181473_100009_pt1 | contig 23345 bp, 28 predicted proteins | sample In2P11_FD_119089 | JGI IMG/M metagenome (GOLD analysis project Ga0181473, IMG submission 119089) | Clean room microbial communities from NASA Spacecraft Assembly Facility at Jet Propulsion Laboratory, Pasadena, California, USA -... ... | reverse complement strand
CCCTAGTCTTCCCTTCTCTTCTACATAGTCCCTTGGGAAATTTGGTCACCCCCTTCTTGTGTAGTCACTCACCTTCCAAGATCCCTGGCATCCCCTTTCCCAAGTGATCCATCCCTTGATAAGGATTCCTCACATCATAATTTCAAACAACCAAGATATATACCTACCTCCAAAGCATCATACTAGTCATAACATTTTTATGGAAATAAATTGATGCTATTGGGTACCAGTGTCCCACAATGGCCTTGCTCCTGAAGTGCTTTACCAACACACTGCTCATGCTTCAATTCCTCTCACTGCTACTGTTGCTAGTCCTTATAGTCAGTTCCAACCACCCAAATGAGAATTTTCATGCTTTCCTGTACCAAGGACATAACTACCATTAGATTCAAAATAAATTGAAATAAATTTACATCATACATCATTGATGGCCCATCAATAAAGTACACCTACAATTTTTCTCACTTCTTCTCACAATAAGTCAAACTAGTTGTTTGATCAAATCATCATGAATAAACATATCACATCCACTAAGATAAAAACATAACCATCATAAATCAAAATCATGAATCACATGCAATCATCATAAACCAAAATCATAGATCATATGTAACCATCATAAATCAAAATCATAGATCACACGCATAATACAACTGAAATAAAATACTAATACTTATCCTTTAATCAACCCTTACTTTTTCCTTTGTTCTTTTTTTTACACACACCGAATCGATTACCACATCCGACAAGCACCAAATGCCTTCGCTTCTCTTCAATCAAGTATACATACACACAATGTACATCACAACACGTGTATCCACACACAATGTACAACATCACACAATACTTTACCGACACCTGGCATACAACACAACATAATACATGTACTACATAGAGTACAACACAACAAATACACATGTCCCAATACCACAACTAAATAATGCACATACATATTAGTATTGCATTCCCACAACATAGCATGTATGACATGCACACAATACCACATGTACACTAGTACCATATGTACAACAAGTACACATTACCACTTGTACACAGCACCACTTGCACAACATGACTTAGGATCTGGGCCTGAAAAAGTGCTCAAATCCCGAAGTCGTTGGCATAGCACTGACAGATTGGGTCTCTGGTTGCTGGCAGGAAAGCCTATGACAATGACTATAGGGTTACAGTCACATTCATGCCTTGTCATGGGAGTGACTTTGGGTTTAATTCATCTAAATTCTAGGTTAACTCAGGGTTTGGGCACTTGGAGTGGTGGATTAACTCCTAGGTGTACTAAAGCACCTAAGGGAGGTCTATGTGTTTTGTTTCCATTGATTCCATTTCCTTAAGGTTACCTAGGAGGTTGAATCATATCATAGTAGCCTCTCATTGCATGTTTACCCTGGCTAGTCGACTACTTGGGTAGATGTTTGAGGAGGGTGTTACAAAGTGGTATTAGAGTGTGGTTGCACTGTCCTTGGGCTTTGTGTTGATCATGTCTTCTTGTTGGTTGCATAGGTGTTCCTTATGCATGTAGTCTATATTCTTGTTTCATTTGCATGGTGTTGATCATGGTTGTAGTGATGTCACCATGTGAAGGTCGAAGGTGTTGTCATAGAGTATGTCTTCATGTGTGTATGGTTGATTATGCATTGTTATGCACTTTAGTGTTCATATGTTATCAAATGCACGTCAGGTGGTTGTTGTTGTCATGCATGAGATCATGGTTTGTGTAGTTGATATGGTCGTGCATTGATGACTGGACTCTAGATATAATGGTGTGTATATGTTTTTTCACTCATGTATTATATGTTTATATGTAGTCATCATGCATGTATGGTATTGGTTATAGTTATGTTTGAATAGTAGGTCAAACATACCTTGTAAAGTCATGGTATGAAATTTAGGTCATCATGATGCTATTAGTTTTTATGATGCTAATGTGTTGGCTGAGATAGAATAAGAGATGCAGATAATCATACTGAGGTTTCAACATTGGACTTTAGGGTAAGAGAAGATTGTCATACAGGTATTGTATGTTTGGCATGCATGCATGTATTTCAAGGATTTTTATATGTATTAAGTTTATACACATTAGGTTTATGCACATGTCTTTTGATGTTATGGTTACATTCATCATAGATGATAGTTGATTAGTATAATCACATGCACATGCTTCATGAATGGTAGTAACCTTAGACCTATGGTTGTATGCATTGCTATTTTTATTTTATGTTAGGTAACTTGATGATCATGTTATATGTTAACTGATTTTTGTTATATGTTAGTTAACTTGACTATTAGGGTTATAATGTTAATATCGTGATGTTATAGGTATCATGCTAAATTGGATTGGAATATGCAGATGGTTATGGCCAAGATATTCAGGTATGAGCCAAAATATTTGTGATGACTTTGCACAGATGGTTGTTATGCATGAACGATAAATTCTTATGAGTTACGATGAGAACATGTTAGTTAGTTAGTGTTATGGATATCATGATCTTATTTATGTTTGATTTGACATGTTGTAAAGTTATATCTTGCTAACTAGAATGATTGTGCAGACAATATGACATCCCATGAGATACATCGAGGTATGAGTTTGCTTATGTAGTATACTTGGTGCTTTATTCTTGATTATGTTGTCTACTTGGTGTTGATTGTTTGGCATCTATTATGTCATCTAGTTGATTTATTTAACATGGTATGTTTGCAGTAGGTTGAAATTTTTACGAGTTTCATAATACAAGTATGTGTTCCAATGATCTTGGTTTAAGAGGATTGTACTAACACATATGTGTCGAGACAGTTGAAATGTACATCATTATGGTAGGTGACAATTTTAGCATTGTGTCTAAGGACTATGAGTTGACTAGGAATTATGACATGATTATTAGTCTTGGTAAAGTTCGATTTCAAATTGATAGATATGATCGTCTTGATATTTTGAACATGTGGTTGACATGTGTGAGCAGTTGTAGGGTAACATGTTAGATATTAGTGTGACAAGGTAACACTTGATGTGTTTATATAACTAGCAGTTGGCTAATGTGACAATACATAGTAAGCCTCAATTGCAACAAGGTAAAAGGGCTAAAAGAATGGAATTGAACAACAATTCCTTTGGCTATGTTTGGAAACCATAATTCCAAAAGAATGAGTGCCTTGCATACAGGAAATCTTCGTAACCTTGATTTTGTTTGACATTATGTGGATATGTGTTATATTCATGGACATGTATTTGAAAGGAGTATTAGCCAAATTATAGTTACAGGTATATCTATCAAGGGAACTGGAGTCACTTGAGACATATCACATATGTGTTCGGCTATAAGGTAGTGTGCTTGGCATAACAAGATAAGGTAATTGGTGTATTTTTATGTTATATATACACTAATATTTATGTTCTTATGGCAGTATGATGCAGGGGATTTCATGGCAAAAGAAATTGCCATGAAATTTTGAAGAAGGCTCAGGTTGAGGTTTCCTTGGGAACCATGGAGATTGAGTCATGGTGTATGTTGCCAATCTTGTGCTTTTGGTCTTTTATGAATTGTTGAGCTTGATTGTGGTTTTGTCTGTCTGGTGCAAGGCCTTGCAACTTTGTTGTGGTGTAATATTGTTATTGAATTTCATGGTTTTCTTCATAGTTGTTTCTTGTCTTTCCTTTTATGTTTTGAGTCTTGGAAATTGTTTGGGAAAGAGGAAAGTTGATGGAGCTCGGGAGAGTTGCGTGGTACCCGAAATATTGAAAAATAAGATTTAGATGAAGCTTTGTGCATGAGTAAGCACAACGGAGGGTAAGACTATGATAACCAGTTCGACTGGTTGGGTCCACTGGTGTAAATGGATGATGGTATGATAGGCAGGAGAAAGGTAAACTAAATAGACTTGAGATGGCGGATGGCTTGACTAAGTTGGGAATGGTTGTTCTAAATATTGTGCATGAATAAACGAAGTTCTCTTAACCTCGACCATGATATCTAGTATTTATGTTGTGATCATGATTTCTTTATGCTAATGATTATATGCATATATGTATGTACATATGTATGGTGTTACCTGACAGGGTCATCTTGGATCATTATTGTTTTATGATAATGTTTATGTATATGTATGTATGTGTCTATGTATCTATGTCATTTTATGATAGGGTCATTAGGAATCGTTCTTATGGAGGAATGATTGCTTACACAAGAAAATGACATGAAGAGGTTCCTAGAATTATGAGGAATCAATTGGCAAGAGTAGTCATGAAAAATATATGAGGTGAATATCATGTGGTTATGAGTTGATATTATGTGAGTATATTATGTCTATTTTATGGGAAGTTTATACCAAGGGATAAATCAACGAAACAAAAGCAGTGTGGTCTACGGCATGCTAGGATAAGAATGGATGGCAGAGAGACACTAGAAGCAAGGTAACTTGGTAGAGATAGTGTGGTTTGGATGTGTGGTACTACTATTGTGCATATGATGTATATGTTGTACATGTTGCATCTGTGACATTGTGTGCATGCAATAATGTGTATATATAGTGTATGTACATGTTGTTTATGAAATGTTATGTATAGGATGTTAGTACAAATAGTGTTGTATGAATGTTTCATACTCACTGTTTGGTATAGATGATACTATCTACATGTTGGATATACAGTGTTGTGTAAATATTGTACTGTGTGCATGATGGATATGTGGTGTTGTATGCATATGGCGCTATGAGTGTGTTGGATATGTAGTCTTGAGTACAGATGATGCCATGTACATGTTAGGTATGCAGTGCTATGTAAATGTGGTGTTGCATGCATGTTGTACATTTGTTTCTATGTACATATGGTGCAGTGTGAGTGATTATACAAGTGGTTTTGTGTGCACATGGTGTTGTGTACATGTTGTAAAAGTGGTGTTGTGTATATGTCATGTTGCGTACATGTGATGCATGTGGTACTATGTTTATGTGGTATTGTGTACACATTGTACAAGTGGTGTAGTTTACATATGGCGTTGTGTACACGTTATGAAAGTGGCATCGTGTACATGTGATGTTGTGTAGGTGGTGCAGTGTACAAGTGGTACTATGTACATGTTGTACATATGGTATTGGTTCACGTGTGGTATTGTGTGCATGTCATACACGTTGTGTTGAGGGCATGTGGTACTAGGTATGTGCATTATGTAGGTGCATGTATTATGTGGTATTGTACATTGGGTATAGATGTTTTGTGTTGTTTTGTATGCCAGTTGTAGGTGTATGTATTATGTTATGCATTAGATGTAGGCATATGTATTATATTGTATATAGTGGGTTTAGGTGTATGTGTTGTATGTTAGGTGTAGGTGTATGTATTGCATGGAGTTGTATGTAGTGTGATGCACGGGTTCACCAACATATACCCATACTTAGAAAAATGATGCCAAGGTTACCTAGCATGTACCCACAGTATGCATCAAAATGCATAAACACTTCAGTCCCAGGCTTTCCAACTCTCTAAGGAGTCAAAACTTCAACCATCACTGGTTACAACCCATTATAATTTCCCTTGTTATCGGAACTTCAATCACCTTGCCTGAACCTTCCTATCAGGACTTATTAACCCATGAACCATATTTTATGTCTTTAGTCTACTCATCGGCCACATATATATAACTTTCCCTCTTAACCTTTGGTTAATACATATTTAGCGTATAACCATCTCATTGGCACTTTAATTCCCTTTTAAACCATTTACCAAGGAAAATATACACAAACATACCTTTCTCCGCTTTTATAAGCCTTCGCACATTTTCCGAGGCTAACCTCATTGCAATCACAATTGGGTTCTTCATGGGCTTACCACATATGTGGTTCATCATCCCTCCGACTTCCGATATCTGACTATCAGAATCATTAATCATTCCCTTTTAGCCTAAAGAGACTCACAACACTTTAACATGAAATACATCACATACACGGAAAAACCAACTTGAACACATATAAGGTGGATCTCAAATCTTATCCACCGGCACTTATAAATGTTGCCAGGTACGGTTCTTCGCTATACTCAATAATAGCGCAAATCTTCTGATCTCCGATAAGCTGAAACCTTTGAAATCCAATCGGATATTGCTATATCGGGTTCGGTGATATTGAAATATTGCTATCGGCCCTTTGCTATACACCTTCGCCAATCCTTTGGCCTCTCCGTTATGCGATATGCTGATATTTAATCTCCGTCGTCCATTTCAATCACTGATCCAATGGCTATGGGCGCATCGTTGATTGGTCTATTGGCATTCCACTCCTTTGTGCTTGGCTTCTGCGATTACTCTGATATGTGATTAAATCTCAGTCGTTGATCTATGAGATCTAACGGTTGTTGGGCATCTAACACTTCACTTCTTCGTGTGAACCTTTTACTTGGTTTTCTCACATTTCTTCAAGTTTTCTCTATGGTTCGGGTTTTCTAAAGGTCTTGTTCTTCTGTTCTTTTGCTGCTCGTTCTTCCTCTTGGGCTCAACTTTGCCTGCTCCCTTGATTGCTATTAATTCAAAGTAATTCTTGATCCTTCAAGTGGATTCAATCATCCATTATGATTCCTTCGAATCATTCTTCTTCTCCGTAGTTATTCAAACTCTGCCTTCTGCTTCCACTGCTCAGCTTCTTCTGATTTGGACTCATTAGCGAATCCTTTGATCCTTTCGCTAGATTCAATGACCCTTCTACGATCCCTCTGGTTCAACTCTGCTCCTCTGCATCCTTCAGAATTTTTCCTACAATCATAGTTACATAACCTATGAATTCATAGTAAATCATTTATGAAATACTCTTCACATATTGACACAGTTAGGAAATAACATCTCCATATATTAATATAAAGAACAACAGAGATTTTGAGTCTTGCACAGGCCATTTCTTCAATGTTGCAGCCTCTCCCTTTTGACTTTCCCCATAGGCTTACATATATTCTATCTATCCCTCTCCATCTCTCCTATTGAATGCACAGGTCCATCACACATATATTTATATGGAAGCATTGGATCGGATCACTGTGAAGGATCTGATCTCATCCTTTCCTTGAATCACTCAACTAAAGCCCTAAAGCTTGCTACATATGTGGCAGTATTACATTTAATAAGTCTCCTCGAGACTTTTATCCATTCCATCCTTTTCTCCATTTAATGCCTAAAAACTCTCTCTCACTCCCAAAATCGTGAACTGTTCTAAGAGTCCTAATTGACTTTAGGGTCGTTTGTTATTATTGCCACTTATGTCCTCATTTATTCAAGGTTACTTACAATTTCCTCTCACATATATAATTAAATCACTTAAAGGCCTAGATATTACATTAATTTGAGACTTAGGAAAACTATTTCCTAAAAATACATGACCCCTCAATGTCTACTTAATTACAATGATTTTCCTTGGGTTGAATGCTCCTGCATCAGACTCCCAAAGTATAAAATATTCATGATCTCCTGATCATGTGTCTTCTAATCTTTGTCTTCCTAGATCCCACACTTTGTTCTGCAACTGTCCACATGTTTTTTTCCCTTGTTGCTACTACACTTTTGCTGTCATTTGCTCCATTTTCTTCTTCTTATCAATCAGGTTTAAGTTTTGATTGATCTTTCTTTTTTCTGCTACCATTTTCCTCCATTTGGACTGCTTCATCATCACTTCCCACATTCCTTCAATCTCTGTGTCCAGTACATTTTTGGATTGGTTCATATTTTGTTTCCTACTTTTGCCTCCTTTTCTTTGTTTCAAGTTACTATTGTTGTCTTCTATGCTAACTCCTATGTTGACTCTTGCTTTTCTTGCTCCAAATTTTGGTTTGCTTGCTGCCTCCCTATCATCCTTACCCTCTTTCATGATTGAATCATGATTGTTCAGCACTTTCTCTAGCAAATTAACTTCTCTATTCCATGGATTGAATTCTTCCATAGAGTTCTCTTCTTTCACCTTTATTTGGCTATTCACTTGTGCCAAATCTCCTCCAGCATTTGCAACAAAACTCGCATTCATAAAATACTTGTTAAAATTAAAAACACAAAGCTATTGTGCCTTGTTTTCTGTTGGCAACACTTCAATTTGTTGCATTGTTTCTTTCTCCTCTGTTAGCACATCAGTATGTTGATTTGAATTCTCAAAGGAATTCCTGAGACTGTCCATTAGTCTCTCTTTCATAGCATCCTCTTCAATAATATCTTTCCGCTTTTGTCCACTCTAGTGATCTCCTTCTTTTGCAGTGTCAATCTGCTAAATTCTAATTATCACCTCCTTTCTCATGTGATTGTCATTCATGAATATTTTTTTGTCTTCCTTTTTCAGCAATCTATTTTGAACATTCATTCTCTATTTTTCTAACTCCATTCTTTGAAAATCTAATTTTCTATATAACTCAACAACTTCAACTGGAGTAAATTTTCTAAATTTTACATAGTTCTCCATACCTTCCTTTATTATGGATAGATCATCAGATTTCATTTCTCCCTTTTCTAAGTTTTTTTCATAGGATTTTTATTCCTTAACATATTTCAGCAGAAGTTCTTCTTCTTCATTGACTATCTCAACAACCTTCATGGCTATTTCAACAATGCTTGTCATCATGGTGAATTTTTGGTCCTTTACTATATTTTCAGCTAACATAGTTTCCTCCTTTTCAGTACATTTTGCCTTGCTGTCCCTTTGTAACTGTTCTCCCATAGTTATCTTTGTCCCATCATCTGTATTATCATTCTCCTCTATGACAGCTTCTATAGACTCATCCATAGACTTTTCCTTCTGTATGTAGTCAATTTCCTCCTCTTCTGAAAAGTTTTCTTTGTCACCTTTTGCTTCTAGATCTTCATCTCCTCTGAAGATATCTTCAAAAGGCTGCTTTTCTCCTGCTATATCTACCATCATACACAAACTATTAGTTTTAAAAATATAAGACCCTATGGTCTCACTTGATGGTTCAACCATCATATCTCCTTGCTGTTCTAAATTATTCATATGATTCAGAAATTCTTTGATAGTCTCTTCTTCAATCTCCTCAAGGCCTTCACTTGGTTGCTTGACATATTCCTCCAGCTGCATATGAGACCTATCTATCTCATCTTCTTCCAAAACAGAATTTGGATTCTGCTTGTCTTCTTCCTCCTTTATGACAATATCATACAATTGTCCTTCTTTACATGTTTCACCTGCATACATATACAAATTGTTAGTTTTAAACCCATGTGACCCTTTGGCCTCACTTGAAGTTTCAATCTTCAAGTTTTCATCTTCAGTCTCTCCTAGAATTTCTCCTTGTTCTGGTTCACAAATGTACTCTTCCATTTCTAACTCAACTTCCTTGAGTTTTCCCTTCAGCCACTTCACTTTCATTTGTTGTAGCCTTCTCTGTATTTCTTTCCATTTTACTGGCTTCTTCCTCAAGACCCAACCTAGTCTCTAGCTTTCCTCAAGCATTCTCCTTAATGCATCGATTCATTCTTTTAATTCTGCAATCATTTTGTCAATTTCTTCTTGAATCATCCTCTTTCCATTTGCTTTAGAATCCTCTTTCTTATATCCTCTGCTGTGGCTTCTCTCTGAACCTCTGTTATGACTATCAGTAGTCATCTTCTTCTCTTCTTCATTTACAAGCTTCTCTCACTCATCTACAACAAGCCTTTGCTATAGCTAGTCCTCCTATTTGAAATCTTACCTCACTAAGCTCTCCTCACTCAGTCTTTTGGTAAGCACAGGTCCTCTATCTGGAACCTTCTCTTGAGGAACACCTTTGCTCCTTCTAGGCTTCTATAATCTCTCAATTCCTCTTGAGAACACTTCAGCTGTCCTCCTTGTCCAATCTCTTATTGGATTCTTCAAGTTCGCTACCACTTATTCTTTGAGTATTCTCCTTACTCTGTCTTCAAGAACACATATAGTTCTCCTCTCACAGCTTCTCTTGCTATCACCTGTGCATTAGTATAAAAACACACATTCTTAATTTAAAACAGAACACTTTACCTTGCCTTCAAGATCTCAGCATGATCTTGTTTCACCCATTCTTCTGCACTTTTGAATGGAATATCCTCTGTTTTATCCCCAAGTCCTCTTTCCTTCAAAACTTGCAGTAAGCAATATTGCTTTCTCTTTCCTTCAAGGAATCCCGTATTCCTATTTACTCCAAGCCTCTGCTAGAACTGCTACAATCTCCCACTGTAGTCTTTATTATTCAACACATTACCTTTTTCCTGTGTGCAAACTCCCTTTCACTGAAATCTTTGCCCACTCTGATTTCAATTCTGCTCTGATTAAAGATCTACTCTTATTACAAACTTCTACTTTGATACCACTAATGATGCATGGGTTCCCTAGCATATACCCATACTTAGCAAAATGGTGCTAGGGTTACCCAGCATGTACCCACAATATGCATCAAAATGCATAAAAACTTCAGTCCTAGTCTTTCCAACTCTTTAAGGAGTCAAAACTTCAACCATCACTGGTTACAGCCCATTATAAGTTCCTTTGTTATCAAAACTTCAATCACCTTGAACCCTCCTATCGGGACTTATTAACCCATGAACCATAGTTTATGTCTTTAGTCAACTCATCTGCAACATATATATAACTTTCCCTCTTAACCTTTGGTTAATACGTATTTAGCATATAACCTTCTCATCGGCACTTTAATTCCCTTTTAAACCATTTACCAAGGAAAATATGCACAAACTTACATTTCTTTGCTTTTATATGCCTTCACACATTTTCCGAGGCTAACTTCATCGCAATTGCAATCGAGTTCTTCACGGGCTTACCACATATGTGGTTCATCACCCCTCCGACTTCCGATATCTGACTATTGAAATCATTAACATTCCCTTTTAGCCTAGAAAGACTCTCAACACTTTAACATGAAATACATCACATACACGGGAAAACCCGCTCGAACACATAGAAGGTGGATCTAAAATCTTATGCATCGGCACTTATAAATGTTGTCCGGTCTGGTTCTTCACTATACTCACTAACAGCGCAACTCTTCCGATCTTTGATAAGCCAACACCTCTAAACTTCAATTGACTATCACTATATCAGGTTCAGCAATATCAAAATATCGCCATTGGCCCTTCGCTATACACTGTCGCCAATCCTTTGGCCTCTCCGATATGTGATATGTCGGTATTTAATCTCCGCCATCCATTTCAATCGCTAATCCAATGACTATCGACGCATCGCTGATCGGTCCGTTGGCGTTCCACTCCTCTATGCTTAGCTTCTGCGATTACATCGATATGAAATTAAACCTCAGCTATTGATCTATGAGATCTAACGGTTGCTGAGCATCTAACACTTCACTTCTCTGCATGACACTTTTACTTGGCTTTTTTCACATTTCTTCAAGTTTCCTCCATGGTTTGAGTTTTCTAAAGGTCTCGTTCTTTTGTTCTTTCGCTGCTTTCTATTCCTCCTGGTCTTAACTTCGCATGCTCCCTTGATTGTTATTACTTCAAAGCAATTCTTGATCCTTCAAGTGGATTCAACCATCCATTATGATTCCTTCAAATCGTTCTTCTTCTTTGAAGTTCTTCAAACTCTAGCTTCTGCTTCCACAACTCAGCTTCTTCTGAGTTGGACTCCTTAGTGAATTCTCTGATCCTTCAACCGGATTCAATGACCCTTCTACGATCCCTCTGGCTCAACTCCATTCCTCTGCGTCCTTCATAATTTTGCCTGCAATCATACTTATAGAACCTACGAATTCACAGTAAATCATTTGTTAAATACTCTTTACATACTAACACAGTCAGGAAATAACATCTCCATATATTAATAAAACAACAATTTACATATCAGAGATTCTGAGTCTCCCATAGGCCAGTTCTTCAATGTTGTGGCCTCTCCCTTTTGACTCTGCCCGTAGGCTTACATATATTCTATCTATCCCTCTCTATCTGTCCTATTGAACGTGTAGGTCCATCACACATATATTTATATGGAAACATTAGATCGGATCACTGTGAAGGATCTGATCTCATCCTTTCCTTGAATCACTCAATTAAGGCCCTAAAGCTTGCTATATATGTGGTAGTATTACATTTAATAAGTCTCCTCGAGACTTTTATCCATTCCATCTTTTTCTCCATTTAATGCCTAAACACTCTCTCTCGTTTCTAGGATCGTGAACTATTCTAGGAGTCTTAATTGACTTTAGGCTCTTTTATTATTATTTCCACTCATGTCCTCATTTATTCAAGGTTACTTATAATTTCCTCTCGCATATCTAATTAAATCACTTAAATACCTAGATATTAAATTAATTTGAGACTTAGGAAAACTATTTCCTAAAACTACATGACCCCTCTATGTCTACTTAATTACAATGACTTTCCCTGGGTTGAATGCTCCTACATCAGACTCCCAAAGTAGAAAATATTCATGATCTCCTGATCATGTGTCTTTTGATCTTTTTTTTCTTGGATCCCACACTTTGTTCTGCAACTGTCCACATGTTTTGTTCCTTTGTTGCTACTGTACTTTTGCTGTCTTTTGCTCCATTTTCTTCTTATTATCAATCAGGTTTAAGTTTTGATTGATCTTGCTTGCTGCTACTACCATTTTCCTCCATTTAGACTGCTTCATCATCAGCTCCCACATTTCTTCAATCTCTATCTCTAGTACTTTTTTGGACTGGTTCATATTTTGCTTCTTACTTTTGCCTCCTTTTCTTTATTTCAGGTTACTGTTATTGTTTTCTATGCTAACTCCTATGCTGACTCTTGCTTTGCTTGCTCCAACTTTTGGTTTTCTTGCTACCTCCCCATCACCCTTACCCTCTTTCATGATTGAATCATGACTATTTAACACTTTCTCCAGCAAATTAACTTCTCTATTCCATGGATTGAGTTCCTCCATAGAATTCTCTTCTTTCACCTTTATTTGGCTATTCACTTGTGCCAAATCTCTTCTAGCATTTGCAACAAAACCTGCATTCATAAAACACTTGTTAAAATTAAAAACACAAAGTTGTTGTGCCTTGTTTTCCGTTGGAAACACTTCAGTTTGATGCATTGTTTCTTTCTCCTCTGTCAGCACATCAATATGCTGATTTGAATTCTCAAAGGAATTCCTGAGACTATCCATTAGTCTCTCTTCAATACCATCTTCTTCAATGATATCTTTCTGCTTTTGTCCACTGTAGTGAACTCCTTCTTTTGTAGTGTCAATCTGGTAAATTCTCATTATCACCTCCTTTCTCTTGTGACTGTCATTCATGACAATTATTTTGTCTTCCCTTTTCAACACTCTGTTTTGAACATCCATTCTCTATTTTTCTAACTCCCTTGTTTGAAAATCCAATTTTCTATATAATTCAACAACTTCAATTGGAGTAAATTTTCGAAATTTTACACAGTTCTCCATGCCTTCCTTTGTTATGGATAGATAATCAGATGCCCTTTCTCCCTTTGGTAATTATTTTTCATAGGCTTCTTCCTTAACATCTTTCAGTAGATGTTCATCTTCTTCACTGACTGTCTCAACAGCCTTCATGGCTATTTCAACTGTGCCTATCATCATGGTGAATTGCCAATCCTTTATTATGTTTTTAGCTAACATAGTTTCCTCTTCTTCAGTACATTTTCCCTTGTTGTCCCTTTGTAACTCTTCTCCCAGAGTTATCCTTGTCCCATCATCTATATTATCATTCTCCGCTATAAAAGCTTCTATAGATTCATCCATAGACTTTTCCTTCTGTATGTAGTCAAGTTCCTCCTCTTCTGAAAAATTTTCATTGTCACCTTTTGCTTCTATATCTTCATCTCCTCTGAAGATATCTTCAAAAGGATGCTTTTCTCCTGCAATATCTGCCATCGTACACAAATTATCAGTTTTAAAAATATAATACCCTATGGTCTCACTTGATAGTTCAAACATCATATCTCCTTATTCTAAATCATTCATATGATTTAGAAATTATTTGATAGTCTCTTCTTCAATATCCTCAAGTGCTTCACTTGGTTGCTTGATATCTTCCTCCAACTGCATATGAGACCTATCTATCTCATCTTATTCCAAAACAGAATTTGGATTATGCTTATCTTCTTCCTCCTTTATGACAATATTAGCCAATTGTCCTTCTTTACATGTTTCACTTGCATACATACACAAATTGTCAGTTTTAAACCCATGTGACCATTTGGCCTCACTTGAAGTTTCAATCTTCAAGTTTTCATCTTTAGTCTCTCCCAGAATTTCTCCTTGTTCTGGTTCACAAATGTACTCTTCCATTTCTAACTCAACTTCCTTGAGTTTTCTCTTCAGCCACTTCACTTGCATTTGTTGTAGCCTTCCCTGTATTTCTTTCCATTTTACTGGCTTCTTCCTCAAGACCCAACCTAGTCTCTAGTTTTCCTCAAGCGTTCTCCTTAATGCATCGAGTTGTTCTTTTAATTCTGTAATCTCTTTGTCAATTGCTTCTTGACTCATACTCTTGTCGTTTGCTTTGGCATCCTCTTTCTTATATCCTCTGTTGTGGCTTCTCGCTGAACCTCTGCTATGACTATCAGTAGTCATATTCTTCTCTTCTTCCTTCATGAGCTTCTCTCACTCATTTGCAGCAAGCCTCTACTACAGCTAGTCCTCCTGGTTACAATCTTACCTTGCTAAGCTCTCCGCACTCAATCTTTTGGTAAGCACAGGTCCTCTATCTGGAACCTTCTCTTGAGCAACACCTTTGCTCCTTCTAGGCTTCTAAAATCTCTCAATTCCTATTGAGAACACTTCAGTTGTCATCCCTATCCAATATCTTGTTGGATTCTTCAGGTTCGCTGCCACTTCTTCTTCAGATTATTCTCCTTACTCTATCTTCAATAACACATCTAGTTCTCCCCTCACAACTTCTCTTGATGTCACCTGTGCATTAGTATAAAAATACACATTATTAATTTAAAACAAAACACATTACCTCACCTTCAAGATCTCAACATGGTCTTGTTTCACTCATTCTTCTGCACTTTTCAATGGATTTTCCTCTATTTTGTTCCCAAGTCCTCTTTCTGTCAGAACTTGCATTAAGCAATCTTGCTTTCTCTTTCCTTCAAGGAATCCTCTGTTCCTATTTACTCCAAGCCTCTGCTGGAACTGCTACAATCTCCCACTATAGTCTTTATCATTTAGCACATTACCTTTTTCCTGTGTGCAAACTCCCTTTCAAAGAAACATATTCCCACTCTGACTTCAATTCTGCTTTGACTACAAAATGCTTCTCTGATTACAAACTTCTGCTTTGATACCACTAATGATGCACAGGTTCCCTATCATATACCCATACTTAGAAAAACGATGCTAGGGTTACCTAGTATGTACCCACAATATGCATCAAAATGCATAAACACTTCAATCCCAGGCTTTCCAACTCTCTAAGGAGTCAAAATTTCAACCATCACTGGTTACGGCCCATTATAAGTTCCTTTGTTATTGGAACTTCAATCACCTCACCTGAACCTTCCTATATGGACTTATTAACCCATGAACCATGGTTTATGTCTTTAGTCAACTCATCGGCCACATGTATATAGCTTTCCATCTTAACCTTTGGTTAATACGTATCTGGCGTATAACCTTCTCATCGGCACTTTAATTCCCTTTTAAACAATTTACCAAGGAAAATATGCACAAACATACCTTTCTCCGCTTTTATAAGCCTTAGAACATTTTCTGAGGCTAACCTCATCGCAATCACAATCGGGTTCTTCACGGCCTTACCACATATGTGGTTCGTCACCCCTCTGACTTCTGATATTCGACTACTGGAATCATTAATCATTCCCTTTTAGCCTAAAAAGACTCTCAACACTTTAACATGAAATACATCTCATACACGAGAAAACCCGCTCGAACACATATAAGGCGGATCTCAAACCTTATGCACTAGCACTTATAAATGTCGTTGGGTGCGGTTCTTTTCTATACTCACTAACAGCGCAACTCTTTTGATCTCTGATAAGCCGACACCTTCAAACTTTGATTGGATATCACTATATCGGGTTCAGCGATATCAAAATATCGCCATTGGCCCTTTGCTATACATTGTCACCAATCCTTTGGCCTCTCTGATATGCGATATGCCGATATTTAATCTCCACTATCCATTTCAATCGCTGATCTAGCGGCTATTGGTGCATCATTGATTGGTCTGTAGGCATTCCACTCCTCCACGCTTAGCTTCTGTGTTTACTCTGATATGTGTTTAAATCTCAGCCATTGATCTATGAGATCTAACGGCTGCTGAGCATCTAACACTTCACTTCTTCACACGACCCTTTTACTTGGTTTTTCTCACATTTCTTCAAGTTTTCTCTATGGTTCAGGTTTTTCTAAAGGTCTTGTTCTTCTATTCTTTCACCGTTCTCTTCTCCACCTGGGCTTAACTTTGCCTACTCCCTTGATTGCTATTACTTCAAAGAAATTCTTGATCCTTGAAGTGGATTCAACCATCCATTACGATTCCTTCAAATCGTTCTTCTTCTCTACAGTTCTTCAAACTCTACCTTCTGCTTCCACTTCTCAGCTTCTTCTAAGTTGGACTCAGCAAATTCTTTGATCCTTCAGCTGGATTCAATGAACCTTATATGATGCCTCTGGCTCAATTCCATTCCTCTGTGTCCTTCATAATTCTACCTGAAATCATAGTTACAGAACCTACGAATTCACAGTAAATCATTTATGAAATACTCTTCACATACTGACACGGTCAGGAAATAACATCTCCATATCTTAATATAAACAACGATTTACATATTAGAGACTTTGAGCCTTGCACAGGCCAGGTCTTCAATGTTGTGGCCTCTCCCTTTTGACTCTGCTCGTAGGCTTACATATATTCTATCTGTCCCTCTCTATCTCTCCTTTTGAACACGCAGGTCCATCACACATATATTTATCTGGAAACATTGGATCAGATCACTGTGAAGGATCTGATCTCATCCTTTCCTTGAATCACTCAACTAAAGCCCTAAAGCTTGCTACATATGTGGCAGTATTACATTTAATAAGTCTCCTTGAGACTTTTATCCATTCCATCTTTTTCTCCATTTAATGCCTAAAAACTCTCTCTCGCTCCTAGAATCGTGAACTGTTCTAGGAGTCCTAATTGACTTTAGGCTCTTTTGTTATTATTTCCACTCATGTCCTCATTTATTCGAGGTTACTTACAATTTTCTCTCACATATCTAATTGAATCACTTAAAGTCCTAGATAATACATTAATTTGAGACTTAGGAAAACTATTTCCTAAAAATACATGACCCCTCTATGTCTACTGAATTACAATGATTTTCCTTGGGATGAATGCTCCTGCATTATATTGTGTGGTCAATGTGTGTGATGCACACTATGTATATGTGGACCTAGTTGAGGAGAAGGCACTAGGTGTTTATCGGGTGTGGAAACTGATCTGGAGTGTGTATAGAATAAAGACAAAAGTAGAAGCTAATGCTTTATTAAAGGATAAGTATCTATATTTTACTTCAGTTTTATCATGCATGTGATTTATGATTCCGGTTTATGATGATTACATGTGATCTATGATTCTGGCTTATGATGGTTACATGTGATTTATTATTTTGATCTATGATTGTTATGTTTGGAGCTAACCTAATTTGATATGTTTAATCATGATGATTTGGTCAAATATGCTAGTTTAACTTGTTGTGATAGGAAGCGAACAAAATTGCATATATACCTTATGGACAACTACCAATGAGGTATGATTTCAAGTTATGCCAATTTATTTTAAATCTAATGGAAGTTATGTGCTTGGTATAGAAATGTATGAACATGCTTGGTTGGGTGATTGAAATTGACTGCAAGAATTTGCAACAACAAAAGGAATTGGAAAATGCAGAAGTATGCTGGTAAAGCACTTCAGGAATAGGGACATTCTGGGAAACTGGTACCCAATAGTGTCCATTAATTTCTATGATCATGCTATGACTAGTATGATGGTTTTGAGGCAGGGATATGCCTTTATTTTTGTATCTTCTGATGTGACGAAGCTTGGCCAAGTGCTGGAATTCCCGTGATGGGGGTGCTAGTGAAGCTTGGAAGGTGTGTGAGTACACGGGAGGGGGTGATTAGATTTCCCGATGGACTATGTAGCAGAGGAGGGAAGGCTAGGGATATTTTTTTTTGTTATTATCATTTCGAAATGGAATCAAATGCACATTTCGAGTGTGCCTTGGAACAATAAGCTGGTAACTATTCATTGAGAGGAAACGTGGTGTGCGATTATAGCGCTAGACATTGGATGCATATTTGATTATGTAGTGGATTCTAGACTTCCTAGAAAGGAGGTGAATCCTGGTATTACTTCGAGGTTGGAGGTGTGAGTCTATGGATTCCCTTGCTATGGATATAGGCATCGTATCTTTTTATTTGTTGGTTGAGAAAATGTGTATATGAATATATTATTGTAAATACTATATCGAGTTGGATTTATAAAGTTCCATAGACAGTAAGGTTATTTGTTGGTTGAAGAAAATGTGTATGTGTATATGTGGTTATTGTAAATAATGTGTTATAAAGCTCTAGTAAATGGCATGTTTTTCATGTCTCAACAATTGTCATTGTAAATACTGCCACGAGTTATGTTATAAAGATCCATGGGTAGTATGTTTTGTTTTCAACAATCTTGTTGGTAATAGGTGTCATTGAACACTAAGGACAGTATTCCCCCAAGGGGGAGGGTTTTTTAACAGCCTTGGTGAAAATTCCATGTAAAAATATATATAAGGCCATGGTGATGGGACACATATTCTAAGTTGAATGGTGGGGAAAACATCCTAGTGGGTGTTGATTCGGTTTATTATGGCTAAGGAAATTGGCAAAGGTAATGGCTAAGGTTTTGGAAAGAAATGAGGCATTTATTGGCGTTTTATTTATGAAAATAATGGAAATTAGGAGAAAAGGAAGGTGAAAGATCACAGGTTTCATGTGAGGAGGAAAATGAAGAAAATTAAGGCCTCATTAATAAAAAGGCTTGTCAGGGTCAGTGGGAAAGACTTGGTCAGTTCAGTGTTAGAGCTCTCTCTCATTATTCTCTCTCTCAGACAGTTGGAGACTTAGAATTTTCTTGGAGCAGTCTTGGAAGGTGTGGCATACTTGAATTCTTGTCATAAGAAGGAAAATGAAGAGCAGGAAAGTGCAAGAGGGCATCAGGATTAGTAGCTACATCTGATTTTCTTGTAGGTACCAAGTTGCATGTATGTTCCTTCACTAGTTTTGGCATGCATGGAATATGCATGTGGATTTTTGTTTGTGATCTGTCATTGGCATGGAGGATTGCTTGGATTGACAGTGGATTTCCTATCCTTTCCATTTCCTGGATAGCCATGGTGATTATGGGTTTATTTCCTTGTTGTGTTTCTGGTTGGTTCTCATGTTTCCTTAGCTTGGGTTGAGTTATTAGTCCCATAGCCTTGGTTGGAAAAATGCTTTGGAGCCTTGGAACAACTTGGGTTGAGTTACTAGTCCCGTAGCCTTGCTTAAGAAAATGCTCTGGAGCCCTTGGTGGGTTGAGTTACTAGTCCCGTAGCCTTCGTTGGAAAAATGCTCTAGAGCCTGGTAAAAAATGTGGATTGAGTTAGTAGCCCTGTAGTCGATTTGTACAAACACTCTGGAGCCCTGAATGGCTAGGATAGAGATTGATCTAATGATGGTTTCGTGATGTCCAACCATGAGGTGGAATCACTATTTCATGGGTTGAGGTAGATGGCCCTTGGAATCCCTAGATGACTTTTGATTTATGTGTTCTATGAGATGCCACATTCATGCTTGGAATATGGCATGGGGGTGAATGGATGAAGGGAGATTTGGCTCAGCCATTCTATAGTTGGGTGGAATGTGGGAGTCCTATCTTAGGTTTGGATTTTTCATCATTACTGAAAGATTATTTTTCCATGTATTTATATGAGTATTATGATGGATTATATGTCATTTATATGGCTATGATTTCATTGGTACTTTTGTCCCTATTATGCTGGTTAGTTACATGTTTTATGATAGTAGTCGTGAGTGGCTCTCCTCATGCTCTTACCTATTATTGAATGATTAATGTATTTATGACCTAATGGATGAAATGCCAGCTAATGTGATAAGGATACAATGCTTCATAATGAATCTCATATAAGTATGAGATCCATATTCTCAGATTTGTTATTTACACTTGTAGGTTGCATATTTACTAAGTGTTTGAAAAGATGCCTGTCATGGCTAGTAAGGGTCCAATCAAGGTCTTGAACAAGTATTTTCTTTAGTACTATGATTTCCATGTTATCTTACTGATTTGAAGAGATGGTTTAATTCTTGGTAGTAACCTAGGCTTTGGGCCTGAAAAAGTGGCTCAAATCCTGGAGTCGCTAGCATAGCACTGACAAATTAGGTCTCTGGTTGCTGGAAGGCAAGCCTGTGAGAGTGAATATAGGGTTATAGTCGCATGCATGCCTTGTCATGGGAGAAAATTTGGGTTTAATTCATCTAAATGCTAGGTTAACTCAGGGTTTGAGCACCTGGAGTGGTGGATTATCTCTTGGGGTTCCTGAAGCACTTGAGGGAGGTCTGTGTGGTGTGTTTGCATCAATTCCATTTCCTTAAGGTTACTTAGAAGGTTGAATCATATCATAGTAGCCTCTCATTGCATGATTACCTCGGCTTGCTGGTTTCTTGGGTAACTATGGGTGGAGTGTGTTATGGATGGGTCCATGTTATTCCCTTTGGTTTATAATCCCATGGGGTTTTAATATTAATCCATTCACTTTATAATATTAATCCTAAGGTTTATAATATTAATGTTAGGGTTTAATCTATATTTTATGGTTTATAATATTTATCTTAGGTTTTATATCATTTGGGTTTATAATACTAATCCCTTCGGTTGGTGAAAATGAACCATGGTCAACCATCATCACCCATTGTCAATAATGGTCAATCATGGTCAACCATGGTTCAATGCTATTCCCTTTACTTCATAATCCCTTGGGGTTTTAATATATATATATATATATATTAAGAAACAGGTAGCATTTTCATTAGATAATCTGTATAAGGGCTAGGTCCCATACAATCTTGGAGAGCAAGCTCTCAAAAATATTCATCATTTTAAACTAAATAAGGACCCTAATGGTACCAACCTTATTTACATATGATCTTTGTACATATCCTATATTGCAAACCTTCCAAAAAAACGCCACCATATTCTATATATTGACAAAACATAGATATAAATAAAAAAAGAAACAACTACCAAGTTCAGTTTCTTGAAAAGCTTCTTCCACAGTCTTAGACAATCCTTCAACACCACCCAATCCAGGTTCTGGGTCGTGAATAGAAATAAATACCATAGCACCAACAACGTTAGGGACATAACTACCCTAAATCCAAAGACTTACTTTAGCACCCTAAGAATTGTAGTCTCCACTTTAATTTCAATCTTCTCCACCTTTTGTTTCAGACTCATCATGTCAATGCATAGGCTCTCCATAGTCTTTTGCAGTAGTTCTATGTCTTCGTCGAGTCCTGCAGGCTGGACATAAAAAAATTCCTTGTTCTCGTTGATCTCTTTAACAATTCCCTTCACCACCTTCTTGCATGAACTGTCAACCAAACCTTCTATGTTCCTGGAGCATCCCGACCCTGTTTTGCCACCACTTCCATTGCTTGTAGAAGCCATCTTCATGACGATTCTGCCCTATATTAACAAAATCATTTGGTTTAACATTCATAATGAAATGCAAAAAATAATGGTCTAGTTAATTTCGGCATTCTTTCCTATCTTATCCTTCATAAATGCTAACAAATTCAGGATCATGGTGTAGCAGCTACTCGCCATCTCCTCCACTGCCAAAACTAGCCTTGAGCGAAGTGTTATGGTACCTTCCAACCACACGAATGAAACTATATTAAAACACTAGATCAATAACCAAGGATGCATTTCCCACCTATCAAAACACATGACCTTTGATTTACAATTGCCACACCTATTCCATAATTCCTTACCAACCACCCCAACTTCCAATGCATTCTAGAGAGCCATCAGTGATCTAACCTTAATAACTACCAATTTGATGTGCTGCGAAAGCGTACCCCTTTTGAATAGCATTGGCTTAGAGAAATCAATACGAATTAGGGAATGTGATATATTTTAACAGAGTGATTGATACTTAAGGATCCTTCCTCCAAGCCCCCCCCCCGACGTTGGCTTGCGTGTTCGACATTTAGTTGTTAGCCTGCAACACATGGAACATTTTAGCATTTTCAAAATTTTCTAATAAATAATCTATCCTGGTAATGGTTGAAGAGGCTTCAACATTGAGGCAACTCTCATTCTTGGAGAGCTTCAAACATTTTTGAATTACCATCATGGAATCATCAATAATAATCAAGTTTTAGATACCGTTAGCCACACTAATATTCAAACCCTACCAAAGACAGAGAGCTTCAACTTGATTGTTCATGGTGATACCTAGTCCCTATGTGAACTTTATTTATGTCTTTTCTTTGAGGTTTACTATTATCCATCTCGCTCCAGCCTCCCCGCCTTAGGGTTTTAATATTAATCCCTTGGATTTATAGTATTAATGTTGAGGTTTATAATACTAATGTTAGGTCTTTATGTATATTTTAACATTTATAATATTTATCTTAGGGTTTATAGCCTTTGGGTTTATAATATTAATCCTTTGCATTTGTGACAAATATTTTCTCAATATGGAAATCAATCTTGGTCAACCATGGTCAACCATGGTCTAACAACACATTGTGACAAAGATTATCTCAATATGAAAATCAACCATGGTCAACCATGGTCCAATGTATCATTGTGATAAAGAATATCTCAATATGAAAATCAATCATGGTCAACCATAGTTAATAACCATGGTCTTATTGTGAAAAAGATTGTCTCATGGTCTAACGTTTCATTATGACAGCCATGGTCAACCATGCTCCAATGTGGTATTGTGAAAAATATTTCCTCAATATGAAAATAAACCATGGTCCAATGTATCATTGTGAGAAATATTATCTTTATATGAAAATTAATCATGGTCAACCATGGTCAGCCATGGTCCAACGTCGTATTGTGGAAAATATTGTCTCAATATGAAAATCAACCATAGTAAACCATGGTTAACCATGTTTATTTTAGGGTTTATGATATTTATTGTAAGTTTTATATATCTTTGGTTTATAATATTAATCCCTTCGATTTAATATTATTCCCCTATTATTTTAGTATTAATCCCTTGGGTTTATTATTCCCTTGGTTTTATTAATCAAAGGGTTCATATTCCTAAGGTATAAATGTATTCATAGGGTTTAATATA
>Ga0181473_100006_pt1 | contig 24290 bp, 22 predicted proteins | sample In2P11_FD_119089 | JGI IMG/M metagenome (GOLD analysis project Ga0181473, IMG submission 119089) | Clean room microbial communities from NASA Spacecraft Assembly Facility at Jet Propulsion Laboratory, Pasadena, California, USA -... ... | reverse complement strand
AGATATTCTGCTACAAAATCATCAACTATAGGAACTGTGCCCACCTCATTGGTATCCATGATCAATGGTGGTTCATATAGCTTTAAGTTCTCCACATTCACTACTGAGTACATCTGCATATATACTGACAAATCAAGATGAAAGGCATTGTTTCCAATCTTCTCCAGAATGGTGAATGGACCATACCAGATTGGTCGCAACTTCTTCCCTTATCCCTTCATCCTGTCCTTGTTGATGTGGAACCACACTTTATCGCCCACTTGGAATTGATGGTCGACTTGGTGTTTGTCATGTTGAGCCTTGTAAAGGGCTTGACTTTTCTCCAACTACTCTTATATTGCTTGGTGAATTAGCTCGATTTGCTAAATGAACTGCTGAGATTTGTCCCTATCATTACATCCACTGGAGTCATCTTCCCTTCCAAAGACCATATCAAAAGGGTCCTTTGGCAGGTAGCCAAAACATGTCTCAAATGGTGAATGCTGCATAGATGAGTGCACTACTCGGTTGTAAGAATGTTGTACATATGGGAGATTCTCATCCCACAACTTGGGCTATTTCCCACAATAGCCTTGTAACAAGTGTACCACGGTATGGTTGACAACCTCTGTCTATCCATCAATTTGCGGATGAAATTCCACACTTCTTTTCAATTTGGTGTCCATCATCTTCCACAAGCTGGTCCAAAACTCTCCAAGAAAGCGAGAGTCCCGATCTGACACAATCGATGTGGGTAGTCCAAAATGGACCCAAACATGCTGAAAGAAAAGAGGAGTAGTCTGCTCTGAAGTGATCTGCTTTTTACAAGGCATAAGAATACACATCTTGCTAAAATGGTCAAAGACAACATACAAATAGTCGTAACTCTTTCTGGACAAAGGCAAACCTCCTAGAAATTCCATTGACACACTTTCCCATGGACGACTTGGAATAGGGAGTGGTGTGTAGAGCCCGAGGTTTCTATTAGAGGGCTTTGAAATAGAACACATCACACAACCCTTTACATAGCGAGTCACAATGTTTTTCATATGAGGCCAAAAACAAAGTCTTTGTACATGACATAAAGTCTTTTTGACATCAAAGTGTCCAGACACAAGAGAGGTGTGGGCCTCTCGAATTACATGTACTCATTCCCCTGTGGGAATACACAATTTACCAAGGTGATACAACAGCTTACCCTGCAAGTGATAGTTGTCCAACTATGAACCATGGGTTAGTTTTGCATAAATCTCTTTAAAGTCATCATTGTTAGAATATTGTTTAGCATAACTCTCAAAAGAGAACGAAGCATTATGCAAAATAATAGAAGCAGAAATAGGAGGGTGAGATAGCATGTCGGCCACTTTATTGCTAGTGCCCTTCTTATACTTTATTACCAGATGAAAGTGTTGAAGAAAACCCATCCACCTAAAATGACGAGATTTTTGCAACTTGGTTTGTGATTGAAGGTACTGCAGGGGCTGATGATCCGTAAGGATGATGGTCTCCTTGCCAATCATGTAGTGTTTCCTCTTTTTCACACTCTGCACCAAGGCATAAAGCTCCTTGTCATAAGTGGGATAGTTTATCACAGCTTGAGAAAACTTCTCAGAATGGTAACAAATTGGCTTCTTTTTCTGCATCAGTACAACTCCCACGGCATAACCGCTGGCATCGCTTTCGATCTCAAATGGCTATGGAGATCGGGTAAGGCTAAGACTGGCGCGGTGCTGATTTTTTCCTTCAATGTTTCAAAGGACTTCTGTTTTCTTCCTCCCCATTGGAAGACCCGTTTCACACTTGTCAATGTGTGCAAAGGTGTTGCAATAACAAAGAAATTGGCAATAAATCTCCTCCAATATTGGACTACACCTAAAAAGCTACGGACCTCGGTTACACTAATAGGCTTAGGCCAATTGACAATTGCTTCAACTTTAGAGGGATCAATTTTTAACTGACCATGACTAACAATATGACCTAGGTAACCCAAAGAGGTTTTCTCGAACTCACACTTTGAAAATTTGACAAAGAGTTTTTCTTTTTTCAGTACGTCAAGCACTTTCTTTACATGACACTCATGTTCAACCCAACTTTTACTAAAGACAAGTATATCATCTAAATATACAAGAACAAATTCATCAATGAAAGGCCGAAAGAGATCATTCATGACCCTCATAAAAGTGGCTATAGCATTTCAAAGTCCAAATGGCATCACCATCCATTCGAACAACCCTTGTTTGGTCTTGAAGGCAGTTTTCCACACATCCTAGTCTGCAATTCGGACCTGGTGATAACCACTACGTAAATCCAATTTGGTGAAATAAACAGTAGTCTTTAACTGATCTAATAAGTCATCAATGTGTGGAAGAGGGTAGTGGTTTTTCACCGTGATTTTGTTTAGTGCGCTGTAATCCACACACATCCTCCATGTGACATATTTATTTGGCACTAAGACAATCGGTGAGCCACATAGAGAAGTGCTCGGCCTGATGACCCCTTGGTCCAGTAATTCCTGCACCTGTTTCTTAATTTCCTCCATCTCAGTGGGCGACATATTGTACTTGCCAATATTTGGTAAAGGAGCATCTTGCTGCAAATGGATTTCATGTTGGATTTTCCTCTTCGAAGGTAATCCCTTCAGTTCTTGAAACTACTCATCATAATTAGAAATTGATTGAGATAATTATTGTTTATGTTCCTAATCATAGCCCTGGAAAGCATCAGCTAATTCTGCCTCTTTTTCCCTTACAACCATAAGCATGCAACCCTTACTGGAATTCACTAGCCTTTTCATTTGTTCAGCACTTACAAGGCTGGCATTGATTTTAGTTTAATGAGCCCTTATTATATATTCTACCCCATCTTTTGTGATTTGGTATTTGTTTTCATGACGGAAAAATCCTGCCTTTATATCATACAAATATGGGCTCCCTAACACCATGCCACAGATATCTAATGGGATTACATCCAGTTCTACTTCATCTACTAGCTTAGAAGCGATTACAAATTTTACTTTACACTGCTTGGTTACATTCAATTTTGCTTTATCATGTATCCATCAAAGCAGGTAAGGTTTTGGATGTGGTTTTGTTTCTAAGCCTAGTTTCTTTACCAAGGATTCTACGATTAATTTTGCTTGGGATCCAGTATCAAACAGAGTTTCAACTTTAGTATGATTTACAACAACTCTGATATGAAACAGTTCAATTCTCCTTCAATTATTAGGAAGGGACTCATTTACAGAACTAGTGCCTTCATACGATTCAGAATTAACATGAGGTGTAAGAGTACCTTTTGTTCCCGTGGCTGTGATTAATGCTTCATCTTTGGAATCCAATCCAAGGTCTTGCTATGCAGTTGCCACTGTCTTCTGCTTCCCTTTTCCTCCATACTTCTTTGGATGCTTTTCTGGGTGTTGTTTCAAACAGTGATTGTCATCGTGGCCTTCCTTTTTGCAGTGATTGCAATATGGTCATTCTCCTTCTTTGGCTGCTACTGTCTTCTTCTCCTTTCCTTTCCATTTCACTTTGGATTTTGCAATGATTGCAATACAGCCGTTCTCCTTCTTTGGCTGCTACTGTCTTCTTCTCCTTTCCTTTCCATTTCGCTTTGGATTGGGAGGTTTGAATGGTGGTTTTTTGGAATGATCATCTCTTTCATTTTTTTCCCATTCTCAATATGAATTTCCTTTATGTTGGCTGAGTTAATAGTGGTTGGTTCAAACAACGAAAATAAATGCTTCATGTAGCTATGCAATGAGCCAATATACTTAGTTATTACTTCAGGTGTATCAAGTGCAATACCCAGATTAAGTGTTTTCTTTCTAAACTCCTTTGTAAAACTCTGAACATCCTGACCTTTGCCTTGCCTTAAATAATTCTTACTGCTCTGCAATTTGCTCTCCCACCAAATGAGAGCGGTGCTGCTCAGTTGTAGAGAGGCTAGCTAAATCTTTGCCTCATCCTCCACGATTTTTTGAATCCTGCAGTAAACATCAATCTACCTAATGCAATTATTGAGCTTTTCTACATTACTTTCACCATTAAACATGGGAAGATCAAATTTAACATCTAATTTAAAGAAAGGTTTCTTAGATGCATCCTTGGGATTTCTATGATTATGGTGGTGAGAGGAAGAAGAACTTTCACTCGCGGAAGGAGAAGGAGGGGGTTGTTCTCCACCATTTCCATGCGTTGAACCTTGTTCTTCTAGGTTTCTCTCCTCTGCTTTCTCTAGCCTTAAAACCAACTGACTGATATTCTCTACCATTGAATAGAAGGTCTTGCGTAAATTGCTCTTCTCTTCAAGATGAGCTTCATCTTCTGCCATGTTTCTCCTTCAATGTGAAAGCCCCACTTCAGGATCGAAAGGTTCTAGTTTCCCTTTGCCCCTTTGGATCTTGTTTCTTGTTAGCATACAAACATGAAATTCACATCTAAAAATCCCTGCTCTGATACCACTTGATCCAGGGATCTTTTGCTTATAGATGTATGAAAAGAATCACATGAGAAAATTGCAGCTTAAAATAGAATTTTAATGTGCACACAAGAAAGAAGAAGAAACACATAAAGGCATGAAAAGAAGACACCAAGACTTGATAATGGAGTTTGTCCAACTCGGACTACATCTCCGACTCCTGCTCAATCAATGGGGAGGCCTTCATTCATTAAATGGCATGAAGAAAAGAGAATACAATCATCAATTACATAAAAAGAGGCTTATACGTCCATTCTGGCAAATGGTTGAGAAAAGGAGAACTTAGATGGAGAAATGGACAACACCATTGTGTTCGTGGCATTGAGAGGGGCTGAAAACACATAAGATTTGCCAAAATCAAACAAAATGAACTATCGGCCCTCCTGTAATCTCTGCCTCGAATTACGTGCCAAAATTCCTCTCCCCCGTACTTTTTCCAATCATCGGGATTTTATATGTCTCTTTTATGACAAAGCCACTTGAAAATCAGAGATCTATTCTGTTAGAATAGAAACCGTTCAGGTGGAAGGGTTGGCAGGCACAACAAAACCCCGAAGATAACTTTTTATCGTTTAACATGATAATACAAAACACATTGAAAAACCCAACCATAAAGCCTTTTACCCAGACTCCAAATTTTATCAAATCGGGCTCATAAACCTATTGGGTCCATGATATATCGCAAATCGCTACCACTGAGGTTAATGGCCCTGTATATCAGGGATCTCCGATCGCCGATATGTCGATTCATTGATCACCTATTTGCTGATTCGTCGATTGCCGATGTGTCAATATGCCAATTGCTGATATCACCGATTAAATCTGGACCATTGATCTGTTTCCAATTTGACGGCTGAGATTGCATGTTTCCATCGGCATATCGCATCGCTACGGCGCATGGGTCATGCCTTTGGCATCTGCCGATGCCAATCCACCAATTTGATCGCTCCTCCGATCACCAATCGCAATCACAATTTGCATGCCTTCAGCCCTAATATCGGCCATCACTAATCGGGTGTTCCGCTGTCCTTGCCTTTTGACTCCTCCAATTGAGATTTGCCTTTTAAAGGCTTTAAGTCCATTTTTTGAGAAAATGCCTCATTTTCCAAAGGAACTAAGGCAACTCTTTATGTGATAAATTCATCATCTAGACTTGTATTGGAGTGTTGTTCATAACATTGGAATCAAGGTGATGAGCACTTCAATCTGATGTCAAGATACTTTCTTTTCTGCCACTTTGAGTTTTGAGCTTTTCCACACCATTGTATATGAAGATCCACCTAGATCATTGTAATATTTTATTTAAATCTAGAAAGTACTTGCAGAATGGAAAGGAAAGCAGCTAATGGCAAATGAAAGAAAGGAAGCTACTAAATTACTTTTGCAGAAATAAACTAATGGAAGAAAATTGAAGACTAGAAGTAGAAGAAAAGAAAGTTGGAGACTAGAAAATAGAAGAAAGCAATAATTACTTCTACTTAGACATCTCCTCGGCAACGGCGCCAAAAAGTGATGAGCCTAGGTATTGCAACAAGAACGCTGCAACTCCCAGGTCTACCAGCTTTACTTATCAACCCATGGTTTGTACAAACTTAGAGGTGACAATGCTATATGCACAAGTAGAAGTGAAGATCATGCCCATTGTCATTGTTTATCTGGCAAGAGACCCCAAGGGTTCCAAGCAAAACTTCTATAGGGTTAGAAGAAGCTTAATTATTTGATGGAAGAAGAGAAAACCTAGTCTAAGAGAGGGCTACTCTAATGAAGAAAACAACATGTAATGCTAAACTACACCATAACCTAATTAACCATATAAACATCTATGCTAACAAAATTGCTAAATCAACGCTAACCTAATGCTGCTACCTAAGTTACAAAGGTAAAGAGCATCAAACTATATTAAGGTGTAAGCAAAGAACCTTAAGCTAAAACGATTTTCAAGAGGAAGAGAAATCGAAGGTCGAAATCAATGAAAGGAGGACGTAGGGACGCAGTAGTGCATAGGGACCGTTGGATCAAGCAACGAGCAGAAGATGGACGGTAGAGATCTTATCACAGGATCTTAAGCGAATAAATGGATGAACAAGGTTAATGAAGCGATGAACGACATAGATCATATTGCGAGGAATTAAGTGAAGAGATGGGTAGACGGGGTAACGAAGTGATGAACGACAGAGATCTTATCATGAAGGCTTACATGACTGGATGGATGAACAGGGTGAATGCACAGGATGAACAACTGAGGTCTTATTGCAATGGTTAATTCAAGAGATGGACGGCAGATATCATATCATGTGAAAAAGGAACGTGCGGAAATGATGGAGTGGGTTTCTAAGGCAGTAAGTAGTTTCTCGTGTGCCCTCAAGGCCGTAACCGGAATTATGAAATTTCAAGCGGTAAGCCTTACTACACGACACGTAGCATGAGAAAACCACTTTTCTCACATGCTCTCGAGCAGATAATAATCATGCAATAATCCGCGCGTTATTGCATGATAACCATTGGATCAGGCGGGGCTGATCAACGGTGGAGATCAGCCAAGCTAGTTGGTGATCAGGTGAAGCGATAGCCATCAGATCAGGTGAGGCAGATCAATGGTGGGGGTTTAAAGCACATAAGGTGTGGAGGTGACATGATAGCCATCGGATCAGGTGAGGCAAATTGACAGTGGGGACTTAAAGTGCATAAAGTAAGTGGAAGACTTCATGCGAGGCAGTAGTTAGAGAAAATAATGAATTGGACAGTGATTACAAAGGTTTCTTGTGGATCGGACAGTGAGGAAATGATGTATGAAGAACGTGTTGAAGGTGATTTTTAAATGAGAATGACAGAAAAACACAATGAGGGTGAATGAGTAACTTCATCAAACGATAAACTCCATAGCTCATGTGAGAACTAGAAACCTGTGTTTTTGGGGTTGTTGAAGGGTCTCTTCCTCAAGTCATGGTCCCAGAGGGAGGAGATGAGGCTGAGACACTTGCGCACAACCTTATGGTGATATTTTCTCCTAGCTAACCTGTGGACTGAAAGAAGGAATCAATGGAAGTAAGCTGAAGCACAACACAGATGAACAGAACCAGAAACCTATTTAAACAAATGAACAGAAACAAGAATCTATGCTACTTAAGAAAATGAACAATGAAAACCAGGAAACTATGCTAGCATTCATGTATAGTAAAGAGGAGATTTGGTTGCTCAGGTCAAGCCCTAACCCAAGAGCTTAAGCCCTTAGAGTTAAGTCAAAGCTGGCTTTAAATAGAACTCCTTCTCATTATAAAAACCATGGATTACATAACAAAATCTCACAAGTCTTCTAGATTAGAAATAAAACATAGTTTTTACAATAGAAGTCCTAATCCTATTGAGGTCCTAAGCCTCTCTATTTATACATTTGAAGTCTCTAACAACTTCCTTCCCATTAGGGAGGCTTGGCTCTCCACTCAACAAATTTTCTTCAAAAAGCCATAACTTCTTCATCCGGAAGCCGCTTTTTTAATCAGCCTAATTTTTCAAGAACTTTCCATTAGAACACTTAGTTTCAGCATCCACAACTTTAGTTTTTGTTAAAATGGAAAGTCCATGCCAAGTTATTCTTGACACCACAACCACTTCGAATGGTGGTCCTATATCGTGGATTTACTTAGAAGTAAATATCTTTATAGAATAGCCTCAGGCCAAGAAACTAAACCTAAAGATGAAGATAAGGCAGCCAAACAGGAAAATAGAAAAGATCAAGCACATGGGTTGATAGGGATGTCTATTTATCCAGACCTTAGATTCCATATTGCAAAACTTGATACCCCTAATGAAGCAATGAAACAGCTCACTAAAGTTTTTTGAATTAAAAATGAAATTAGAGCCCATCAACTTGAAAATGAGTTGCTTACGTTGGACCCCAATAAATTTTCTTCCATTGAATATTTTTTGTCTAAGTTCAAGACCTTTAGAATTCTCTTGGAAGGTGTTGAGGTTAATAAAAAATATGGTAGCCTTATCTATTCCATTCTTACTAAGTTGTGACCAGCCTACTCTGTGTTTGTTTCCACCTTCTATTCTACTAGATAAGCGTTTATTTCTCAAGGAAAAGACTACAAGTCCACCTCTTTTGATTCCTTTTGTGATTCCTTAATAAGAGAACAAGAAAAACTCTTACATATTAGTCTTCTTAATCTTGGAAACTCTTCTAAGAAAGCCTTAGCCGCCTAACAACTACCAAATTCAAAGAATCCTAAGAAGAAGTATCCTAAAAAGAATGGTCTTAAACCAAACAAGGGTCCTAAGCAATTTCAATCTCAAAATGAAAAATCATTTCAAAAGAATGATAAGGCAAATAAAAACAAAGGGAAGAAGGCTGATAGACATTGCAAATTTTTTAATCGAAATGGCCACTTAGAATCCAAATTCTTTAAGAAGATGGAATCCTTAGAAGTAGCAATGAAGAAGCATAACATCCATTTGGAGCACTCTTCAACTTCAACTTCATCTTCAGGAATAACACTTTTTGCATGTGGTTGTCAAGCATCTCCGTCTGGTTATGCACTAAATGTATCTTCTTCTTCTCTTTCTCATGAGTGGCCCATTGGTTTTGGATGTTCTTATCACATGGCCAAAAACAAAGCCATGTTTTCTTCTTTAAATGATTGTAACACCAAAAATATATATGTTGGTAATGATAGATCTCTTAGTGTTTTAGGGACTGGAACTATTCATCTAGACAATGGTCAATTTAATGATGTATTATGTGTTCCAACCTTATCCTGCAACCTTCTATCTGTATATCAGATAACTCATTCAGGTGAAGGTAAAATCATTGAATTTTTACCTCACGGTATTGTAATTAAGGACCTAAGAGATCCTAGACAGATTTTGGCTATTGGCATTGTTGATGATTCTACAAGGTTGTATAAGTTTAACAACTTTGGGTCATCAACACTTTCGTCGATATTTTTTGCTCAGAATGATGAAGTGAGCAAACTTTGGCATGAGCGATTTGGTCACTTAAACTATCGCTCCCTTCAAAATCTATGTAAAGAAAATATGGTGATAGGTCTTCCTATGGTATCTTGCAGAGATGGTGTTTGTTCCGGATGTGTACTTGAAAAACATCATCGTGATGGTTTTGAAAAATGTACCTCCTGGCATGCCTTAACCCCTTTACAGCTTGTGCATAGTGATTTATGTGATCCACTTCGAGTTGTTTCATTCTCTAGCTACAAGTATTTCTTAACTTTCATTGATGATTTCTCTAGATGCACTTGGGTATACTTCTTAAAACTTAAAAGTGAAGTCTTTAACATTTTCTTGGCCTTTAAGGCCTTTATTGATAAAAAATCTGGGCATCAAATTCTTAAGCTTAGATCAGATAATGGCGGAGAATATGTTAACAACAAATTCATCAACTTTTGCACTGAGCATGGAATTCAAATGTAACGTATTGTTCCATATACTCCACAATAAAATGGTGTAGCTAAAATGAAGAATCACTCCTTAAAGGAAATGGCTAATTGTATGCTTCAATCTAAAGGACGTAGTCTTAATTTTTGGGCAAAAGCAATTAACTGTGCAAATTACATAGTAAATCACACTCCTACTAAAGTTTTAAAGAATATCACTCCAAAAGAAGCATGGAGCTCAATTAAACCAAATGTAAGTCACTTTCATATTTTTGGAAGTGAAGCATGGGCCCATATTCCAAATGAGAAACATATAGCTTTAGAACCTGAGAGTGAAAAATGTAATTTTTTTGGATATTCTAAAGATGTTAAAGGATATAGACTTATTCCACTTAAGTCAAAAAATGTTATCATTAGAATAGATGTAAAGTTTTCTGAAAATATATTGGCCTATGAGCCTAGTACGGCAAATGTGCCACCTCTCTCTATCCCTTCTACTTCTGAAAATATTTCTTCTTCAGATGATGATAGCGAGTATGACAATCCTCCCCCACCTTCTCAAGATCCTCCTTCAGCTCCTCGGCTTCCAAAATGAGTCCATGCTACTTGGGATGCAACAGGTGCTCTTGCAGGTGATCCTACAAATCAATAAATGCACGTTATCAGTTTGATAAAGCCTCTTCTTTATTGGCTCAAGCTTCAGGGAATTGTGATCTTGACACCTTTGCAAAAGCTTCAAGCCATCCAGATTGGGACACAACTATGAATGAAGAATATCCTTCATTACTGGCAAATGATACATGGGATCTTGTTCATCTTCCAAAGGGACAAAAACTTGTTAGATGCAAATGGGTTTACAGAACCAAGTATGGACTAGATGGAAAAGTTGATAAACATAAAGCTCGTCTTGTTGCTAAGGGATTTTCATAAGTTGAAGGCATTGACTATACTGAAACCTTCTCCCCTGTTTCTAAAATGAACTCTATCTGCCTTGTTCTTTCCCTTGCTGCCTCTTTCAAATGGGAAGTCCATCAGATGGATGTTAAATATGCCTTTTTGCATGGGGACTTGCATGAAGAAATCTATATGGAACAACCTCCTGGCTTTATACAACCAGACTCCAGCCTTGTATGTCAGCTTAAGAAATCCCTTTACGGTATCAAGCAAGCCCCTTGGGCTTGGTATGCCAAAATGGATAACTTTCTTTTAGATATTGCCTTTTCTAGGTGTCATTCTGCCAATGTTGTGTACACCAAGAATGTGGGTAAGTCTATTATCATTCTTGTTCTTTATGTTGATGATCTTATCCTTACTGGTAGTGATCCAAACCTTATAAACCATGTGAAGTCCAGCCTTAAAAGGAAGTTTGAAATGACAGACTTAGGACACTTGCATTATTTCTTGGTCTTCAAGTCTTGCAATCCAAGGAAGGTATTTCCCTTTCCGAATCCAAGTATGCATGTGATCTTCTATGCCACTTTCAGATGGAAGACTATAAGCCATCCTCTTCTCCCTTTTAGTCTGGAGCCAAACTTTTAGTCACTTGTACTTCCCCTGAAGTTGATGCTACCTTATACTGTCATCTTGTAGGAAAACTTTTGTATCTGACCCATACTCGTCCTGACCTTTCCTTTGATGTTAGACTTATTTCTGAATTTATGGAAAACCCACATGAAAGTCATTGGAAAGAAACTAAAAGAATACTTTGTTGTGTTCAAGGTACAATTTAGTTTTGGATTCATTATAGTGCAGAAGCATCTCCTCTATTGGTTGGTTTCACTTATTCTGATTGGGCTAGTGACCCTGATGATTGGAAGCCTATTGTAGACTATGTCTTCGCTCTTGGTTCTAGACCAATTACATGGGCTTGCAAAAAACAAAGTGCCATTTATCTTTCTTCAATAGAAGCAGAGTATCGTGAAACCATAGAAGCTAGTAAGGAATCCCTATGGCTTCGTCAGATCTAGTCAGAGTTTGGCTTTCAGCAGTAGCATCCGACTAAACTTTGGTATGATAATCAAAGTGCCATTCAACTATGCAAAGATCCAATCCAACATCAGCATAGTAAACACATTGAACTACACATGCACTTCATCGGAAATCCCATTCATGACCATGTTCTTGAAGTACAATATTGTTCAACCGATGATCAAGTTGCAGACATCTTTACAAAGGTTCTCACAAAGGTGAAATTTACTAAACTTCAATTTATGGTTGGAGTTTAGGAAGTTGTCACTAAGGGGGGAATAGGCTCTAATGCCTCCTTCCTTCTCCTATTGTGTCATATTTATACATCCTTCAATCCTATCCCAATTTGTTCTTAAGGGGGGATGTTAAGATATTCCAACACATAGGAAATAGTTATGTATAACTTGGTCTAGTGTAGAGTTAGGTAAAATGTGTTTCTTTACTATGTACATTTGTAACTTAAAATCTGATGGTCATGATATGTTCTAGACATGAATTGATTTGACGGTTCATTCTCTCCTTGGTAGTACCAACACTTAATCTGTGGCTTAACACCCGATTGGTCCATGATCTCTATTTAAAGAGCATGGAGGGTCATTTGTAGGGTAACCCGTTCATGAGAGAAGCTTATGTAAATTTTCATTCTTTTATTAATAAATTTCCTAAAGTGGCCGTGTTGGCTCAGGCCGTGGACTGTTTCCCTCTTTGAGGGTTTTAACCACGTCAAGAATATTGGTGTATTGATCTGTGATCTATTTGTGAGCAGTGTCCTTTGGTGTTCTATTTGAGAAACTTACCTTGTAAATTCCTACAATGAAGACATGGTTATTAATACTATTGCTACATCTGCTAAATGATACTTGGAGACATGGTATACTTAGTCACATATTCATGATGTTAAGGAATGATGCTACTTTTCCCTATCTTACTTTATTATGATATGCTTGGTTCGCACATATGTTGATTGATGCATGAAAAGATATGTTTCTATGCTACAAAAGATCTATATTCCTTTGATGAAAATGGATTGAGACTCTTCTTACTAAGGAGAAGAGAAACTTGACCTTGATGAGGCCAAGAGGATGAGTTGAAAGTAGATCTTTATAGAAAAATCTTATGTTGTTGATCCTGCATACTTGGTCACAGGTTGTTGATATTAAAGCTACATCGTCTTATCTTACAAATTGATGTGCATTTTGTTGTTCGCGTTGCCATTGACAGATGCTTATGGTGCAGATCCCATATGGTGTATGATGAATGTTGATGACTATCATGGTTTTATTGAGGTCTTTAGTCTTGGTTATAAATGGCATATATGTCTCTTGATGTAAAGGTCATGTAAAGACCCATGTTATAAATCATTGTAAAATTCAATCATGTATGGACTATTGTGGTCAAGTCATGTAATCCCATCATTTTTGGCATGTGATGTAATGTTAAGTCAAATATGTAACCCCCATTGTGTTGAGTGATCAATGTAAGCATGAGCCATTGGTGATAGGAAAGGTCATGTCTGGTTGAGTCATAGAGTCATGTACTTCTTTGTATATCTTCATAAAATTTAGCATGTGCTAAGGGGAAGCACGGCCAACATTCAGTGTTCCTACTCAACAAATCAAATCTACAATGCTCATGTCAACAAAGGGAGAGAAGCCTTCATTCAACATTGGTCAACCCTTTTCCCTTGATGTCAAAGGGGGAGAGAATCTTGGTGTTTGGAGAATGATTGGTGACTTGGGACAGAAACTTGGTAGATCTACATATGTGTTTACAGGTATCTATAGGTGGTGGTGACCAAACACCAAAGTGGTTTCCATCAATTCCAAAGAGGAGATAATTGACATTATGAAAAATGTGTTTTCCTTGATGGAAACCTACTTAACAAAGATGTCAACATGATAATAGCAGGATAATTAAAATCTTGGACAATTGAATATCATTTCAAAGACAAATGAATTATAAAGATAAAGTTTGAAAAGGTATACGTGGGTTATGTGAAGAAAAGTTGCGTACATACACAATTATGGTGAAGAAAAGTCACGTACAGTTTCTGCACCATAATATTCTTAATACCAGGGGTCTTTACTATGGTATTTGCCCATAGTAATGAGTGCAACAATGGAAATTTGATCTCGTCAAAGAATACCATCAGCATAACTATGGAACTAGCCCAAGGTATTAGATAAGGTCTAAGCTACATAAGGAGATGGAGATCAAAGTGCTAAGTGTGCATGTCATGGGATATTGATGAATTGTTTGATATAAAATAAATGTGCACCCAGTAGTGTGATTATGGATCAGATCTTATAGATCTGAAATGACTACACATTGAATAATTTGCTTATGGGTTGATAGATTTGTGATGATGATGTTATGATGTGTATATTTTACAGTGTGTGCCAAGGTTTGGGTTTGATCAATGATTTTTTTTGTAGCAAAAGTATTATTCAGTGGTTACAGATCTATACGCATTTTTTCTTCATAAATTTCACATGAAGATGTGGATCATCTTTTGGGTAGTCATGTATTGATTCTGTAGTATGGACATATTTTTACATGGGTATGCTTCTTGAAAGGGGTACATACACAAAAGTGTATTATAAGGGTCGTGTACATATGCTAGGGTTTTAATGAATATAATATCTTATCAATCTTGTTATGTTTATTGTTATCTATCGATGAAGTCTTTCATGATGATCTGTGTTTTACAATGTTCGTTTAGGTTGAAATGATTATGTTATGAAATGTTAAATAGTAATGATGCTACTATGAGATGATCTATATTTCATTCAGAGATATGTGACAAGTTAAGTATGTGTTTTAGTGATTGATTTCAGTAATGCAATGATTCAGTTTCAGGGTCAGTGTTTTGAGATATGTATGCAGGGTATCTGAAGAGAAAGCGTGTATATATGCGAGTATGTCTCATAATAGTAGTGTATATATTCTAACATAAGATTGATCAGGGTTTGCAGTGACATGATCTGATTTCTATGATGAACAGTAAGTGGTCTAACATTTTGATGAAGAGTATACAATGAATTGAGATTATCTAGTTGCTTTGGTTTTTTGATATTCGGTAATTGGTTTATTCAATGATTTGGGGATTAAGTTGGTTCAATGTTTTGATACAGTGATTGGTTTTAGCTTATTGTTTGATATTGGGCTTAAATTATGGTAGTGGGTCCATTATCAAAATATGATGAAACATGGCCTACAGATTTGATGTTCTGGTTCAAGTGGATCCAGTATAAAAATTATGAAATGTGGTCCATGAAGGTGTTGAGGGTTAGAGCCTTTAGATAGGAAGTCGAAGATTCCTTCCAGTGGTAGGAAATAAATCTAATTAGGGGGTTGGAGCTTCATTCCGGTGGGTGTCAGTAAATGAGATCAAGGGGATGGAACTCCTGTATAGTGGGTGTTGGAGAACGAAAGAAGATTGTAGCTTTCTACAGGTGGGTGCCTCCATGTTGGTATGAATCTGCACCAGTACAAGATTGTAGTAAGTTTTTCATTATAATCAAATATGAAGTCAAAGACGATATCAACGGTGGTTTTCTCCCACATTGGGTTTCCACCTAAAAAACATGGTTTTCATGTGTGTTTATGTGTTGCTTATGTGTGATGATTTATTCTGTTATTACTATACATGGTTACTGTTTAATTAATGCCTAATGAAATATTGGTACACTGGTTCAATTTAAACAGATGATGAATTAACTGAAAAGTTAGTTAACTAGATATGTGATAGTTGTCTGCATAACAGTCGCATACATACATAGGTTTATTTCATTATAGTCGCGTAAAAAAATCGAAATAAGAAAAGAAAAGTTTAAGTAAACTTTTAAAATACTGTTTCACCCCCCGTCTCAGTATTTTTCCCAACAACTGAACTGAACTCAAGCTTCCCTAACTAATTAACTGAGTTAAATGAGTGACAAGTGCTCTATCACCTCTATTAACTACCTCCAAGATTTATGCTGAAATAGAAATTCAAATTTTCTCTAGTTTGACCAAGGAATCTTCAAACTAATATTTTCTTGCTGCATTTTCAACAAATTTAAGTTATGTAAGTCCACAAGTTGTAAGAATGTGTGTCTTGCAAAGCACAACCCATGACAAGTCGTGGTTGGTTCAGTTGGCATGGGGACTAAGAAACGAGTTGAACATTTGGTGAATTTATGCCCAATTGTGATAAATAGCATGCCCACAACTGCAAATCTAAACCTATTACCGTTGGGCTCGTATGGCATGATGGTCAAGATAGATTAGATAATAGCGCACTTAACCAAGGTTGACTACTACATCAAGTCAATAGAATGTCTCAATGAGGAATGGAAGAATATGATGTTGCAAAGAAAGAGAAAGCTTATGATAATTTCGAATTCACTGCACTACAATTGAAGAGGTGCAACAAGAAGGGGTGTGAATTGTTTGTTATTAAAGTGACCAAGGAATCAAAGGCCAATAAGGACAAAGTCAAAGAGAAACCAATAATAAAATAATTTAATGATGTTTTCCCTGAAGAGATCCCAGGATCTCTTCCAAGAGGGTAATTGACTTTTCAATTGAATTATTGTCGAGATAAGTGCCAATATCTAAAGCTCCATGCCGAATTAGTACACCAAAAATAGTAGATCTAAAACTATAATTGAAAGAGATGTTGGACAAAGGATACATCATACCTAGTGTATCACCATGGGGAGCTCCTGTATGTATATCCATTTTTCATCATGGGATCTACTGCTTTCTAAGTCTCTCATTTAATCTCTTCTCTTAGCCTCACTTCCCCTGGTGCACTAATAGAAGGTATTTTATATACTTTGACTAGGGATTCTAGCATATTATACAATTTCTAATAAGTTGATATTGTGTTAATTATAACACCCTCCTCGCACATCTACCAAAGTAACCGGCCAATCGGGGTAAACATGTGACAAGAGGTTACTATGTTAGATTCAACCTCCTACATGATCGTAAGGAAGTGGAATCAACGGAAACACAACATACAGACCTTCCACGTTAGCTACAAGATTCTTAGGAACAATCCCAACCACTCAAGTAGCTAGCTCATGGGTCCCACTAAAGTTTTTGACCATTTGACCTCTAGATACTCTCATGTTATAGGCATGCCAGCATTCAGGAGGCTCTGAACACTCTCATGACAAGGCATGCCAGATTCTAGGGACTATTTTTCTCAGTGATGTGCCAGCGTTCCTGAGATTTGAGCCACCTTTTCAAGCCCAGAGCACAGGTAACTACCCAGAATTGAATGACATTTTCAGAACAATAAGATAACAGGGAAACAATGATGAAAAAATAAATACTTGAACAAGCCCTTAACCGGACCCCAACTAGCCATGACAGGAGTTTTTTCAAACATATCACAAATATGCAATCTATAGGTGTAAACAACATATTTAAGCATAACAATCTCATACTTATCTGATAATTTCTAAGAACCATTGTTCCCTCATATCATTTGTTTCATTATCATTCGTTAGTTCATAGATACATTGTCCATTCATTCATAAGTGAAAACATGATGAGAGCCATACAAAGCCACTGTCATAAAACACACACATAACTAGCATGCTAGCAACAAAAATACCAATGAAATCACAACCATATGATCCACATTAGGGAAAATTTTAAGAACCCCCCCAAATTTACATGTATAATAAATGGGCGAATCTCCATGGTATATAGGAAAAATGGAAGGCAATTTTATCAATAATATGATATGTATATATAATTTTTTTGGCGAATCTCTCACCAGGCATGGCGAATATTTTACTCAATTATAAAATCTTGTGTTTATTGAATACACAAATGAATCATTGCATTTCTTTAAAATATCTTTTGAAATCAAAATTACCGAAATTACATATCGATAACCTAGTGGGTGTAGGATAAAATTCACCCATGCCATTCACAGAAAGCATGAGAAAAAACCTAATAGTATATACAAAACCAAGAATAATTCAAATTCATCACTTCTAGGGACCTCGTAACCACCCTGCAAATACACAAGTATGTTCTTGTTTGCAATTAGAAAAATTACCCAAATTACAATCTGTTTACTCCAGCATATGTTGGAAAGTTATAGAAGGATGACTAGTGCAATCAATCCATTCCTTTTAGCCCTGGATTTGTTTCAGTTTAAAAATACAAATATACTTGTCCAATGTCTATGCTTTAACCATTCACCTTAAGATGTTTTTACAATGTAATTTCCTAAGTCTATTTAATATCTTCATTATCATAAAAACCAACCTATATCCATCTTAACTCCACATCTACCACTCTTAGGCGGATGAAATCTATTTATTCCCCTAAGCACTTGGTAGACCCAGAATTAAGATGGATCTAAGATGATAGAATTTCCCCTTTAAATAGTCTATGCTCACATGAATACCATGGTATTACCATGGGTTATCATAAACTTGGAGATTTAAAAATTACTATTAGTAATTTATAAAAATTAATAAAATTAATAGTTGATTTTTATTTTATTTTTTATTTTAACCAAGCTAAAATGTTTAACATACATTAAATTACAACATCCATTTTTACTCTTGATTGGATCAAATATTTTCACTCTATGCTAGTTTGCATATCACGATATTTGATACCTCTTGGGGGTTAGTAGATCAAGAGTAAACATGGATATATGCTGGTTTAATTCCCCCATTTAAATAGGCTACATTCCAGGTGAATACCATGGGTCAATACCATGTGCCATTTTGGTGAATACCATGGGTCAATACCATGTGCCATTTTTATTTTTATTAATACTAATATTAAGGTTAATAATGTTTTTTTGCATGGTATTAATAACAATCTAGTCCATGGTATTTGTCCCATAGTATTTTGCCCATAAGTTTCACCTAAATATAACACATTTTTTGAGTGTTCGTAAATATAAGGTGACTTATGGAGTAAATATAAAAAAATGTTTTATTTGTTTACCATACCTCTCGTTTATTTATATTTTTATTAATTTACCATACTTTTTTACAAATATGGTATTTGGCCCATAGGATTCACTTAAATAAAACCTCTTTCTTGAGCCTTCATAAATAGAACGAGGGTTATGGACTAAATATAAAAAGAGGTTTTATTTATTTACCATGCGTCTAGTTTATTTATATTTTTATTTATTTACCATACCTTTTGAGTAAGTATAAAAAGACGTTTTATTTATTTACCATACCTTCACTTTACTTATATTTTTATTTGTTTACACCTTTGCATGTATATAAGGTGACTTATGGAGTAAATATAAAAAATGTTTTATTTATTTACTATACCTCTCATTTATTTATATTTTTATTAATTTACCATACCTCTTTTATAAATATGGCATTTGGGCCTTTGGCCCATAGGATTCACTTAAATAAAACCTATTCTTGAAAATGGGCTAATGGATTCACTTAAAAAAAAACCTATTCTTGAAAATGGGAGAATGGAAGGTTGTAACTCCTAATTTCAAGGGCTAAATTTACCTTTTTTACCCTCTCCCTTAAAATAAGGTGGGCTATTTGAGGTGATTTGTAAAAATGTACTATGATACAAAATATTCACCCACTAAAAATTTAAAACCCCTTAATTTCGCCAAAGGGTGAACATTCGCCCCTAAAATTTTCTATGATCCACATATAAACCAGTATGATACTCATAGAAATACAAGGAGAAATAACTTCATATTGATGATGCAAAATCTAAACTCAGGATGGGACTACCATGTTCCAACCAACCATAGAATGGTTGAGCCAAATCTCTCTTCAGTCATTCACCCTTGTTCCATATTCCAATCATGAATGTGGGACTCAAACCAAAAGAACCAACTAGGGCATCCCGAGGCTAAACCACCTCACCCTCATCAATAGAAACTAGGCTTTAATGTAATCCGTCCTGGATCACTAGGCCAACATAATGAACATGTAATAATAGTATTTACCATGATCTCCACCCAATCACTAGGCCAAACAAGCATGGATTCCACTACATTTCTCCACCTACACCATGAGGAATTTTCTTGTCTCCTAGTCTCTCAGGATTTACGGCAATCCACATCGGTTCACTAGGCCCTAAATCAAGACCCACTCTCTAGGATTTACTGCATATCCCCACCCGGGATTACTAGGCCCAACGGAGAGAAAACCACCTCTTTTCTTTACCATATATCCTACTATTCATCGACAAATATTCCTAGGCCCAATGAGGCAACACAAAATCTGTCTTTACCACAAAATCTGTCTTTACCAATTTCATTAGCCATAATAAACCGATGAAGACCCACACTAGGATGTCTTGCCCAACATTCATCTTGGAATAAGTGTCCCATCAACCATGGTTATTATTTTTCCTTTATTAACTTTTATTACATGGAATTTTCACTAGGGCTATTAAAGAACCCTCCCCCTTAGGGGACACTGTGCTCAGTGTTCAACCACATCTATACCTTAGCAAAACCGCTGAAAAACAAACATACTACCCATGTAGATTTATAACATAGCTTAATGCAGTATTTACAATCATCACCCTACTGAAAAGAAAACCAACATGACAACATAACAACATGAAAACTATAATGACATGACACATGTACCGCTTATTGGAGATTTATAACATAGCTCGTGGAAATATTTACATCCATATACATATATACATATACCAAAACATCAACAAACATGTACCAAAGACATATACCGAAACATCATACCAAAACTGCTTTGCCTCAACCAACAAACAAGGATGGATACATAGCCTACATCTGATCCACCATCTCCCATATAGCTTCATCGAGCCCAAAGTGCTTCCACTGCACTTTAACCTGCTTGGTTTCAGAGCATGAGCACCTTTTTATGCAATATACATTGAGGATACATAGCCTACATCTGATCCACCATCTCCCATATAGCTTCATCGGGCCCAAAGTGCTTCCAATGCACTTTAACCCGCTTGGTTTCAGAGCATGAGCACCTTTTTATGCAATATACATTGAGGCTCTAACTAGAATTCTCAATCTAGTTCCACCTGCAATATAGATCAAACAATCACATGATCAAAATCTTTAACATACTTCTTAAGTAATGACACATGGAAAAAATCATGGACTTTCATTGTCGAACACAATGCAAGTCAATAGTCCACTGGACCAATCCTCTCAATGATACTGGAGGGTCCACAAAATCATGGTGCCAGGTTGGCACATGATCCAATCTATAAGGAGCTCTTCTTCGACTTAATGTGCAAGTACACCTATTCCCCAACCTAGAACTCCTTGAACAACCTGTTCTGATCTGCATATTTCTACTGCCTATGTTATGATGCCTTTAATTTTTTATTGATTACCTGCATTTCCTTTTCCATGTCCACCAACATGTTTGGTCCAATCAACACCCTGTTAACTAGATCACTCCAACTGATGGGAGTATTGCAAATCTTCCCATACAATGCCTCAAATAGACTCAGCTTCAAATATTCCTGATACCCATTGTTATAAGCGAACTTCTATCAGTGGAAGATACTCTTCCCACTTTCGCTACTGATGCATCATGTACATCCTCAACATGTCCTCCAATATCATGTTGACCCTGTCAGTTTTTCCATCTATCTGTGGATGATAAGTTGTTTTAAAGGCCAACTCTATGCCCAAACCTGCAAATAGCTCCTTCCAGAACTTGTAAGTGAACTTTGCATCCCTATCTAACGCAATATTATTTGGAACTTTGTGCAATGACCACATCTCTAATGAATACCTGTGCTACATCGTTGACTAAGAATGTAGACTTCACTAGAATGAAGTGTGCAACCTTTGTGAACATGTCCACAACAAAATGGAATCATGCTATCTCATTTTCCTCGGCAAACCTGTGATGAATTCCATGGAAATTACCTCCTATTTCCACTCTAGAATCGCAATCGGCTGGAGAAGTCCACCTAAATTTTTACACTCTACCTTCATACATTGACAATCGAAATACCTAGCCACAAATTCTGCTACATCAATCTTCAAATTCGGTCAATAATAAAATTTCTTCAATGCGGTCAACATCTTCTCGTAGCCTAGGTGACGTGAATATGGTTTCGCATGAAACTCCCTCAATATCACCTTCTTGAGCTCACTACATCTAACACATATATCCTATCTCTAAATCTGACTGATCCATCTGTTGTAAGACAATAGTCCACATCCTGTGCACTTACACATGTACCTATACCTGTACCTATACTAGTATTATTACATGTACCTATACCTGTACTACATGTACATGTACCTATATTACCTATGCATGTACATGTACCTGTACTCTGCTGCAACCTGTACATAATCTCCATATACTTAACATCCTGTGGACTTGCCCGCAAGATCCTATAATGTAAGTCTGTCCCATAGGAGCTCATAGCTACTAAGTGATTTACATGTACCCTCCTACTAAGAGAATCTTCCACCATGTTCTCCTTTCCTTTGATGTACCTGATCCAAACTCACTGATCGTGGCTAACCATCTAGCTTGTCTGGCATTCAGATTCAGCTAGTCAAACAAATATCTCAACCTAATATGATCACTCATCAGTACAAACTTACTGCCAAGAAGATAGTGCCTCCACATCTTCAATGCATATATGATCATTGCTAACTCAAGATCATGTGTTAAGTAGTTTTACTCGTACTTGTTTAGTTTTTGTGACTCATAGCATACCACCTATCCATCCTGCATTATGACTCCACCAAGTCCTCTTTTGCATGCATTTGTACATACTACAAACTCCTTGTCCATATCTACATTATTTAACACTGGAGCATGTGTCAACAACTACTTAAGCTACTCAAAATTAGCCTCGTACTCCTTTGTCCAGTCAAACTTCTTACCTTTCCTCTGCAATGATGTAATGGGATAAGAAATCTGTGAGAAGTTCCTGATGAACCTCCTGTAATAGCCTACGAACCCCATGAAAGATATCATCTCATCCACATTTCTAGTAGCTACTGACTCCATGATGGCCCTTATCTTTTATGGATCTATTGAAATGCCCTCCTTGGAGACAACATGTCCCAAGTAGTGTACCTCAGTCTAAAAGAAACTGCACTTGCTAAGATTAGCATACAATTGATGCTCTCTCAACAACCTCAACACTACTGCTAAATTCTTGGCATGCTCTTCCTCATTTTTAGAATATATCAATATGTCATCAATGAACAAAATAACAAACTTATCCAAGTACAGACATAACACACTATTCATCAAGCACATAAGTGTAGCTGGAGCATTAGTCAAAACGATTGGAACTATAACAAACTCATAATTCCCATACATGGTTCAAAACGTTGTCTTGTAAATGTCCTCTTCTTTGATGTGTACCTGATGGTATCCTAACCTCAAGTCAATCCTAGAGAACGCTACTACACCCTTTAGCTGATCAAACAAATCATCAATCCTCGGTAACATATACTTGTTCTTGATTGTCACTTTATTCAACTACCTATAATCAATTCACAATCTGAGAATACCATCTTTCTTCTTCACAAGAAACACCAGTGCGCCCCAAGGCGATACACTTGGCCTAATGTATCCTTTTTCCAACATTTCTTTCAACTGAAAATTCAACTCTACCAACTCAGATGTTCTCATCCTAGAAGGTGGTTTTGATGTTGGAGCTACTCTAAATCAATAGAAAATTCTACTTCCCTGTGAGGTGGAAACTCTGAAATCTCCTCAGGAAACACATCCTGAAACAGTTGTAGAACTGGGTACCTACTCAAAAAATTTGCACCCTCAACTTCCTTACCTTTGTCACTAGAAATGTGTACTACAAATAATACACATCCTTTTCTGTGACTATGCTTTTCTTGCATAGTTGTCACCATCCTAACTTGTGTGGCTTTCTTCTTTCCCGACAAGACTCTTAGTTCCCCATTGTCATCAACACACTCAGTGGCTTTGTCATAACAATCCCCCTTGGTTCTATGAAGATACAATCAATCCATGCCCAACATCATATTTTATGATCTCGATGATAATACATTCAAATGTGATGTGATAGGCATACCATTCAAATCAAATGCACAAGATCTTACCCAGTGATGAACTTGCTTCTTTGTACATATATCCAGTTGCACTAACCAAGATTTTGCATGCAATTCCTTACTCAAACCACACTTATCCACCAAGTCATGACTAACATAGCTATAAATAGATCCAAGGTCAATCAAAATAGAAATAACTTGATCACAAAGTTTACCATCAATCTCAATGATAGATGCCTAATGGTCTACCTATTTGTTATCCAATGCTGCATAAATACGAGGAATGCTCTAACCAACATCCCCAACATTTTGTGCCTCCTATGCACTATATATCTGAGGCCTACCACCCTAATTCTATGGACAAGGAGTTTGTAGTATGTACAAATGCATGCAAAAGAGGACTTGGTGGAGTCATAATGCAGGATGGATAGGTGGTA
>Ga0181473_100005_pt1 | contig 24481 bp, 17 predicted proteins | sample In2P11_FD_119089 | JGI IMG/M metagenome (GOLD analysis project Ga0181473, IMG submission 119089) | Clean room microbial communities from NASA Spacecraft Assembly Facility at Jet Propulsion Laboratory, Pasadena, California, USA -... ... | reverse complement strand
GGATCATTACCGACACCAATCTCGAACAACTATCTCCTTCAGACAGGCGGAAAGCGTAAGAAGCAAAGGCATTTCCCGTGACACAATCAATTGAACTAACAGGACGTGTCTGAACAGGTGGTTCTCGGCTATCGAAACTCTTGCATGGCTTCATTCAATAGATCCAGATTCCATAGGACTCGAAGGATACGGTAAGAAGACAGCATTCTTCTCCCGTCATTGCAATACCTTTTCGCGAATCGAGGCACAGCAAGCAAAGGTCAAGGATGTAAAATCTGGTAGATTGTTGGGCCGTGCCCACGAGAATTTCGACGAGATTGTGGATTACATCAGAAGCCATCTCCCAGGAGAACGCTATGCAATTGTGCATGGAGATTTCAAGTTCGACAACTTGGTAAGTACAAGTCAAGTGGTTCCCTGCCCCTTGACTGACACAAAGGGTGCTTCACAGGTCCTTCACCCAACAGAAACCTCGCGTGATTGGTATTCTCGATTGGGAGCTCTCTACGATTGGTCATCCATTAATGGACGTGATATTCACCACAAGTCCCTTCTGGAACGCACATGCAAGGACGGGAGCAGGCGGCACTGTGGACCCCCAGACTTCCCCTTATCTAGCTGAAAACCGCCCCACAAGCGGTATGCCTGATATGGACAACCTTCTGGACCGCTATACTCAAATTGTCGGATTTGATCCGCGAACAGACGGCGATGGGAAAGACTGGGAAGTGGCGAAAATCTTCAACCTCCTTCGGGGAGGAACAATCAGTCATGGGATCCAGGCTAGGACAATCAGTGGTCAGGCAAGTAGTGATTTCAGCCATATATATTTTGAAAATACAAGGAAGAGTTTAGATATGGCGAAGGAAATGGTGAGGACAAGGAAAGAGGCAGCGGCAGACAAGGCGAGGTTATGAGAAGATGTGAATATGTTTTATTCACAAACCTAGGTAGTCCCCGTGGCAGCAACTTTGAACAGTCTACCGTGCTTCTTTACCTATGCATACCTGGGTAAACACTAGCGCTCATTATCTCTGCATGCCAGCGACACTTAGAGACCTATCGGCAAGGTTGAAATGGTTTGTACAGTACAGACGGCGGGCGAACAAGCACCCATTTATTCGCCGTTTATCGATAAAGAAGAAGCTCGATGCGATGATGTCAACCTGGCAGTTTTCCTGTCATTTTGTTTTGCGTCCCGCAGGACAGATCCACCAACTGTCTGTACTGTACGGATTTCACAATCGAGGCCAAAGAGTTGGACAATTCTGTACAGTGCAATTGTTCATCCCTACAGAGTATTCGATCATCGACAGAAAGGCGAATACCTACCCGTGTAACAGCCTTACCACATCGCCATTTTCCTGCCTGCAAGTTACTGGCAGAGTGGTGTTTTCACGTGAGCGACATGTGTTATGGCAACCGGTGATGCGCGAGACTATGTCCTCGCTTTCGAGAACAACAAAGATGAAGCTGCTAGTATAGCCAGGAGTACCGCCGAGAAGTTGCAAGATGGCAGGACAAATCTTCTCGAGGTCGTCAAAGCACTTGGCGAGTACATCACAGACGACAACGATCAGACAAGGACACGTGCAGTCAATTACCTGACCGCAATCATACAAGCTTTGCCTCCGAAATACCTCAATCGCCAACAGATTCAAGTGTTAAATACATTCCTCAGCAGCAGAATAGAAGATGGAGGCGCAGTCGAAGGTCTGTCCCGACTGCAGGGCTTGGATAGATATACCAAAGAGATGGCACAAGAATTGGCGCAAAGCATATTTGACCATTCCTCAGAAGGCCTGCAGTCCAAACCACAGGCTGGTCGGTACAAGATCTATACCCTTTTGAATGAGCTCTTGAGCAACCACAGGAAAGCTATGCGGGATATGGGCGATCGTTCACTGCTTGGTACAATACATGTGGTAGCAGGAGAGAAGGATCCTCGCAATTTGATGTTGATATTCTCCATGCTTAGAGTTATCATGATTGAATGGGACATTTCGAGTCATGTTGACAAACTCTTTGATGCCGTCTACGCATATTTCCCCATAACTTTCCGACCTCCGCCGAACGACCCTTATGGTATTACTGCACAAGACCTCAAAGACAGATTACGCGATTGCTTGTCGTCTACCGGTCTCCTCGCCCCATCGGTCTTTCCAAATATGCTGGATCGACTTGACTCAACTTCAGAAATTGTGAAGAAGGATGTTTTACAAGCTCTGGCAGCGTGTGCCCTAAACTACGATCCCAGTACTATTTCACAATTTTCCATTACACTTTGGGATGCTGTCAAATTTGAGGTGCTACAAGCCCAAGAACCCTTTCTCGCCGATGAAGCATTGAACATCATCAAGAACATTGCAGTATGTCTATCAAAGAAGACTGGTCCACATGCGCCTTCTGCCGATCCGTTGATACAATATCTGAAGCCTATCAACAAGGAATGCCTTGAACACCTCCAGGAGCCTGCTTCCCGGCAAGCAAGTGCTGCTGGAGATATTCTGAAAGCCGCAGCTTCAGGCACTATCCAGTCTTTCGAAGTCGTGTTGAAGACTGTTGGTCCCGGCTTATTTACTTTGCAGCAATCGTCCGAAGGCATAGTCAACCAAAGAGCTATTCTCATGACAGTGAATCGTTTATATGAAGCCTCAATCGAAGTGTACGGCTCATGGCTGCTTCCGAGCGAAAAGAACAGAAATGGCCAATTGACTTTACTTGCCGAATTCAAAGACAAGCTGTTGGCAATCTATAGTCGTGCTCTAATGAGTACTGTCAAGGAAGAAGTCTCCTACCGTGTGGTAGCTGTGAAAGGCCTATTGTTGCTCTCACAAATGAGTGGACTGCTTACGGACGATGAGACGGGATTGATAGTACAACATTTCAACGAGGTCGTACTAGACGAGGAGTCATACGGTCGAGATGAGCTTAAGAAATGTGCCATGCAGGCTCTCGCAGAAATCTCCAAGTTCAAATCGAGATTGATTACAGACATCACCTTTCCGAGATTTATCGCGCGACTGCCCGACTCCGAAGAAGACTCTGCTCAAAGCAGGGGCTATCAAGCTGTGCTAGAAGGATTAGCAGAGATTACTGTTGGCGAAGATTTGCTTGACACGTTGATGCGGCGGCTACTCAGCAAGCTTGACATCTTGCTGAAGCAAGACGAAAGGAAAGATTATCCTTACACCTGCGCTGTCATATCGACGGTTGATTACGCGCTCAGCAAGAGTGTCAAGTCTGATACACGTTTCGATCGCTACGTCGACCGGATAGTCGTCAACTTATCACACAAAACCTCTGCCGCACCAAAAGGACCATTGACGAACGACACTGTACTAGATCTTCTTGGTCGAGTCATCAACCTCGTCATTCGACGATCGTCAGAGCCACACAAAGACATGGCAGCTCATAATGTCTACCGCCTCTACGGGACTCCCGCGCCAGAGGAGAATACCCATCCGATGGAATCGTCACACTTCGTCTTTTCCACAGGAAGTGCCCTTCTACTCTCTACCTGGATCCTTGCAGCACTCCCTCGTTCCTCCAGAGTAGGCGTACTCTCTCAGCCACTTATACCACTTATCAAAGATCTAACTCAGATCGCCTCAACGACCAACACCGAGGCGATCAAACGTGCCTGCATCAAACAAATCGAGCTGATTGTGAACAAGCACCTTAATTCCAAGCAGGATCTTGACCAAATCAAAGAGATGTATGATGCCGCAATTGCCGGCATAGTGTCTCAAGCACAGGACGTGCAAGGCAACAACAAAATCCAATTCGAAGTGCGGTACATCTTTGCACTTTCAAAAGCACTTGCACTCCGCTTGCTACCGGGCACGGATCGTCTATTAAGACAGCTAGTTCAGCTCCTTGAACAACTTCCTCTCGAGCAAGCACGATTTGTATCCCTTGGCTTCGGCACACTACTCTCAGACGACAATGTCCTTTCAAAAGCAAACGACGCACAGATCCGTCTTCTCGCACCACAACGAGTCTTCCAAACCGTCGTCCCACTCATCTCCTCAAAATTTCGAGATTCATCATCAAATCCAGAGCTGAAAGAAACTTATCTAATCGCCCTCGCCGGTCTCCTAGGCACAGTCTCCAGCGACATCGTCATGCCCGAGCTCCCAACCTTACTCCCGCTGCTCCTCCAAGCCCTAGAAATACCCAACGCAAACTCAAACGTCAAGACCGCAACTCTAGAAACAATGATCGTAGTAATTACCAAAAACCCCGACGCCCTTATCGAAAGCGGCCACATCCCCGCCCTCACTCGTCGACTCCTTTCCGTCGCCACACTCCCAAAACCAGACTCACAATCACAATCACACTCACAGCATCAAAACGGCAACTCCACAAACCCCCTTACCACATCGCAATCGCACAGCAACAGCCCCAAAACGCGCCACCTCTCCCTCCGCTGCCTCTCACTCCTCCCAACACACACAAAACATAAAACGCCCAATCCGCTGCTCGCTCTCAAGAAAGAAGTCTTAGCGCGCCTGATCGCGGTCTTGGATGATCCGAAGCGTGATGTTAGGAAGGAGGCTGTTGATGCGAGGGCGAAATGGATTCGTGGTGTCGATGATGATGAGGAGGATGATGACGACGACGATGCGGTAGATGAGGATTGATTTGTTGTCTTTTGTTTTTGGTTGTGGGTGGGGGCATTGTGGTAGGGTGTGGATGGATGTATAGAGATCGTAGGTATAGGTATAGGTAGACAAGCTGGGTAGGTAGGCAGGTATCAAGACTGGCTAGGCGAGATTTGTTTATCCAATCACTGCCAGTGAATGTTCGTGTTTATTGATGCATGAGTGGGAAGGATGGAGTAAATGCGACGAAGTCGTTATCGGACGATGGCTGTGTGACCATGGCCATGACCATTACCAATTACATTCATATTAACATGTATGGATGTTGATACTCACTGCGTTCTTCGGCTGTGTAGAAAGTACACGCCACGAAACAATACATTCACAATTATACGTACGCGCTTATGGATGTCTAAACTCAGACGTGGATTACCCGGGTACTTGTCCATGTACAGTAGGTATCCGGGTGTCCGCCACAATATCAGTCGCGATGAAGGTTTTGCTTGCTTCACCCCAACACTACAGGCACACCATAAACCACCACTGCCGCTCCACAGAGGTAACGCAGCACACTAGCTCGTCTTCCATCTGTAACTGCCTGGACCAACGTCTTCTTGCTCCCTTTCTTCTTCTCACTTTTCTCCTCCATATTCGCCTCTCTCGCTTTTCGTCCTTTACGCTTTAGTCCGTCTATCACGCGTTGATCTTGCCCATCCACCAAACCCCATACGGCCATACTTTTGAGGCTCACCCTATCGATCTCTCGGTCTGTTACGTCCCAAAGACAGCCGACGACCGCCATCGAGTGGCCAAGCATGTAATATCGTGGCATGCCGTGGCTTTCACCTTTGCCGCAGGTGGTCATTTTGGCGGAGCTACAGCCCATGAGCCAGGTTACTGCGCACTTGTCGAGAGCTCTGATGGTGCGGCCTCTGATGTATTGCGCTCCAGAGCCGTGGCCGAAGTACAGAAGTACATCATTGTTAGTTAGATAGTCGATGAATTCTTGTTCGGTGGGAGCATGGTTGATGATAGGTTTGAAAGCAGGACGATGAGATACTAAAATCGGTTCGAGGAGCGATTGTGTTGATGTCAAATCTAGAGATGGATTAAGGATGTAGGCCCCGCGAACTTGGTTGGAGGGGTGTGGACATTGAACTGTGTATACTTCCGCCGTTCGTGACTGTTGTCGAATAAGATCCAGCCGATCAAAGACCGAGCCGAGAGAAGGCATTCGCGAAACAGGATGTTCAATGAGACAAGGCAGAGCTTCCCATGGAAAGAGTTCAAGTTCCTTGTCGAGGATGAGAATGGTGTGAAGCTGCTGCTGAGGTATGGAAGATTGTGCTTCATGAAAAGCTCGAAGAGCGTCAATGATGTTGACTAGCATTGCATCCCAGTCGACCTCATCGTAGGCGTTCTGCTCTCCGTCGAACTGTAAAATATCGACTACGAAGTATAGGAGGTCCATGATTGCATCATCGAGGTTCTCATCGGGAGTACCCAGGCCTAAGAAAATCTCGAGGATATGTTCATGAACTTGAACCTTCTTCTCTAGCGCGATGCTCTTCTGTCGTGAAGGTAGGTGATTGTCAAGGGATTGTTCCAATCCAAGTCGAAATTGCTTGACCAGTTCCTGATCAAAGGCCTGAGGTGTTATGACGCCGCGAAAGCCTCCTAACCACATGTTTTCGATATTCTCGAGCAGTGTACCAAGCTGTCTGTCCAAAACCTCTCGATCAGCATGCCATTGAGCTCTTGTTGCTCTATCGGCCGTACCACGCACATCATGTGAAGACGAATTAGCATGGTCAATGATATCTTTCATCTCCTTTCGGGCATCATCGTAGACGAATACCTCGCTTCCTTCTCCTTCATTACTTCTGTGAAGTGGAATGCGGACTAAAAAGGGTGATCTGCCACTAACAAGCTTTGACAGCAACAGCTCATCTCCATCCTCTGATAATGATAGAGACACGATGTTCCAAGAAGCAGGAAGATCGTGCAGGCGCTTTGAGTCTATCATTGGAGTGGGATTTGTAGCACCTGACGTCGGCTCTGGCCATATCGATAATGAAGAACGATCTTGCGTTGCGAGTTCCGCATGCAACACCAAGCGCTCTCTCTGGAGCGCGACATCCTTCGACTGCGATGCTTGGAGCACGATCTGTATAGATGCCGTGGTAAAAGGATAGTTCATAGTCGTGAGTAAGAGGTCGATCCGTGCCTCCATGACGACAAGAGCATGGACCATATCTGTAGGGCAGTATTGTTGGCGCTCCTTCTGCAGAACATCAACGATCTGTCGTGCTGAGCATAACTTTCGTTGAATGGATGCCATAGCATTTGACTGTTCAAGGATGTCTTTCGATGAGACCCTGCTCTCGGATGCACTGCCTTGCAGGAACGAAACACGCCCCTTTCTGGCTGGTGTAGATGCTTTGGATGGGAAGGCGGTAGCGCTTTCTGTCAGCAAAGAGGCCATGGACTCGGCAGATAGGTCTTGCCATGCTTCAGCAAACAGAGCTTTGGCTTTGGCAAACAATTCGTGAACCAGAAATTGAGCTCCAAGGTACACGTTGCAAGGAAGCTCTTCTATGTTGCCGGTGCGGTTCGTCATAGCTTCATCGCTCGAAAGCAGGGTGACCAATGCCCTTCGGTGGTCCTCGACGCGTAAGCAATCAAAACTAACTAATGAACTCATTACAGTCGTGTCGGAATTGGCTGCTTTTACGGCTGGCTGTCGAATAGTCTCCATTTTGCTGTTGACACGCCGTTTTGCAGGGCCTGTTATTGCTTTGGGCTTGCCCAGTCCACGTCGCGCTTTGCTCGCAGGTTTGATAGCTTTGTTGTCATCATTTAGTGTTGCACTCATTTTGTCAACGCATAATAACGGTTGTGGCGGTATCTGCTGTATGAGCCGCTTAGCGACTTCAACCTGGCCAGTAGTGACCAAAGCTTCGACGTGAGAAAGACTTTCAGCAATTGAATCTCTGTTAGCAGTGTTCAGAGTCAGATGGTGGCTTGTGCTGAGTAGCTCGACAGCGTCTCTAACTTTCCCAGCTTTGGCAAGCATTAGTGCTAATGAACCAGCAGGTGACAATGTACCTTCCGCCTGTTGCACGGAGGATACAAAGGTCTTGAGCCTCTCCCAGAAACAAACTGCATCATCGTACATCCCAGAATGTGCCATCACTTCAGCTATGTGCCGGAGACTTCGAGCATGCATATCCAGATATGGCCAATATCTTGCTCCTTCTGTATGAGACACGTCGACCACACTTTTAGAGTCAAGATTCATTTGCGAAAGGTCCTCTGTTAGTGTACCGATAGTCGAATCATGCTTAATCGAACTCGCTTCGGAGACACGTTTCGCAAGAGCTGCCCAAATCGAAATAGATATCTTTGCAGCTTGTCGAGCATACTGTGCCGCTAATTGCAGTTTACCTTGTCGGAACGCTAGTTGAGAGGCAACAAAAGCACCTCGAGCAATGATACTATCACGCTCAATCTGCTTACCACTGTTCAGACTGGCATTCTGAGGCCATAATCCCTGAAATATCGATCGTGCTTTGGCAAGGAAAATTTCACATTGATCAAGATCGGATATGACGAGTTGGAACTCGGCTGAAGCGAGGAAGACTTCAAGGTGGACTTCATTGGGGACAGCATTCAGATCAATCGAGGCTAATGATTTCTTTGCATCTGATATATTGCCTGTTCGAAGTTGGCACTGCGCCAGCTGAATGTGACAATCACTGATCTCCTCAAGATTGCGATCGACCTTACATCGTGAGAGATGGAGTCTTATTGTCAAGCAAAGACAGCGTACCTCATCGTTGCCTAGTGCCATAGCCACAGTAGTGCAGGCTTGAAGAGCGTTGTAGACACAGTCAGTATCATCAATCAATTCAGCAAGGTCGGTCTCCGTTGAGCACGAACACACAGCACGTTGTAGAATTCTGAGCTGGTCCTGAAGGTCCAGGAACTCTGTCTTGCCCGTTAGAAGGAGCTGCTGAAGGCGGAGAAGACTCTGCAGCGCTGTGTTATACTGCTTCAAAAAGAGGCCGTCCTCATCTGAGACTTCGGAGAGGACGTCTTCAATGAGTTGGTTAATGCTAAGCTTCTGTTGTGCATCGAGGATGTGATTCTTGACAAGGTGAGAAATCAACGAAGACAGGAATCGAAGGCGCCAGGCACGATACTGACGTGCTGATGCTAGCCCCAAAACATGCTTCGCACATCCAATACTCTCAGTGATAGTTAGTGAACAGGACACTTGTTTAGTGGCATAGAGGATCTGGCATTCGAGCATGACGGCTTGGTGGAATTCTGGTAGGCCTCCGTCATTAAACACGTAAGTTGCAGTCAATTTTTTGACGGCTACTTCTCTGGTCAATTTACCATACGCTCGCAGCACTCGACCGAGTTGAAAAGCGATAGAGGCTTGGTCGGTCCATACTTCGGCGCTCCGCTTTGACAAAGCTGCTTCAACGGCGTCAGACAGTGCACGGCTGGCAACGTAATGACGAATGGCTCGTTCTAGGCTGTTTTGTGCATCTGAATGTTTGCCTGCTAAGCCTTGCATGCCCGCAAGTTTTTCAAGACGTGGACCGATGGCAGCATGACTGAGCTCTTCGATTGGCATGCCGTCGAGCGCGTTTATCGACCACTGGGCAAGGTTTATGACTTGGTGTTGCGAGTCTTGTTCAAGTCTCGGATGAAGGTGAGCACGCCAATAGACATTCGAAAGCCTTAACCTCAAGGCATGTATTGCTGGTCCAGCTTTTCGATCAGGATCATCACGAACGAAGCCATTCTCGAGCTCGTTCAAGGCCTCAAGACACTGACCAATGACAATCATGTAATCTTCGAACATACCATGTGCGTTGAAAGCATACTTCTCAATGTCTGTAACAGCCTCAACGTTCTTCAGTAAAGCAAGGTGTAGAGAATGGCGAAGTCTCTCGTCAGCCTCAGTGCTAAGGTCGAACTGGACAGAACAGAATCTGAAAATTGCGAACATAATCTTGATAAGGACTATGCTGGCGTTCTCGATGGTTGGGTCAGGTTTCGATATGGAAGCTGCTATCCGAGACAAGCAAGCTTTTCGAAACCGCGCCAGAGTCAACAGTCTTTCGATGCTCAGTATCAATGTAGGTGGACGGGTAGCAGTGAGCGATGACAATGCGTTCTGTAATGAGGAAGAAGTGCGGTCCTCGTTGGCCAAAGCGGCATCCAGATTCAAGGTTGCTAACTTGCAGATGCAGAATAGTCTTTCGACCTCATCTACGTCGGAAGAAAGTGCAGTAAGAATTGTTCTTGCAGTTTCGTGATCAGCGTTCGCCTCAGCAAGCTGAACCAAGAATTCCTGAAGCTTGAGTGGTGCATCCGAGCAGTAACTTGAATTCTCAAGCTTGGTATGTAGGTCTTTGACACAGGTTATTGTGATTTCGTACATGGTCAGATCTTTATGCTCCTTATTGTCCCAAAGCTTTCGGATACCCCTCTCGAACACAGACCACAAATCGTGCTGTAAATCCGGTTTTTGCTTCAACAGTTCCCATGATGCGACCTTAATAAGTTGTGCTTCTGTCAAAAGAATCAAGCTATTCACCGTCGACACGGACTGTTTCGTCTTCATGGCTGAGGTTGATAGCTTCGAAAGTGCTTGAGCAACAGTCTGTAGAGATTCTCCAGCCTTGTCTGCCTCGAGGAATCCCTCTTTGTGACCGTGTAAGATCACGTTAGCTGGGCTGCCGCTCGTATTTAGAGCCACCGCTTTGACCAACTCTGGTGTGATGGATGTAGAACCGTCGAGGATGGCAAGGCGTATGGTCTGGCTCTGTAAGGAACAAACCAAATTGAAATCTTCTCGAGCTAGTTCTTTTACCTCTTGGATCAACATCGCAGCAAGACTGACGTGTTCAGATTGCTTGGAAGATACGGTCCTAGGCTTGCTACTTTTCCTGCGTTTCCAGTGTTGCTCGTGTATCTTGGAAGCCTCGATCCGAGAGATAGCTTTCAAGTCAAGACTGATCAGTCTTTCAAGCAGAAGGATAGCACCCTGTTCACGTTTACGGACAGCCGTTTCAGTCTGTGGCCCTTCATCTTCCTGGCGCAGCACATCCAACGCTGCGGAGGCACATTCTGCATGTAATAGAGCATCGGGTTCTTGCCCACTCGAAGTCACTGTTGTCTGAGGAATTGCGATCTTGTTGGGTGACTGAGCCTGTAAAGGAGTTCTATTCGTTTTGGAGGAGGCCCCATTCGTCACATTTTCCTTCTGGGCTCTGTAGACTTGTTGCTTCTTCACTAGCGCAGATAGTACTTTCAAACTTGAATTGAAGCAGTTGGTTGCAAGCTTTCTCTGCTCGTCTCTTGAGGCTGGAAATTTCACCGCTGACACATCTTCATGGATTTCCACCTTTTTTACTGCGTTCCTCTTCGTTGCAGCTTTTGCGGGCTGGGGTGTATTCGTTGACTGAGCTATCTTTGGTCTCTTAGCTTGTATCTTCGGAGCACTTGGTCTGACGGTATGATCAATGATGGCTTTGAGCAGGCGTAGGTTCTGTGCAGTGGTTGTTTCTTCAGAGTCCGAAGCTTCTCGCGTTACCAGCTTGGTCGCAGTTGCCGACTTCGCTCTCGAGGTCTTGGAAGCCATAGAGTATGTCTGTTGTCTTCTCGAGCACTGCTTTCATGTAGCACATTATGTATGCAAGCATCAATCACGAACGATGTATTCCGTGGTGTAACCTGTAGCTTGCTGTCGAACGAAGGAAATGTAAACAAACAAATCCACCATCCATCGGAGATAAGCTTTCGTGATGGACATTAGGCGAAGGTCTCTTTCTCCCTACCAAGTAGGAACCGCCGTCACTTTCACTAGGCAAACCATCGACTACACAGCTCATGGAGTCTGACTGCAGGTTATGATACCTATGCAGTCCAGCAAGACTGGCCTCCGATCGTTATGGCACACTCTTAACAGATCCATCCCATCTACCTGTCCACCACGTATCCACTCCCAACTTCGATCGCAAAGTACCTTAATCAGTAGGGAAAACCTACCACGAATCCTCCAACCGTCTCTTTGGGAAACAATCATTCCACCTGCGGTCCGCGCAAAAACACGAAGCCTCCTCAATGACCGCGAACCACGTCCATACAATCCTGCCAGCTATTTTATTTGGATCTACATCTTTATAGGCAGTCAAGCTATTCGCATCATCACTGTCAAGGACGAATATCAGACCTATAGTCGGAAAGCAGATCTCCAGATAGACAAACTTAGAGAGGTCGTTCGCAAACTGCTGGCCGGCGAGGAAGTTGACGTAGAGAAGGTGCTAGGAACGGATGTGCCCGAAGAGGAGAACGCCTGGGAGGAGGCATTAAGACAGATTGAAAATGAAGAACGTGCATGGCAGCTAAGCAAGCGGGAAAAGAGAGAAGCAAGGGCGAAGAAGGTTGCCGAAACCGAAAAAGAAACACAGGAGGAGCAGGGTGCTAGTCCCGTGAACACAATCACCAGCTCGGAACATCTGCTCAAGGCGAATTCCTCGTCAGAATCGGCAGTGCAACAACCTCCTCGGGCGCCGGGTTTCTACTGACACAGTAAAGGCGACCGGGCCTTGTGTTCTAAGAAACAAGGAGAACGCTATCTTGAATTTGGACAAGACAACTCGACTTCGGATTCCTGATACAATCCATGAAATCATCTATACATCTACAGTACCCTCTACATTTGTGAAGTTCTACACTTATGAACAACACATAGAAAGACACACATGCTTTCTTGACACACGCACCTGTAACCCCTTGTTCCTACTTCCTTCTTGTCTCCTCCCTCGGCTCTTCACTTCTCCATTCCACAACCTCAACCCATCCCAGCCTATCCTATCCCTAATCACCAACCTTCCAATCTCACAAGCCGCAGCCTCCAATCACCCAAGCACCACGCTCGGCGTCCAAGCCGAATCCTCCCCTGCACATCACGCTCGAGTCACTTGTACCCAAAGCTCATGCATATCCACAACCTCAGGAAGGCGCACGCCGTGAGCAGGACGATGTCTACCAGAACACTGGCCTCGTTATAGCGGATCCATGGACAATGGCATGGGAGAAAACCGGCTGACTGTGTAGGAATACTCATTGCTTAGCAGGAAAAGGAATCTGTATTTGTCGGACTCTCCAGAGCGCACTGTTGGGACTACTAGGATAGCCTCTCCAATTGGTCACTCGATCCTTCTCTTTCAATATATTTCCTCGGGCCGTGGGTATATTCATATTGTTCCCGTACTGCACAACATATATGTTACCGTACTGTTCGAAAGTTGCTGAGCCGGATTGCTTGTGTTATTGCTAGCTTTAGGGTCGGGCGGCAACCATTGAGGGAAAGGCCTGCCTTTCTTGATGAGTCGGCTCTAGATTATTCAGAATACGCGGCGCGCTGTCGCTTTGCATTGCTACCTGTGATCGTACCAGAATTCTGGTTTTGAGTTGAGGTGCTCTAGAGACTTGGTTGTTGAGGTCTGCAGTTGCCTGACTAGGTTCTCGAACATATGACTTTTGCGGCGAGATTTTAGAGTCACCTGTATTGGAAGGCCCATTCCTTGAACCAGTCGTTCGGCGGTGGACGGCTCTTCAGACCCCATCGTTGCATTTCATGTGTGTCGTCTTCAAAGCTCTTTGATACTTCATTCCACAACTCGAAATCAATGATGCTGGAGCGCTTGGTGTCAGGATCCCAGATAATATTTCTCATACCTCGATCGACTGGTTGGACTCCTAACGCATAGATCGACCGCAACGCCTCCAGTGTGCTCTTCACGATATCGTCACGATCCCTACTGAGCATTTTCCAGTACTTTCCAAAAAGCGAGATACCTGGCATCTTCGTCATCACAGTATAGGTGACAAAGCCAGCTGGGAAAGGGAAATCTGAGCCTTGCACAGTCTTCTTGAAAGTAACCAGGTGAGGTGCACAAGCCAGTTTGGCGTCACGGAATTTCTCAAGCGCCTTGAGTTCTGCCGCAGTCGTTGTACTTGGACCTTCGACAGGGGCCTGTCCTTCGGCCGGAAGCTGAACCTTGACTTTTATTATGTATTCCGTGTCATCTGTGGTCGATTTGCAATTAAAGACCATCCTGGATTCAGGAGGTGTTCCATCATGGCAACTTCGGTAATTTGTAAGTGGTTCAAGAAGAATATACGACTTCCCATCCGGAAAATCGATCATCTTGACGTTGAGGAAGGCTGGAACAAGTTCTCCCACCGACATACTGGGCAGGGTCACCAGACCTGACTATGATTCAAGATTTATGAATTTGACGAGGCGTGATTTGGTGGATTCGAGCACCAGAACTCTCTCAAACCAAGACAGATCTGTTATGCACAATACAATTAGTGCCACTACAAGTTCAATGTTGTCAGCTCACATCGGGTGAATGGTTCGGATACATCATGCCGAGTCGGTGAAGACATTTTACATTTTTCCTCCGAAGCAAAATCATCGTCTTTTCTCGAGTAATGCTATCAGCAAATTTGCCCTAAACTGATGGTGCTAAGAATTTGCCATGCCCAGATCTCCGATGGGATTTCTGCGAACCGTCGATAGTTCCTTGTCCGTTTGGCATCGTTATACTCCGTAAACGTTCATGATTGTGCCCGCTGGGTAGACAACAAACCCGTTGCAACACACTCTCCACGCTACAACCAGTTTAAGGCATCAAGGCACACCCAGCTTCCGTCCTGATGCTCGGCCGACTTGGGGAATGACGTCGCGTGTCACCAACCTCTCATACGTGCCATACTCAAAATGGTAGTAACGCGTCCCACTCAACGCGTTGTGCCTCCAAAACGTGTCTGTTTTCTTTCTCAGCGACAGAACACATGAACACCTCCCACTAAGATTTCTCATACCGCTACTAAACCAACATGTTCCGATCTGGCACGAGACCTGAGCTTAAAAAGAAACGTATCGATCACAAAAAGACACAGTTTGCGAAGGCCACATATCAGGAGAATGATTACCCGCATCGTCTATCACTGTACGATGTGCCGCCAACCTCCGAGATCAGCCTGGAAGAGTTCGAGACGTGGGCAATCGACCGGTTAAGAGGTAAGACAACCATAAGGTCAAGAATATCGACTGACTGTTTCAGTACTCGCCGAGCTAGAATCATGCTCGTTCAGGAATCGCTCACCTCAAGAGACCGCCGCGCATATCGAACCGCTTCTCAAGAAACACCTTCTTCTCTCCCACAATTCATCAGCTGCTGGAGGTCAGATAGACCAGAGACTCAAAGATGAGAGGAAGAGAGATCACTATTCTCACTGGATACTACGCCTTGCCTTCTGCAGTACTGAAGATTTGAGACGGCGTTTCGCCCGTGTAGAGACTATGCTCTTTCGCTTAAGATTCAACCAGGATGATGGTCAGGAGAAAAGAGCGTTCATCGATAGCCTCAATCTTCAATGGGAGGTTGTCACAGAGGATGAGAAGCTGGAACTCTCGGAGCACCTACTGGCAGCTACTCCAGGGATCCGACGAATTGACGATGAGAACTGGTTCAAGGTCGACTGGACTCGAGTGCCAGAGCTCATCGAGCACAGAAGCGTCTTTATGCGGAAAGGAAAGGCATATGTTCCACTAAGAGAGCAAACAAGCATGATCATGACCGAGTTCAGTAAACGACTGGAGAAAGCCCTGGAGTTGAGTTCACGAGCCTTGCCTCGAATAGACGAAGACGACCGGCTGTCGCCAATTCTGACACACCTGTCTAAGAACTTCGCCACGCCAGATGCAGGCTTCCACGACTCTGAATCGTCCTTGCCTGGTGCACCTATCAATGCTGCCAACGTCGATAATCTGTCTCAGCATTTCCCTCTGTGCATGAAGAATCTCCATACTACCTTGCGAAAGAACAACCATCTAAAGCACTACGGTCGGCTACAGTATACACTCTTCTTGAAGGGGATTGGCCTCAGCTTGGAGGACTGTTTAGTCTTCTGGAGACAAGCGTTCAAAACCAAGACAGATGACGAGTTTAACAAGGAATACCGGTACAACGTTCGGCATTCTTACGGTGATGTCGGTGGTGACGCCAATCGTCGGGGTCGAGGATACACGCCCTATTCATGCCAAAAGATCTTGACAGAACACCCGCCGGGTCCAGGTGAGGCGCACGGCTGCCCGTACCGACATTTCGACATTGACAACCTCATATCTATGCTGCAAGCTACTGGCGTCTACGATCGCGAAGTGATAAAAGGCGTCAAAGAGGATGTAGAGAAAAAGCGGTATCACATCGCTTGCAATCGGGTATTTGAGTGGGCGCATAAAAGCGAGATTAAGAAGGTGAAAGATGACAACATTTGGAGTCCTGCTGAACTTGACACGATTGTTCATCCAAACACATACTTCAAGAGGTCGTACTTATTGAAGAATCTCAATTCACTGCCGAAACAGGATGTGAAGATGGAGGACTCGTGATCGCTGTGCTGAAAGGTGTTCAGCTGGAATACCTAGAAATCGCATGGATGTCTCGCGTTGAATACAATCTACCAAGCAGGGGACGTATTTTTGCAGTATTGAAGGACAAGCGTTTGGAGCATTTGAGAAGACAATATGCGTTGTGAAGCACTCGGCTTTATGAACTCCTGGGTTGATACCCATTTTTGAGCATCAGCCATTTCAGAAGTGTTCGGATGTTCTCGAGAGGTGTTGCTCACCCAGTCAGGGCAATGACTTGTATCAGTGTGCAGCTGTATGAATAGACGCGTGACCACTTGGAGATTACACACAACATGTGAGCATGGAACGTAACAAAGAGGGTAGTGATTGCCTCACAGTAGCGAGGCTATAGGGAGCAAGTATAGCAGCAGTGGCATTTCCTTCTGGTTACGAGTAGTTCGGTACTTCGAAAGAGGGCTTCGGATCGTCCAGCTGCCGCGGGAGGATCTTGAGAAAGACTTGAAAGGCTGTGGCAGACCTGGCAAGCTGGCTGGGATAGCTCGTTTGCAATAGGCAACCCTTCCAAATATTATTTCGTGGACTAATGATACCTTATGTTGGTTGTCTTCGTTCATCTGGTAGTGAAGGTTCTCTGAAGTAGCAGTCAATATAAGCTGCATGCCTATTGGATGTGGTATTATGCGAGGTGACGACGGAAAATTAATGGGGTTTGGGGGAGGATGAGGAGGAGAAGCCGCCAAGCATAGTAATTTTCAGGCAAGTGCCACTTGCGCTGCGATCACTTCGCCAAAGTTTCGACAGCAAGTTATTCATCTCCATCACAAACAGTAAAGCTATTTTCAAACCGCTCACCCACATTGACTCTTCAAATATATACCTTCTCGATTCTACTCATTCAAACACACCTTACCGAGAAGGACCTGAGAGCTTCGTTCGATCAGTGACTCGATCACTACTTTCCAGATCTCTCTGCGCAGCGCAAATAGACACAACTTTGCGGTCCATTTGCATCTGCAAAATTTGTCTCTACATTTAGACTTGCCATCTCGCGACAACTTCATTAGACTCCGAATTCTCTTCCGCCGTACCTTGCCTTCGATACCAACCATACATAATTGTTATAAAATTCAAAATGGCTACCGACGCGACCACTATTAATGGCGTGTACGACCACCAGTACAGTCAGCCGGCAGAGCTTGCTGCATCAACACCTTCTCATGGCGCATCTGCCTCTCAGAGCTCGAATGCGGCCTCTACTCAGCAGCAAAAGGCTGACCCGCAAGAAATTGGCTGGTACTTCGTCGAGCAATACTACACCACACTATCCAAGAGCCCAGAGAAGATACATCTATTCTACAACAAGAAATCGCAGCTCATCACTGGACAAGAAGCTGAAAAGGTTCTCCCATCTGTCGGCACAAAGGTACGTTTTGCAGACATACGAGTTTGAGGTTATTATTGACATTTGCAGGCCATAAGTGAGAAAATTAAATCCCTTGACTTTTCTGAATGTAAGGTCCGTGTTCTCAACGTTGACTCTCAGTCTTCCTACGACAACATCGTTGTCCAAGTGATTGGCGAGCTATCGAACAAATCTCAGCCACACCACAAGTTCGTGCAGACGTTCATCCTTGCCACTCAGCCGAACGGTTATTTCGTCCTCAACGATATCTTCCGTTATCTTAACGACGATGAAGACGAGATCATCGAGGACGAGCCAGTACAAGAGGAGGTCCAACCCGTGACAGAAGCTGCTCCAGAGGTTCAACCTGAAGAGCCCGAACCGGAGCCAGCTGCGGTGCAGGAGACAGTCAACACTGAAAGCGCAATTGAACAGGTCGATGAAAAGCTCGAAGAGATCGAAGAGCCCGCAACCGCTGAAGCTGAAGTCAATGGTGTTGATGAAGAGGAATCTACTGATAAAGAAATTCCTGAAGTCCAAGAGCCAGAGCAAACTCTCGAAGAGACCGTCACAGTTCCAGAGACCGAGCAACCTATTGCACCAGAACCAACGCCTGCCCAGTCACCACCACAGCCAGCATCAGGTTCCGAAGGTCCTGCAGTCAAGAAGACATGGGCTAGCCTGGTCGGCACTAAGGCTCCCGCCATTCCTGCCTTACCACAGACCACCCCTCCTCCCACCGCACCTACGCAACCCAAATCACGCTCAACACAACCAGTCCAAACCGGTCAAGCCGGTCAAGCCGCCAAGCCAGCTACTGAACCAGCTGCTGACTCCGTTACAACACCAACATCACAAAGCAATGGTTGGCAAACCGCTGACCACGGCAAGAAGGCACGTAATCAGCAGCCCAAAGCTCAAGAAGGAGTTGTTCATGCATATATCAAGAACGTCAACGAAAAGATCGACGCTCGACTTTTGAGAGAGGTTCTCGAGCAGTACGGCAAGCTCAAATACTACGATGTATCAAGACCAAAGGTATGATGCCCTATCGCAGACTGTAGCCGCGACTAACTTTAATATAGCAATGCGCCTTTGTTGAGTTCGAAGACTCTGCAGGTTACAATGCTGCTGTTGCTAGCAACCCACACACTGTTGGCAGCGAACAGATTACCGTCGAGGAGCGACGACCACGACCCGGCACTTCTGGCACATTCAGCAACCAATTCAGTCGAGGTGGCGCCAACGCTGGTCGAGGAAGAGGTGGTGCTACACAGCGAACAGGCAGCCAGGGAGCTGGATTCAATCGCGATGCTCCCCGAGGTGGCTTCCAGCAACGAGGTAACAAGACTGGACCTGCGAAAGGACGAGGACAGCCACAGGAGGCTTAAATGTGCACAAGTCGTGCCACAACGTTACAGTATTGACGTGACAACATGATCATGCCCTAAAACAAACAGACAAACCACAGAACACTTCAACTTTTCGACGGCGATCCAGCGCGTGTTTTCTTCGGAGCAGGCAGATCGAGGTTGTATTGTGTACTACGGTAGGGCGCGGTTGGAAAAGTTATGTTTCCCCTAATTCATCCTCAGCGCTTCGTGATTTACGGCATAGCCTATGGTGAAGGGATGCGAACCATTTTTCTTCAGCTCTTGAATCTTTTTCGGTGTGAGGTGGGGGAGGAACGATACCACTTGACAGCTATGGCTTGCGATGACATTCGATGAGACCAGGGCTTGTGTTATTTGCCACAATAATTTACCATGCAGCACTTTGCTGATGGTCAAGCGAGTGTACAAAATGTGATAATTTTCAATGTAATTGTTCGTTGATCCTTCAGTCCTCTTGCTTTCGGACCACCAAATATGTTGGAGTTGGGCGGTAAAGATGGATGAGCACGTAGAACGAGATACCATGCCTGAAAGAAGTCAGACTGTTATGGTCAGAATGACATTTTTACCAAGAAATTGATACATCGAGAGCTGGTGTCCTGTGGGATTTGTTCTGTTGCTGCTGGATGTAGGTTAGATGGGGAAAACCAAATTTATTCAAACGCGCCATCGTACAGCTGCATGCCACCTCCAACCAAAACGCTTGGCTTCCGTCAATTGTTTATCCGCAAGTTTACACGCGCTTCTCGTCCTGAACAATATTTCGTCTACGATATACATGATGTTGTGTCGCTTGTAATTCTCATTCAAACAAACAGCCTTTCGCCATCTCTGCGAGCATGTCAAGGCCGAACACACCGCCACGAAGACGAACCTTCTAGTCGAACACTTACAGCACTGGCTTACCATCTTCAAACCTGACTCGAACTCGAACTCAAGCGCAAACAATGTCTACACCCGCGCACCACTCTCCCTCTCCCTCACCGCCGCCCACCGTCCCATCGACCACTACTACCGCTACGACAACGACCACACCACAATCCCGTCGCTTCCTCAACCTACGGAAAGTATACACAGAAGCCATACGCGCGACTCTAGCGAAGAATTCCTACGAGAATTTCGCGTCGTGTTTTCCGACGCCAGCGATGTATTGTCCAAGAGCGCTGGAGGGGGTTTGGAAGCAATTGAACGGGAGGCTGGAGGAGGAATGCGTGAGGGATTTTGAGAAGATCTGTGAGGAACGGGGGGTTGAGGAGGGGTTGCGGGGGTGGGAGGGATTGGTTGAGGATGCGAGGAGGAGGAAGATGGAAGGCGGGCAGGAGATGGTGGGAGGGAAGCCAGGGCATTTGATGAGTGCGCAGGAGTTGCGGGAGGCGTTTGTGGCGCCGGGGATGATCAAGGCGGAGAAGGAGTTGCAGGGAAAATTGGAGGTGGTGCAGCTGGAGAATAAGGAGATGATGGGGAGAATTGAGGAGCAGAGGAGAGAGATGAATAGGTTGATTGAGATTATTGAGGGGTTGGTGGTGGATGTTGAAGGGGCAGCTAAGGTGATTGAGAACGATGCCATGAGGGAGGATCTGAGGGTTGGTGTTCATGGATTGGATGGGGATGTGAAGATGGGTGGATGAAATACAACAATGATGGAAGAGAGTACATCTTTGATGAAAAGTTCGTGAGTTGACTTGCACTATGCGGCTATCTAAGCTGCTGATCTGAACAGATGGTGCAGGATCACTTCAAACTGGATGCAATACGCTGAAATGCAAAGAGGAGCCTGACGTGACGAGGACAAACAGGGTGCGGTGATTGACTCGAGGCACGAGACATATGACGAGCCTATAGTCTCGAACCTCATGTCAGGTCTTGTTGACCCGACAACGAACGTCGTGGCAAGCAGTGTCTTTACAACCGCTAACACAGATCCACGCTTCGAATCAATTCCTTCATCCGAGCCTCATGGCTGGCCCCTTGGCCATACAAGCAAATCATGGAAAGACTTGCTCACAAGGAAGATGTCTGTAGCCTGTTCAAAGGCCTGGATAGCGGTGACCGGCCTGATTCATGTCTACCAGTCCAATATGACGACAAAATGACGGTATTGTGGTGGACGCTGTTATAGCAACGGAGTGTCAGAAAGTGACCAGTCCCCAGCACAGCTTGTGGGCAGACTTCTGGACCGAGTCATCAGATATATGAAGGGTGCACCCAATGACCTGGGGCAAGCACAACTATTATGTCTTCCACCGGCAGTGAACACCTGGAATGACAGCTGACAAGCACACCACCATGACAGGCTATGCCAGTACTTTTATAGCGTCCATTTGTGGACATGGTCAGACGGAGGGCTGTCACATGACGTTCTCGTGGATGTTGTGGTCCATGCGAGAATCTGGGGTTTAGCAGAAACGATGAAGGGTCACACAGCTCCAGGAGGATCAAGGGTCTATAGGTAAACGTTTGATGCCTTTCATAGCTTTGACATATGCAATGCTACACGGATGCTATTTGTCAGTATAAAGTGCTCTCCCAACTAACTGTATTTGTGCTACGTCTGGGTTGTCAGTAAACTTCGAGAAACAGGTCGGCATCTTGCATATTAACTTGATGATGTAGCTTGCCCTATCTTGTGTATCGATGAAGAGCAAGAACCCGACGATAACAGTCGTCATAGCTCACGGATTTACGATTTCGCTCAATTGGCGGCCTCGCATGTTGTGAGACACGGTGTGAAATGATCAGCGTCGCGTTGGAAATTTGGTAAACAACCAAAACAACAAAGTCGTTGTTGGTGGAGAGCGGGACATTTTCTAGGTCTTGAACAACAGGGGAATGACCTTGTCGCTGCCGGAGGTTTATCCCCGGCAATGCCGGCAGTGGGCGAATCGCACATTTCAAGGCTGAGGCTTGGCAAGGTCTGGCAGATGACGAGGCGTTGGCGCAGTTTACGCAATCAAACCTTGTTGCAACGATGATTTCTATTTGGAGACGACCCGAAATTGGCCTCAACCCACTTCCATCCATTATCTCGCATTTCTCTGCCATGTCGTCGATAACTCGTATGTTGCACAACAAAGTGCAATTTAGGAAGCTTGAGCCTGCCTCTGAGTGCTTCTCTTGCCTGCAGACTTGGCTCGAATCCACGAAAATGACACGCCAGTGCTCATCTTGTCCTACCTGGTTCCTGGAGTGGTCGATACCAGGTCTGATTGCCACACCTAGCATACGCCTATCGAATCGTTCTTGCACAGGTGGGTGAAACGTTTGAGTTGCGGCGAATGGCGTTGTATCTGCGTGGCCGTGATTGTTCATTTCCCACCCAAAGGCATTCGACGCCTGCAATACTTGTCCACGATGGAAGCTCGGTTGCTCAAATGCTGTTGTGTCTCTTCGAAACGACAATTGCGTGGTAACATGGTTGTTTTCTCTCCTTAGTGTTTGATATTATTTGTGTATATACCAACACCACTCATCCCAGCCTGTTCATCCTCGGTGAGCTGTCCACACATACCCGCTTCTGCTCCACGTGAGGTGGCGTCTTGCAACCAAAGGCAAAATAACGACTTTTGCCCAGAATCAGGTCATCCACTAATCATACCAATCCTGGACTGTCAAGCCCTGAAGCCTCTCACAACGCCCGCAATTACCAACGTTGGAGATTTGCTGGGAAAATATATCCTTGGCCCAGAGTCCAGTACATCACAACACTGCTGGGAAGCGCGTTTGGTGTTAGCCCTATGTCCACAACCTTCTTGGACTTTTCTGGGTTGGCAAAGTGCAATCAGCACGCGTCGAAACATAATCCCTAACTTTCCCTCCGCAATACTTGTGTCGTTTCTTACTCCAATTTTCTCAAACGTGTCACGGATTGCGCGACGTCTGTTCGTTTACTAACCACACCGCCTCGGAGGGGTTTCGCGAAGAAGCTCATGGGCGAATAGCCTTGACGACGGGTTGGAGGAATTCAGGACTCTGCCAAAGACAGCAGCCATTACTCCAATAAGGCCGTTGGCGATGGTGGGACATCTTCTTATGTGGATTGCTGGAGGCATATTCGCTTCGACGACGACAGCAAGCGCTGTGCTGGATCTGCTCACCGCAATCAGCATTTCCGACATTCGAATTCTACATGCTTTGAGGATCGTCTTTTTCCTCGCCTTCGCACTCCAGCTTTCGGCGCTTGGATGTGTGGCATACTTCTGCGTCTTGACAAAACGTCTAAACAACTCGACGACCAAGCGAAGACAGCTAGCTCAATACTGCATTGGCGCGCTTTACAATACTGTAGCTGTGGCCGTCACGTGTGCTGCCTTGATCTGGTTTACGATACGGCAACATGACCTAGGTCCGAAGTACTGGGGCTTGATTGCCAGTGGATTTGCGGTATGTGCTTTGTGCACCTTATCGCATATCACCTTTTTTGCATTCATATTTCTTCGAATCAGGAAGACCCTCAACACACGAACCTCACATAATACGGCCAGTAACGCAACCACAACTCAAACACCGACCAAGCAAATTCATCCGCCTTCACGATCTTCCTTCGGTTCTAGAGACACGACACTAGCTTCAAGGGCGTGCACACCGACGTCGGGGAGAACGCACTCCCTTCATTCATCAACCACAAAAGTGGCCTCTTCTATTCGTAGCAAAGCGCGCCAAGGTCGAGGCTCAGCCCAGTCCTCGATGGATGTTCACGCCTTCCCTGGCGTTGAACACAGACCGAGCAGTCCTACTGCGTTTGACCGCTACGACACTTCCAACATCGACCCGGACACGCGCAACACGATTCTTTGCTCCTCGCCTATCATCAGCCGGTTAGAACCAATTCCTGGATCGCGATCTCAAACACCCAATGGAACTCTAGATCAGGTTCCAGCAATGCCGGACTTAGTACGAAGCCCGCGAAGCCCACGAAACCCGTCGTCGCCCTCAAATATAGGCAATGCTTCAGACACAATCCCATCCTCGCCACCGTCAACCCCTCCGAACTTCTCACGCCCGACGTCCAAGTCCCAACACAAACCGACGATGACTGGACTTCAACCCTCACATTTCTCCACAAGTATGACGGATTTGATTCACCCACTCTTCCGCCCTGACAGCCCTTGCACACCACAAATCATGACGGTTGGCACAATGGTCACGGCATCGCCGCTTGCGAACCAGCTCATCACCCCGAAAACTCTTTCTCGACTCCGCAGTGACTCACATCTCCGTCACAGAGCCAATAGTGCGGCTGGGTCATTAGCTACTGCCACTACGACAGCGCGTGAGAGTGTTGGACCGTGGCGGGCAATGCCAAATGTGGATGCGTCTTATGCTGCTGTTATGGCGCGTCCACGGGCAAAGTCTTATTCTTCGGTCAACAAGCGATCGCCGGTTGTTGAATCGTCACCGGAGCAAGCGAGACCATCAAACAAGGCTGATGCTGCTGGCGCCGGTAGTCCTGGGCCCAGTATCCACGAGGATGTCGATCTCCCGCCTATCCTACCAGGGTTTGTGCTTAGTGCTGGCTCACGGACAAGTCTTGTTGGATATGGCAAACGGAAAAGCGTGAAGAAGGAGAGTTTACATCTCGCATAGGACGTTTTTTTTTTTTTTT
>Ga0181473_100003_pt1 | contig 27754 bp, 13 predicted proteins | sample In2P11_FD_119089 | JGI IMG/M metagenome (GOLD analysis project Ga0181473, IMG submission 119089) | Clean room microbial communities from NASA Spacecraft Assembly Facility at Jet Propulsion Laboratory, Pasadena, California, USA -... ... | reverse complement strand
ATCCCACGAGGTCTGTAATACTTCCTCCGCTCAAGCGTCAAAAATAAGAGCTACCGCAGGATTCACGGTGTTTGCTATTCTACGCTTCTGTCTAATATTCACGTCTGCGTACTTTTCAAACTCTCACTCCTGAAATGAAGTCTTCATGATTTATTTTAAGCAAATTTAGTTATTGATTTGTAGTTGGAAAACCGTTAGATACTAAATATACTACGGATAATGCAATTGATTGCTCTTGTTTGACATGGTCTCATTGCACGCCAACATTGACATGCAGTTGCCGCCTTCCTTTCGTCCACAGTAAAGATGCCTGCCTTCGATACAGCCTCAAGTATGAAATCCAAAAGCAAAACACCAAATGAAACAAAGACTTGTTCAATCACACCACTTCTTTTATTCAATTACCATGAGTATTGTTCGATTTATGGCTAGACTATTTTATTTTTGTGCTCTTCTAGATTCTTGTAAACTCAGTCCCCACCTTGACCTCTCTTGGATAGAAATCCAAAACAGCTCAACCCAGATATGATCATAGCTTTTTTATACAAGGAGATGGCTTTCTGATTAGGAATTAGTGCTCACGATATTTAGAAACTTGGTTCGTTTGCAGATGGAAGGAGATATGAATCCAGAAAAGGAACCATTGGACACTCCAAACGGTCTTAGCTCAGCCGAAATCCGAAGCCTTGCAGCGCTCTCTGAGACTTATTTTCCGTCGTTGCCCGTAGCTGCGAGTGCACTTGCGCTCGAGGACTCCATCTCCAGTAAAGATGTTGAGGAATTCTACCGGGCTTCTTTCCCAAACGGATGGGGACCATCTCAGGTATGCACTTTTAAATATCCAACTTGTATTTTTTAAACATTCAGTCATTAAGGTGCACCACTGGAATTTGATTATATTATTGGCAGATTGCTGAAACCATGAATAATTTATTCAAACCTGCCGAAGTTAAGATGCTGAAGACAATCCTGTGGCTGCTCTCCACATCTGTTGGAACGTTCATTCTTGCAGGAAGACATTGTTTACAGAGACGGTTTCCGTTTATACAAAAGTTTAACGATATGCCTCTTCATAAACGAGAGAGAGTTCTTCTTGATTGGTCTACAAGTCATCTGCTTTTGTTCCGATCCATTTTCAAAGCTTTTAAGGCTAACCTTGCGCGCAACCATTTCACAAGAGTAAGGACAATAATAGCTTACGATATGTATTTTTATTCTTTTTACGATCTCATTTTCTGTGGGATTTTATCAGGTGGATGAGAGAGGGCATAATCCTTTCTGGAAAGCTATTGGATATTGCGGACCGGATCCAATTGCGATCAACGCCCATCTTTCCTCCAAACCGTTGGAGGGCTCTGTAATAGACGCGTCCGCCCTCAGTGCAGATGAATTCGATTCTGTCCTCGAAACCCATAGGTACAAATTATCGGAACCATTGGCCATAGCTTCGCTTGCAGGTACCCAGAGCTGCTCACAGGACCATGGAATTGAATGCGATGTGGTAATCGTGGGTTCAGGCTCTGGAGGAGGAGTTGCAGCAGCGGTTCTGGCGAAAGCCGGATTCAAAGTCATAGTGCTGGAAAAAGGTCGTTACATGGCCCGTGAGGATTTGACGCTTCTAGAGGGACCCTCTTTCAGAGACCTCTATGACGAAGGAGGCATGCTTTCCACAGATGACAGTAATGTGATCATATTGGCCGGTTCCACAGTGGGAGGCGGCACCGCAGTGAACTGGTCCGCCTCGTTTAGAACACCCGAACACGTTCTCCGCGGGTGGGAAGAGAGTTTCGGATTACATCTCTTCACCACCAGCAGATACCGTGATGCTATGGATCAGGTCTGCAAACGGTTAGGCGTTCAGGATGAGATCCAGAATGAAAATCTCCAAAATACCGTGCTCCGAAAAGGGTGCGACGCGCTTGGATACCATGTTGCAAACATTCCAAGAAACTCAACCGCCGAGCATTACTGTGGTTGGTGCTGCTACGGGTGCAGGAGAGGGGTCAAAAACGCCACTTCCGAGACCTGGTTGGTTGACGCTGCGAACTACGGTGCAATTATTCTGTCCCGTTGCTCTGCACAGAGAATACTGCATGCTCCAAGCAACGACGCCCGAAAGGGTAGAAAATCCGTCGGTGTGGTGGCGAAAATCGGACACAGTGACAACCGCAGACAACTTTTCATCAAGGCCCGGGCGACGATCGTGGCCTCCGGTGCTCTGCGCACGCCACCGCTTCTCCGCAACAGCGGGCTAAAAAATTCCTCACATTGGTAAGAACTTGCACTTGCATCCGGTCCAAATGGTGTGGGGATACTTTCCACCCGGAATTGTGGCGGAGGGAAACTGTTACGAGGGAGGAATAATGACGGCTTTCAGCAACGAGGCTGCAGACTGGAAGGGTTCATGCTATGGTGCACTTTTAGAAACCCCTATTCTGCATCCAGGTAGTTTTGCCACTCTCATGCCATGGAAGTCGGGTGAGGAGTTTAGGAAAACCATGGTGAGATACCCTCGAACTTGCAGTTTGATTGTTCTGCTTCGGGACAAGGGAAGCGGAACGGTCGAGTCGAAGCCGGACGGGAGTCTGAATATTCATTACAGGTTTGGAAAGGATGACGAGGAGAGGGCGAGAGAAGGTGTGGAGAAGGGGCTTCGTATTCTGGTGGCGGCGGGTGCGGTTGAGGTGGGCACCCATGATCAAGATATGGACAGTTTTAAAGTCGGAGAGGGATCGGGTTTTGAGGAGTATGTGAAGAGAGTGGTAAGTAAAAGAGGCAGACAATTGAGCAGTGGCCATCAGATGGGGAGCTGTAGAATGGGTGTGAGCCCAAAGGAGGGCGCGGTGGATGAAATGGGGGAGAGTTGGGAGGTGGAAGGGCTGTTTGTGGGAGATGGGAGTGTGGTTCCGACTGCGATCGGTGTGAATCCGATGATCACAATTCAATCCGTGGCTTTCTGCATTGCACACAACGTGGTTGAATACTTGAAGAAAAACCATGGACACTGAGGAGGCGGCTATGGGTGGAACACAATTTTCAGCATATTATGATATACATACATGTTATATAGGATGTAGGTCTCTCGTTATACTTGCATGCTTAGTGGTTATTTACTTATATATTTAATAAATACATCTTACATAGTTAAAGAATGTGTAGGATGTGCATTTATGGATATATCTTAATGCTTCAATGGATGAGTGGATTATTCAGTTTTAAATCTAATAATATTATTTAAATTTATATGTAAATCAATCTAAAGTTATTAAGGAAACATATTTTATAAAAGTTAAAAGATATGGATAAGTGGTTGATTTAGATTCAAATTTAATAATGATAAATGCATTATTAAATGATGTTAGTTTATAATTAAATGATAAAGATGTGTATTTATTAGTAACTTATGTACGTTTAAGATTAAAAGATGTACATACAATAATAATAAAGGATGTGCATTTAGTATTAATATATACATTCCATTATTTAATGAGTTGTCAACTTTTAATTGATGTGCTCACCGAGTAAATTAATTGTTTAATTTAATGAAATTTAAATGCATTATTCATAGTCTAGAAATGGGGAATTAGAATTGGGATGGTATTTTCATTTTATTTTGGATTTGATAGCTAGACCTTTTCCTTTCTCTTTGTTGTAGTGGATGCTCTAGTTTATTATTAAACGATATGCATTTATATTCGAAAGATGTGTGTTTATTAGTAAATGATGTACGTTTAAGATTAAATGATGTACGTTCAATATTAAAGGATGTGCATTTAGTATTAATGTGTACATCCATTTATCTAATTAGTTTCCAACTTTCAATCGATATGCTTACCAAGCAAAGTAATTATTTAATTTGAATGCATTATTCATAGTCTAAATAGGGGAATTTATTTTTAATTTGACATCTTTGCATTTTGATGCTCAACCCTTTCCTCTCTCATTGTTGTAGTGGATGCTCGATTCATGTAGGTATATCTCTGGATGCTTTTATGTATGTCTCAAATCCATGAAACTATTTACACATGCCAGTTGGAAAATAATTCTTAGTTCCTATGTATTCTTCCATATTTTGCATGCATTGTTTTCATGGCATGCACAATCATGGACACTCAACGTGAGCCCAAAAAATATTTCTTCCATATTTTACATGCATGTTGTTCATACCATTGAAAACCATGGACATTCAATGTGAACCCAGAAAATTATGTTCTATCCTTCCTCTTATGTTTTATCCTTTACATATTATATTAATTTCATCTTTTCTCCATTAACGATGTATTTGTTTAAGATGAATATATATGTGCTCTTTGGAGATATTTACTATTCTCTCATCATAGGTTCTTTGTATTTGATCACACCAAATTACCATAGTTGCTCCAAATTCAATCAATGCAAAGAGGGGATAGACTACATTATCAAAATATTGTTGATTTTAAACTCCTAAAACTTGAAAGTTTTTTCTATCATTTTCTTTATTTCCTTTGGAATCATAATTAGATTTTATTTCTTTAAACTTGCAAAGGGGAGTATCTATTGATACCTAATATCATAAATTAATTATCATATCACTTAATTAATAATATGTACTATTTTTTTATTAAAATGGATGAATTTGAATTAATCAAAAAAATATGAAGTTTTGAAAGGACTCTAAAAAAATTTACATAAAAGGATTTTATATTTGAACTTTAGAAAATAAAGCATCAAATTTAAAATTTAATGTTTGATATCCAATATAACAGCTAAAATAATATATAATATTTTTGAAAAATATGTAAATATCATATTCATTAAACAAAACCAAAAATGCATACTTCCCACTTCATTTCTATTTCAAAATGTATCGCTTTATCACCTGTTTGACTTTTCCTATGTGACATGGGTGTTCGAGCTAAACTTTGATCTTAGGCTAAGAACTAAAATTTGATAATCAAAATTATCATCTTCTACCCATGCATGGAGAACCAAGCCTTTGAAATATTTAAATTAGATTTGATTCCTAGTTAAAATTCGCCCAAATGAAACCTAGGGGCATGAGTCAAGGACCAAGAGTTATTCTACATCGTTCATCATTATCTCCTCAACACAAGGTGACCATGATGGAATAAATATGAAGCTTACTCTACATCCCACTATCATAGAAAATAAAAGCTCTTATGATTACCTTGTAGGCCTTCTACCATGAACCTTGATCACCCTACAGGCATACCTTGGGTTTTGCATCCTCTCTTCGCTACTATGAAGGCCAAATCCACATGATATGTCTAGTTCTATTCGGTTCCATCATATTAAAATAGAGAAAATCATATGAATCATTTAAAAAAAATTAAGATCTTAAAATGTATTCCAAATAAATATGCAAATCCTTAACACCCATGGTGGACAAAGAAAATCCTAAATAACCTAAAGGCACATTCAGATTCCCCATCACTCTAACATTATTCAAAAATTGCTAACACATTTATAAATCCTTGTTGTCTCCCAAAGCAAGTCCTTCGCTTCTGCAATGTGTCTAGATACAATGCTCATAAAAACCACACATATCCTCAAACAGCCCATTTCATATGACCTCATAGAGTGTACATCACTTTTTTCTTTCTTACAAGGTTTTCTCACCAGATACCACCAAATAAAGTAGTCATCCATGTCGTCACATGTCCACTTTATCGTCTATGTCCTCATATGTCCACACATAGACAGCACTTACGACCTAAAAAGTATCATTATGTCCTCACATGTCCACACATAGACAACACTTACAAGTAGATATATTTAATTATTATATATCATATTATTGGTATTTTAGCTTCTCATACTTTTTTCTCTTATTGTGTACAAGGACCTTAGCGTCGATACTTTCTTATAGGCATGCATTATGGTGATTCTCTTATATAAAAAGCAAGTTAGGTAACATGAGGAGACTATCAATATTTACATCTCGATAACCACACTCAATATCAAACTTATTCAGGTATTTATTGATACCATTTATTAAGATTGATATATGTTATCATAAGAGTACTCTGTTATTCATGTTTTATAATATACTAGACTAGCCTTTACATATTATTATTACTATTGGGAATTTAGATTATATAGAGATAAAATTTTAGGAAGCATAACATTCACTCTACAAATCTATCCTTCTACTAAATTATGTTATCCAAGGTTCCACCCTAGTGACAAGTCTAATTCTAGTGTATACATAATATTCCATGTCAGGTAATAGGTATTTATCTTGACCTTCTCTCATAGGTTGTGAATTTAATCCAATAGCCTAAGTATCATTATTACTTTATTTATATTTTGAATACTTTATATTATTATACATTATTTATATTTATCATTTCTTAGGATTCATAGGTTCATTTAAATAATAATATTCCTCATTTTAATAGGTGATATACTTAATTAATGAATAATAGGGTTAATTTTAATCATCTACAAAATCCTAGACAATTTGGAAAATATGGATACTAATTCTTCATGGAAAACTTCATATGTAACACAACTACAAGAAACATTATGGGCTTATATAATAAGAATTAGAACTTCAACAATGACAACACCTTATTAATTTATTTATAGAGATGCAGTAAGTATGCCGTTAGAGTTAGTGAGCACTTCACTGATGATTTCTTTAAGAAATATAATTTTTGATAGAGATATAAGGAAAGTGAGATTTCAACAATTAGAAAAGTTTGATTACAGAAAAATAATACCATCGAAATCTTAAGAACCTCTTATAAATGATTACATAGAACATATAGTAAAAAGATATAACAAATAAAATTTTAAATTTAAGACATCATCTTTACGAATAATAAAAAAAACTACAACTACAAATAAATTTAAACTAAATTAATTTGTCTCTTATATTATATTCAAAATATATATATTAATAACCTTCGAAAATAAATTATCCAAAATACCACAACATTACTTTTATTAAAAAAAAACTACTATAATTGAAATTCACATTTTCAAATTTTTTTAATATTATCATTTATTTTTATACCTAATCAATCCTTTTACTAAATTTAATTCATACCTCTAAAGATGAGTATGTATTTATGATAAGTCCATTTCGACATTATAGTCGAAAAGACTTGTAATAAAATAAGATTTGCATCATTTTCTGATACGGACGGGTGACCGCTATCTACCTTGTCACCTCCACCACAGCTTTGTATTGTCCTTTCCGTTCCACTTCATGTGATAGTGACGCGTGCCACATGAATGGCCTATAATGGTAATTGATTTTATTTTAAGCTTCTAAAGTTGACTATGTTTACTTTGCGAATATATTGTTTATGACTAAATGATAGTAAAATTAAAAATTTAGTTGTAATACGTACTTCTACATATTTAGAATACTGGTTGTATTTATATGATATAGTTAAGTTGATGTAATTGCTTGATTTGTGATTTTTTTTTTTTTTTTGTTATTTTTCAGTCCATTTGAGAATTTTTACATTGTTAATTAAAATGAATTGCACTTGCATATTCTACATATTTAGAATAGTGGTGTTATTTATATGACATAGTTAAGTTGATGTAATTACTTGATTTGTGATTTTATTTTTTTATCTTTTCAGTTCATTTGAGAATTTTTACATTGTTAATTAAAATTAATTGTATTTGCATATTTAATATTATTAAGTCGAGAGGTGTAATTATAGTTGTAGGATGGGAGAGTAGAGAGTCAAATATCACGTGTCCTTCAACAATATATCAGCTATATTTCAAAAAAATAATTAAAAAAAATAGTTGGCTAATAAAAAATATATCTATATAATTGTATAAATATATCACGTAGTTTTAAAAAATAAATTTGATTAATAATTTTCATAAAATAATTCTAATAATTCAAATAGGAGATTATAAATAATTCGAATAAGAAATAGGCTTGAGAATGATATCTCTTGGTATTTTTTGATATATAAGGAGTTATATCAAAGCTAGTTATAGAGATTATTAATTAAAATAAATTGTATTTTTTATTTAATTTACTTCTATGGATTATAATGTTGATTTTTATTTTTTAAAATTTTGGGCTTAAGAATTATTTTAGTGTTTTTAGAAAATGTTATAATAGTTTTGTGAAAGAAAAAAATAATTTAGTATTTTGACTCATTAAAATATTATTAGCTATCATAAATGTTAAGTTGAATCAAAATATTTTTAAACAAGTTTAACGTTTCATTTGCTTTCACCTTCTTTTGATCAAATATAATTTTCTTTCACATATTTCTTTCACTTATATACATTTTCATCACTTCTCTTTCTCTCTAAACCTCCTTTTTATTCAAGAAGGGTACTTAAACTCTATCCTAGTTTCTCAAGCCTACACAAGTAGTGTAGAACCACTTAACCATAGGAAGGATATTAAACTTTTAATTTAGGCCTCCATTATAGAAATAACCCACTTTATCAATCTATATTTAATGGAAAAGAGCCATAGGAAGAACATTAGGTTTGGATTTTTTTTATCTTAAGAGAGGAAATATAAATATTTAAACATATCTTCCTTTTATATTTTACATGTGCTTTGGCATAGGGTACATGTTTTCCTTGTATGGCTTTCTTTCCACATTTTTGTATTCGATACTATGCTATAATATTTGTTTTATCTTCCACGCTACTACATGTAAATTATCATATTGTAGTACACAAGCTTATAACATAAGAGGATAAAATCAACTTGCATTTGAACTAACTTAATTATACTATCATTAGAGGTGACTATGTAAATTTTCATTTCAATTGAATGATAAATTTAATAAATAATACTTATTCTTAAATTTTTATGATACAATCTACTATCAAATTCTATTTAAATGAACAATAACTTTATTCACTAACATTCTCCCATTATAAATATATTAAAACATAGAACCATCATTTATATAATATAAATCTTATATATCTACATGTTATATCTTACATTTTCATGATATAGATTCTTATCACTTTAAAGAACTTTTGACCATACATTTAAGGTAACAAGTACAATGTACAACTCCGTCATCCCATCATCTCCATAGAATAGAAAGTGTACATAATAAATATTTATTTTCAACCCTCATTTGAAGAAAAACAAAAGCAAGCATTTGTTTTGAAGCGATCATTACCAATCATCACCTATTTTAAAATCTAAACCTATCATCTTATTATAATACTCAACTATATAATAATAAATAAAAGCCAAACAACAAAAAAACATAATACCATAATGCTATGTCTGTCAACCATGTTTCCCAATCACCATTTTGTTTCTTGTCCCTTCTGTTGTCTTTGTTTAAATCTGAAAGTCCTGACTCGTGAGTTGTTCTTTGATCCGTGATCCAAAAGTCTCTTTGTTCAGGAAATGGAGCAAACAATTATCTGATGAACATGGATCAGATCAAGCACACTTCCTTTTCAAGTATTCCACAACGTTCTGAGCAGTGCAGAAAGCCACAGACTGAATTGTGATCATCGGATTCACACCAATCGCATTAGGAACCACACTTCCATCTCCCACAAACAGTCCTTCCACCTCCCAACTCTCTCCCATTTCATCCACCGCTCCCTCTTTCGCACTCACTCCCATTCTACAGCTCCCCATCTGGTGAGCCGAATATAGAGGTCCACCTCCTTTTCTCACTACCTTTTTTACATACTCCTCAAAATCTGATCCTCCGTCTACCTTAAAACTCTCCATATCCTCATGGTGCGTACCTACTTCAACAACACCGGCCGCTGCCAAAACACGAAGGCCCTTCTCCACAACCTCCTTATGCCTTTCTTCGTCATGGCTTGACAGCTTATATCGAACAGAGACGCCTCTGTCGGGCTTCGATCCCACAGTTCCGCTGCCTTTGTCACGGAGTAGAACAATAAAACTGCAGGTTCGAGGATGTTTCACCATATTTTCCTTAAAATGGGAACCGGACTTCCACGGCACAAACATGGCGTACGTACCCGGGTGTAGCACGGGTGTCTGAATGATAGCTCCATAACCCGAACTCTTCCACCCGGCGGCCTCATTGCTGAAGGCTGTAATTATTCCTCCTTCGTAACAGTTGCCGTCCACCGCGGTTCCGGGCGGAAAATAACCCCACACGATTTGCACAGGGTGCAGGTGCAAGTTCTTGCCAATATGAGGATTCTTGAGGGCGCTACTGCAAAGCAACGATGGAGTTCTCAGTGCCCCGGAGGCAACAATGGTGGCCCGGGCCTTGATAAATAGTTGTCGGTCTTCACCGTCGCCATCGATTTTCGCTACCACTCCGACCGCTTTTCTGGACTTGAGGCCGTTTTCGTTTGCCATATGCAAGACTCTCTGGGCTGAGCAACGGGCAACGATAACTGCACCGGCCTTGGAAGCGTCAACGAGCCACGATTCGGAAGTGGCCTGCTTGATGCGTCTTCTGCACCCCAAGTGGCACCACCCGCAGAAATGATCCGACGGTGCGTTTCTTCCAACGTTGGCAACATGGTATCTCAGAGCCTTGCAGCCTTTCCGCAGCACACTGTTTTGGAAATTCTCCTTCTCGATTTCTTCCTGAACGCCTAATCTCTCGCAGACTTGATCCATGGCCTCCCGGTATCTGCTACTACCGAAGAGACGTAGTCCGAAACGTTGTTCCCATTCGTTGAGAACGTGGTCAGGGGTTCGCAACGAGGCAGACCAGTTCACCGCACTACTGCCTCCTACTGTTTATTCGGCTAATATAGTTATTCGTTGATCGTCGCTACTCAGAAGGCCTCCTTCGTCGTAGAGATCTCTAATAGCAGGGCCTTCCAGGAGTGTCAAATCCTCCCGGACCATATAATTCCCTTTTTCCAACACTAAAACTCTATACCCGGCTTTCGCAAGAACGGCAGCTGCTACTCCACCTCCGCTACCCGAACCCACGATTACAACATCACATTCTACGCTGCGGTCCTTGGAAGAGTATTGGGTACCTGCAATTCTAGCTATATCCGAGGGCTCTAGTAATTTACATCCACGGCTTTCCAGCGCAAAATCGAATTCATACCCATACAGAAACGAGAGGTCTATTACAAAACTCTCTAGCGGTTTGGGTGAAAGAGGGGCGTTCATGGCAATGGGATCCGGTCCACAATATCCAATGGCTTTCCAAAAAGAGTTGCCACCTCTCTCGTCTACCTGATAAAAAAATATACAAATATAGTGAGATCATATAGAAGAATCTGAATGGCATTTCTGTAAACAATCTCGATGGCTTACTCTTGTAAAATGGTTCCACATTATTGTAGCCTTGAAGGCCTTGAAAAGAATCCTGAAGAGAAACAGCCAACTAGTAGACCAGTTAGAGAGAACTCGTTCTCGATTCCCCACAGGCATATCTGCCAACCGCCGGGCAAAGGGGAACTCTCCTGCCAAAGACTGCCTTCCTGCAAGCACGAAAGTTCCTAAAGGTGTCGAGAGCAACCCTAAAACTGCCTTCAAAAATTTCACGTCCGCAGGTTTTAACACACTCTGAATGGTATCTGCGACCTGCCTCAAACGGGGAAACCGCCTTTAGATGTGAATACAATGGCAATATTCAACATAGTTTCAAATTTCTGAGATGCCCTTACCTGCAATGCTCCCCCTCCGTCAGGGAAAGAAGCTCGGTAGAATTCCTCCACATCTTTACGGCAGTAGGAGTCATCAAGTACAAGCCCACTGGCTTCTAATGTCAACGATGGAAAATAAGCATCACAGAGTGCTGAAAGGCTTCGGATTTCGGCTGAAGTAAAAACCTTTAAAATTTCAAATACTTCTCCTGCATCACGAATCCCTCCATAAACACCACTCTCCGGATTCAAATCTCCTTTACAAGTTGTGGTCTTCTGAACTCCTTCCATTTTGACTCTGCCCAGCTTCCAGACTGCAATTCAGTATATATAGTCTAGTTTGTTGTTGAATGTCGTTCTCGTTGGATCCATATGTAGAACAGTCACACATGAATTGCTTGCCCGATATCAACCATAGAACAAAAATCGAAAGGAGCGGTTATCCACAACATCCTATCTTTTTCTCTTTTTTTTCATGAAAAAAGCAATATATTAATAAATAATTATTATATTTTTGTATAACAAAAGAATGGGTTGATAGTTACATCAAACTAACCTAACCTAAGGTGGGTTAGGAAAATAACAAGCATTTAATAATTAAATTTAATTAGGGTTTTAAATTTGTCTCAAAAAGTGTAGATCATTAATTGATATTAATCAATGATAATTAAATTATGTTTAGAGGTGTGCACACATGAACGACCTTTATCTTCTACACATTTTGCTTAAGGTTGGGTGTGTATTTGGCACTCCATCTTAAGTCTGAACCCTATCTCACTTTAGGTTCATTAATGCTCCACTCTTTAGTAGGTGTTAATGTTAGACGTCCCCATCCAATCACAAGTATAAAAGTTACAAGAGCCACATCTCAACACTTGGTAAAAGCTACAAGCCGAGGAGAGAACCTAAAGTGGGAATTGGTTAAGGCCAAGGACGTGGAGGATATCTTTGTTGGCAAGGAGGGGGATGACATAATTGACGTAAACATTCACTCCATATATGAATAATTCGAAGGCACTCTACTTACAACACATGGCCTATTCCTCTAATTATTAATGAGGGTCTGAAGGTGGTCAACTTCCGTTGTAACATTTTCTACTTGCATTGTAATCTATAATCATACATTAGAAAAAATATCCAATCTATCATAAAAGAAAAGATAACAAAAGGTATTTGTCACTCAAAAATAGTATCATTCCTCGCATTCCAAAGGTGAAAGAGAAAGTTGATGCAAAATATATGCCAAAATTTAAGCAATGGGAGTGAAAACCTAAGTTAGTCACCCAAAAGAGTTTGCTACTAGCTCGATGGACAAGGCATGAAAGGAGCAAGAAAGGGATGAATTCAAGTCCAAGCATTGTATGTATTATGACATTCCCAAGAGATATATGATATTATTTTTGATTGATGAAAGAATATGTAATGGGGGTTCTCTACATCTAAATGCTTAAGGTGATTTCTCATTGTTATACCATGTGAAAGAAGGCTCCAAGCAAAGGAATGCTTAAGTTTGAGAGAATTGGTTTAGATTGTCTAAAAATATAACCTCCAACTTATTCTAGTCAATACTTAGTCCCACTTATTATTTAGTTTTAGTACAATAGGAAATTGAGATAAAAGCCAAGCATAGCTTTTTCATTATATATAATTGAGAAAAGAGGTGTCTACATACCCCCCCCCCCCACCCCAATCAGGGCACTATTATCTTTTAGAATGAGCCTCAATATTGTGAAATAAATTAGGTTTGCATGCAATCATAGCTCAGATATATATGGCTATGTATCTAATGTGTTGTATGAAATTCTCCGCAAGGAACCTAATCCTTAGTGTGTTAAGAGAATAAATTAGTGAGATATTTGATCCCCTTTTAGTGAAAGTATTGAGAATAGACCCATTGAATTTTAATCATTAGAGAACCATGGCATAAAAGAAAGGGGAATCAGTAAATTTTAAAATTATTTAAGGGAAGACCCTTGCAAAATCTAACCCCCTTATAATGTAGCCATAGTTGAAAGGATTTCAAATGCTTTGCATAAAATAAAAGCACAAAAGTTTGATACATACTAGAGACATTAAGATCATGGGAACATCCATATCTTTCCAAACCTTATGGTCAAATCGAAGTCTTGTTGAAATGCAATGTTTGATAAGAACTTTATATGGATCCTCTCCACTAAGAACCTATAACACCTACTTAGTGCATAGGGAAGTTCCTTATCTCTTATAATCAAGCAACCTCATTCCCTTAGAATTCTTAGGGAAGAAACAAATATATCTCATGCTACTATGTAAAATCCCTTATCTAAGCTAGAGTTTTCCCAAAGGAAATCTCTAAGAAAATTTTCAAGTTTGTCATGAGTGGCTACAAAAATTTTAGAGCATACCTAAAAATTACCTTCAAGGGATAACTTCTTGGATAACTAAGAATCTAATTTATGCTAAACTTTCTCAAGAATTAAATTCTTGAGTAGGGAGGAAGGGATCCTGAAATAAGATGAGATTCCAAGAAATTTAAAGGTGTGACATAATGTAATCTACTTCTATTGAAACAATTAGAACCACACATGTAGAGGCTTGGTGGATTATCTAAAGCATGAAGTTTTACTCCATTTAATCCTTTATTCAAATGCAAGATAAGGATGTCGAGATAATCCAAGTCTTGATTAATGTTATCCTCCTCATAAAGTGTAAGAAAAGAATCGTTAACAAAATATCAATTGATGAGTTGACCTTTGTTACCTTAGAGGAAGATTATATTAATTAAACCCTAAGAGGCTTGATTATTGAGAACATAACCATGAACTTCTATTGCTAAAACATATAGTGAAGTTTCCAATGGGAAGCCTTAATAAAAAAAATAGAAAATACCAATGTTCGTTGATTGGGTTTCATTCAAAGTGAGAATAGAAATTGCATTCTAAACCATCATTCAAACTCTCCTCATAAAGGTGGATCTAAATCTAAATACTTACAATATTATCATAAACAAATTCCATTGAATCTTATCATATGTTTTCTCAAATTCAAGCTTGATGAATAGAGAGTGTTGACCAATCAACCTCACCCATTCCATTCCTTCCTACACTTCCAAAATATTATTCAAAATAAACCATAAATGAAACCAATTTTCTCTAGTCTTATAATTATTAGTAATGATCATATCCTTAATGACAGTGTCTTTGCAATAACCTTATAAATTACATTAGTAATATGATAGGCCTTCAATTAGTTATAACATATAGGTTTCTACTCTTTAGGATGAATTTGATATTTCTTTTATTGATAAAATCTTTGAAAAAACCTATAATCATTGCTTCCTTATATACGTGATGCAAGTCTAGGTCTACCATATACTAAAAGAATTTATAAAACTTTAGGAGAACCCATCTAGCCCTAAGGCTTTATCATATTCCATCTATGAAATTATGACTATTATTTCTTCTAGAGAGATGATTTTTCACATACCACCCTATGTGTTATAGATAACTTTATAGGAATAATAGTCATGTTGGTTTCCAAAATTTGTATCCTCTCTAAGGTGTACAACATTATACATAACAAATGATGGCGAAACAAAAAAAAAATAGTGAATTCGATTCAAAGTCATGGCGAAAAATGTATGAAACTCATGTAGAGTAAGTGGCAAAATAAAAAATAAAAAAATTGTAAAATATTGACGATATTATAATAACATTTAGTTTATTACATGCATCTACATATAATTGAATACTATCATCTAACAAGTCATTTAGACATCTTAAAGTAATTAAATACAATTTCTCAATAAGTCAAGATGCATATGAGCATCTTTAGAATAATGCAGACAACCATATTCACTTTTATGTAAATGATCATCTTTAGAAAATTGTAATTGATCATCTTATTTTGTATGCAAATGATTGTCTACACTTTTTATGCAGATGATCATCTATACAAAAGTTAAGATGATCATCTACATAAAAGTGAAGATGATCATTTGTACAAAAGTGAAGATGATCATCCACACTTTTTGGAAGATGCTCGATTGCAAAAAAGTGATGACACTCATCTATACTTTTATAAAGATGTTCATTTGCACTATTTTAAAGATACTCATATGCACTTTTCTAAAGATGATTATTCATTATTTTTTAAAGATGCTTGTCTACACTTTTTGACATGCCTAGAGCTCTTTTATATATGAAAATTTGACATAAATTTATATGACATTTTTTAAAAATAAAAATTAGTATTCCTTAATAAAATTATAAGAAAAACAATGTCACCTCCTTAATACCTACTACTATCAAGTTTGAATAAAAATTATAACAGATGAGCATTTGTGGTCCTTTGAAGATGAGCACTTGTAAAATGATAAGTGTAAGTAATCCTTCCTAGATGAGTGTAGGTAATCTCTCTATATGAGCGTAGGCAATCCTCCCTAGATGACCATCTTCAAGAATATGAAAACAAGCATAAGAAATCCTCCCTATATGGTCATCTTGATGGAGGTAAAGATGAGCATCTACAATTCCTTAGAAATTTAAAATATTCATCGAATTGAAGTGACTTGATTGCTCTACAAGTTGAGAACTTAAAATGTAGGTATATCTAATTGTATCGCATAAAGTATATATGTACTACCCAAAAAATAACCCTATCAGCAAACATAACAAAGCATGTTACAACCAACAACAATTATTTTATTGAATTTTGAATAAACCTCAATAATCAGTTTACAATGATAAATCTCATATCAATTTGTGATATACAACAGTGCCTTGTACAATAAGGGCCTTTGTTATAGTAAATGGAGATATAGGTTCCCTTGGACCTTCCTTGAATGGGTGTATCGATGTCTGCAAGCCTTTAGTAGTGTCTCCAAAAACTTGCAAGAAAATATTAATGATGATCTTTGAGTGCTTAGAAGTCTTTTGGCCTTATTTTGCTCAAACCAGCTACCATGCACCTACAAATCTTGCACACACACAAACAAGAAACATATCAAACATACTTGCTCACATAGTTAAAAACACATATGAAAGTATAACGTAATACAAGTATGAAAGCATGGGAAAATGTAATACAATTACCTACTACAAGTCTGAATGTATTTTAATAGAGTATTGTTGCATAAAACTTTGATCCTTTTCTCCTTATGAGAGGTTTAATTTATAGAGTTTTGGGATGGCCAAAGTTACTATTTTGAAGGCAAGGATAGGATAAAAAAGCTCATCCAACCTTATCACAAGGATTATCTACGTGGGGAAAGGTGTAGGATCAAGGATGAGTCATCCAATATCTGTTGGTTTGTTTCCTTAGGCACCCTGATTTTCCTATTTTTTCTTTGATTTTGCTAACTTCAAAGTCGCCAACATCTAGGTTTGAATGCTAGCGATTAGTATGGATCGCCTGATTTCAAGACTAGGAAGTCGATGTTTAGGTAACTATAGTAAACGTTTTTAATTTAGTTTTAATTTCTCATTATTCTTTCGCTTATCGAAAGAAGGGTCATTTCTCTGTGTCTATATTTTTCCCCTTTTTTGGAATACCCAACATAGATTATAGGTAGGGATTATTTGAAAAAACCAAGCCTATCTAAGAGGGGATGCAATCAAGTTTTAGACTTTCTTCCTTGACCTTGGGTCAATATTTTGAATTAACCTATTCCCTATAAATAAGCTAAATTTGATTTATTGAATTATGATTAAATTATTTTTTTGTTCTTTTACATTTGACATGTTTTGAAAGCAATTAGTTTTGTAGTGCATGGTGTAACTTAGGTAGTTATCACTATACTATGTGCTGTGTTGACAGGATACAGATGGAGTCTTAACTGTTAGGTGTATGCCATAGCTAGCATGTGATAAAGAAGCTCACTTACAAATACAAAAATTTAATTACTTTTCTTTTATCCCAGTAGATGGGTTACTTGATGATCTTATGCAAAAGTTCATCTAATAACTTTAATCATATCCAAACTTGTCCTTCTTTTCTCTATTAAAAGAAGGGTCATTTTTTGAATTCATAATTACTCAAGAGTTGATTTTTTTCAAAGCCTTTGATTTGGACCAAGTCAACAAGCGAAAAATGTTGTTTTCATTTTATCTTTGACATACTTTTTAGTTTTTAGGGTTTTTATAAATATTTTATTTTTTTAGGATTTTTAATTGTTTTATATTATTTTTGGTGTTTTTATGATATTCTTGACGTGAGCAATTCTTGAGTGCAAGTGTTTTATCCATATTTTCCATTAGTTCATTAGGAATCTAAACTAGATTTTAATATCAGGAACATAATTCGGGTTTGCATGTACTTTTGCCCTTAGTTGATTATTGTTATTTGTATAAAAAGATACAAAAAGCATTACAAATATCTTTAACTATTCTATTTTACTTCGAACTTTCTCATTAATATTTACAATTAACCATAAGCCTAAGAAGCCTAAATAACTTTTGATATTATTTCAAAAAAATTTAATTTTTTTTAAGTGATCATTGGTGATTATAAAGAATCATCGAAGTCCACTAAGGATTGATAACGTTTGAAGCCATGGCCCATATAAAATAAAAAAAGACCACTTGTCATTTTCATTATTGTCTTTTCCTAAGTGGTTAGAGCTTGTTTGTCCTCTTGCTCCCACCCACTCCATTGCACATGTTTAGTTGAATGCTATTATTGACCAGGATGCCACCCAAGAGGAGACCAGTTAGCTGGAGGAGGCCAATCAGAGAGGAGGTAGGGTTTAAAACCCTCCTTTTTAATTTTTTGCTTATTATTTTATTTTTAATGCCTAATTTAAGAAATAGAAACCCGAGGATAGTTACTTCAATAATTTTAATATTTTTTATCTATTTGAAATTTTAATTTAGGGTTTATTTAGCATATTTTTTAAAAATTTCAAACCCTCGATTACGATTGCCTACCAGATCCAAAGGGTTTTAGGGTCATCGATGTTTGATTATTGGATGCCAATGATCCTGCAACCTAGTCTCCCTATCATCAATGTTTGACTTTAAATTTTTTTATAAACTTAGATTATTAATAATTGTTATCATGTTCATGACATTTTTGAGCCTAGAGGGCATTACCCATCCACTCTTCAAGAGGGGAATCATTTTCTCATAGCTAGAGATCATACTTTCTTTTAGACTATGGGTTTTGGGGTGGGACCCTTCATGGATTGCATCCATTATGATTACCCTCTTTTGGATACATTGTTAGAGAGATGGGATTCTATGACCTCCACTTTTGATCTCCCGATAGGGGAGATGATAGTTACTATAGAGGAAATCCATCGTCTCTATCATCTTCTTGTTCATGATCGGAGGGTCTAGCATACTATTGACTGAAATGGAGCTCTACCAACCATATCGTACTTGTACGAAGCTGACAACGTGGACACTATCATCTCTAAGATTAGCTCAAGCAATATTAGATATTAGCAGTATTGGATGGAGGATCAACATGGTAGCATCTAATTTTTTTATTTGATGGGGCTTATTCAATGTTATGCCCTTCCTGATACTGATAGTGGGATATTTTCATGGTCCCTCTTACTAGTTGTGGTAGATATATTGCATCATGATATCATTTATGCATGGGTGTTGACTTTGCTGGTGTAGATTTATAGAGAGTTGTTTTTGTACTTACAAGGTAATTGATCTTCACTATCAATGATGATTACTTTGCAAGCATGGGCCTATGAGCATATTATAGTAGCTTGCCCTTCTGGATTATTGATTTCTAGTTTTATTGGTCATGCTGAGTAATCAGTTAACATCATGAGGTGGAGAGAGGATTTATATATTCATCCCATAGATGGATTTCATAGGGATATAGGTTTTATAGATATATGCTCTCTCAGCTAGTACTTGACCATGTTAGGTTCAGGCCATATCATCTATACCCTACATGGGATGACCTTGAGGTTGAGCTTACAGGTATTTATCAGGCTAGAATTCTAAGTGGTAGGCAAAGTGAGTTTTTAGAATATTTTCAATTTGACCATGTCAGATGATATTTTGGGTTGGTTCAAGACATGCCTCCTAAGCCCATGAGATATCAGCAAGAGGGCATGCTTCTGGTTGAGGGTTTACAAGCCTTAGTGTATGTTGAGCCATATCTCACATAGGAGGAGGTGAATAAGGAGGAGTCTACAAATGATGATGTTGGGGTGACTGAGGCTTTCAATGCCTAATGCTGGGTAGAGATGGAGAAGGTGGATGAGGAGGCTCATGGGCATTGACTATGATAGAGAGTGGATAATGATATGGGTGCTAGAGAGGAGGCTAAGGTAGAGCCTACAATAAGCGTACTAGAGGAGGTTGCACCAAAGTTCCTACTAGGGATTCCCAATAAAGAGGAGATTACCCCAAGCACTAAGGAACGTGTGAGAGGTGAGGAGGTACCCTCATCTCAGGTACCTAACATTGACTCTTTACTAGGAGATATTTATGAGTTACGATATCAGTTAGCTCAAGCTAACTTTGCTCATTATAGATACTGGGATGAGAGGGACCATTATAGATAGAAGAGGGATGAGGCCAGGGTGATAGTTCAATCTATTTAGGGGTAGCAAACAGGAGGAGCTAGTACTTTAGCTAGATTTGATAGCCAATTCTTAGCATTTATCATAGGGATATGTCAGTAGAGGCACTACTATATGGGTGTTGTGGCTACTTGGTTGGTAAGTGTTCTAGCTTTTGCTACCGGTATCCCTTATCCTCTTTCTTTGAGGGGGTATATTCTAGTAGACATGAGTGTCCATCCTACACCTTCAACGAGTGGGGAACGAGGCATAACTAGTAGTTAGGGCAGACATGTTAGGCCTACATCTTCTTAGATTTAAAGTGTTACTTTCAAAGTTTCTCCTTAGCATCTAGTAGGTTCATCTAAGATACGTAGAGTGACTCAAGTTGTGAGTCCTACAAGTTCAGTGGGTACTACCCATCTGGGATAGGGAAGAGCTAGTAGTTCGAAAGATGGTGGGGAAGGTAGCTCTTAAGGATATCCTAGTGGTTGGAATATGTGTTATTTATATTTCATATTAGACTTGTGTTATTTTACATATGATGTTATGTATTTTTTGAGATTATGGAGGGCATGATCATTTCTTATGTTTTAGACATACTAGACGTAGGCTTATTTGTTGATGACCTTATTAATTTTTGTGATCATTGATATTATGATTGATGGTTAGTTTTTCTAGATGGATGTGATGGATAGCTTATGTGATAGTCATTATTTTCGACATATATGTGTATGATGATAGCCCATACTTTTATATGCATGTTGATGATACTTTTTTATATATTTTTTGTATCATGTTTTGTGATGTATGGTTATTACTTACGTTTTTAGATGCATGTGTTAAGATTTTATATATATATATATATATATATATAAAGTATGAATAGTTGATTTCATGTTTTAATGATATGTGTAACTTAGTATTTGACTTTCATTCCCATAAATCAAATACTATGACACTTATTGTTTTACATAGTTTTGTTAATGTAAAGTAATATTTTTATAGGACTAGTATGTTTATAAAACAAGATTTGATTTGTAGGAGAACAAAATCAGATGCATCATTTTCCATTTTATTAGCTACTTTTATACATGGCTAAAACATAATATACTGGTATAAACATATGTAGTAATATGGATGATGTGGATGTATGGATGTAACACATACAAGATTTACAAGACACTTATAGATGTATGAAACTTAATGAATACATAAATGCAATTGGAAAAATGGTATATGAATGTAAAATACTTTTAGGAATGTATGAAACTTAATGACCTAAGGTAATTACAAATGACATAATGATTTATACATTCACCTTAATGTTTTGGCAATTTATCAAGCTTTAATATAATAATAATTATACATGATGATATGAAATGAATGAATGAATATAATATAATAAAGAAGTTTAATGAATAATACCTTCAATATCTAGTTTCATTAATTCATCTTTTGCTTTGGTCTCATCCACTAGGGATGATATAAAACAAGATTATAATATACTTAAGTTTTCCATAGACTCAAGTGTGTGCAATGATGTTTATTTCCTTCTCTTGACATTCATAAATTGAATACTCCAAAATTATAAATTATGAGGTATGATTCTTTTTATGTTTTTGTAAGGTAGACTTCACTACCAAAAAGCTTCCATAGCCCTAGTGAAGGTTAACCCCTTCATCCCATTACAGCCTAGCCTTATTGCCAGTTAAGCATCCATAGCCTCAATAGAGGATACTGTAATGACCTAAGAAATCTACATCTTTATTGTATTTTCTTTTTCACCTCTTTTTTTTTTTTTTTAAATCCTAACTCTTGGATTCATGATGAAGCAAAAATGTAGAAGAATCATACTCAAATTTATGCTCAAGAAATATCCAATTCTTGATTGTTTCGAAATTTTAATATGAGAAGTGTATGATTCTATTAGCATACTACCATATATCATAATTATGTCCTTTTATCATCCTAAGTTTTTGAAATTTCAACATAGGATATTTCAATAAAAACCAAACATGAATGGAGTATTCATTGCCTACTTCTTTATTCATAAATACAGCTATATACATAAATGAATATTTTATGGATGTATGCATGATATATGTATATGTATAGCTTGATTAGTTGCCTCTTTAATTATGATTAGTATCTAATGACTATGACATTCAAGGTGAAGGACTAAACATAATGAACAAAGTGGAATGATAGGAACATAAGGGCAGTGCACCCAATAGCCAAGATGCTTCAGAAGTATATCTTTTGAGTATATATATATTTGTTTTTAAATTTTAAATTTTTTATGGTTTTTTAAATTTTTAATGTTTTTATGTTTTTTGCAATTTTTGATGCTTGTTTTTAGTTTTTTATGGGTTTCCTAATTAGGCAAGAACCTGCAACAAGTCATCATGGGTGAAAGGATGGAAATGAAAGCAAGTGTGAATGGTATGATCAATGGCCCATTGTGCAAAATCACAAGTGACAAATATAGACAACATGAAATTCCAACACCAAAGGTTTATGGATAAAACATGGGCTATGGTGACATCGTACATCTAACATGATAGTTGAAACCTTTAGACTACTTATGGACTTACTAATCACTAATTTTCTCTAAAACATATAACATGATTATTCAAAATTGGTAGGGTCTATTGAAGATGACTCAAAACTGGTAGGGTTTGTTGAAGACCACTCAAAACTAGTGAGTTTTATTGAAGCTTATCCAGACTACTTGCTAATAGCTTGGAATTGGTGATGGTATCATAGCGACATATTTACAGAGTCCTAGGTGTCATACACCCTTGATTAGGTGGACACAAGTGTTCACCTCCTCTTACAACCTTTACTTACTCTAGCAAGTCTTGTTACATATATGCAAGTACTATTGAAAAGTTTTACATTATGACTCAAAATTGGCGAGGTCTATTGAAGCCTATCCAAACTACCTACTGATAGCTTGGCATTGGTGGTACTATCAAAATAACATGTTAATAGATTCCTAGAGGTCATACACCCTTGATTAGATTGACTCAGGTGTTCACCTCCTCTTACAACCTTTACTAACTCTAGCGGGTCTTGTTGAAAAGTATGATGTTATTACTCAAAATTGGTAGGGTCTGTTAAAGCCTATCCATACTACCCATTGATTTCTTGATATAGGAAATGGTATTATAGCAACATGTTTATAGATTCCTGGGAGTCATACACCCTTAATTAGGTGGACCTTGGTGTTCACCTCCTTTTATAACCTTTACTTACTTTGGAAGGTCTTGTTACATATTTGCAGGTATTTTTGAAACCTTTAGACTACTTATGGACTTACTACTCATCAATTTCCTCTAAAATGTATGATGTCATTAGTCAAAACTATCAAGGTCTATTAAAGACTACTCAAAACTGGTTGGCTATGTTGAAGCCTATACGGACTACCCATTGATAGCTTGGCATTATCGATGGTATCACAGTGACATGTTGATAGAGTCCCAGGGGTCATACACCCTTGATTAGGTAGACCCAGGTGTTCACCTCCTCTTACAACCTTTACTTACTTTGGTGGGCCTTATTACCCATTTATAGGTATTGTTGAAACCTTTATACTGCTTTTAGACTTACTACCTGCCAACTTCCTCTAAAACATTTGACGTCATTAGTAAAAAATGGTAGGGTCTATTGAACACTGCTCAAAATTGGTGAGGTCTATTGAAGATTGCTCAAAATTGGTAGGTTTTATTCAAGCCTGTATGGACTACTTGCTGATAACTTGGTATTGGCAGTGGTATCCTAGCAACACATTGATAGAGTCCCAGGGGTCATACACCCTTGATTATGTGGACCCGAGTGTTCACCTCCTTTTACATCCTTTACTTACTTTGGAGAATCTTGTTACATATTTGAGGGTATTTTTGAAACCTTTATACTTCTTGTGAACTTACTACGTGCCAATTTCCTTCAAAAAGTCTAACGTCATTAGTCAAAATTGGTACGGCAATTTCCTTCAAAAAGTCTAACATCATTAATCAAAATTAGCAGGGTCTATTGAAGATTGCTCAAAATTGGCAGTGTTTATTGAAGACTACTCAAAACTAATGGGTTTTATTGAAGCCTATCTAAACTACCCACTAATAGCTTAGCATTGGTGGTGGTATCATAGTGACACATTGACATGGTCCTGAGGGTTATATACCCTTGATTAGATGGACCCAAGTGTTCACCTCCTCTTACATCCTTTACTTACTATGTAGGGTCTTGTTTCATATTTACGAGTATTATTGAAACCTTTATACTGCTTATGAACTTACTACCTCCCAATTTCCTCCAAAAATTTTGACATCATGAGTTAAAACTGGCAAGGTCTATTGAATACTGCTCAAAACTGGTGGGTTTTGTTGAAGATTGCTCAAAATTGGTAGCTTCTATTGAAGCCTATCCAAACTACCCATTCATAGCTAGGCATTGGCGGTGGTATCACAATGACATGTTGATAGAGTCCCAGGGTTCATACACCCTTGATTAGGTTGATTCGATTGTTCACCTCCTCTTATAAGATTTATTTACTCTAGCAGGTCTTGTTACACATTTTCGAGTATTATTGAAATTTTTAGATTGCTTTTGGAATTACTACCACTAATTTCCTCCATCATTGATAGCTTGGCATTGGCGATGGTATCACAATAATATATTTACATATTCCTGAGGGTCATACACCCTTGATTAGGTGGACCCAAGTTTTCACCTCCTCTTACAACCTTTACTTACTCTGGTGATTTTTGTTACATGTTTGCAGGTAATATTAAAACCTTTAGACTACTTGTGGACTTATTACCCACCAATTTCAACCAAAAAGTCTAACATGATTACTCAAAACTGGTGATGTCTATTGAAAACTGGTCAAAATTTGTGAGGTCTATTGAATACTACTTAAACCTAGCAAGGTATGTTGAAGACTACTCAAAATTGGTAGGTTTTGTTAAAGTCTATCCAAACTACCCATTGATAGCTTGGCATTGGTGTTGGTATCACGATGATATGTTGACAAAGTCTCGGGTGTCATACACACTTGATTAGGTGGACCCAGGTGTTTACCTCCTCTTATAGTCTTTACTTACTCTAGCGGGTCTTGTTACATGTTGGTGGATATTATTGAAAAGTTTGATGTTATCACTCAAAATTGGTGGGGTCTGTTGAAGCCTATCTAGACTACTCGTTGATAGCTTGATATTGGCAGTGGTATCATAGCGACACTTTGAAGAGTCTTAGCGGTCATACACCCTTGATTAGGTGGACCTGAGTGTTCACCTCCTCTTACAGCCTTTACTTACTCTAGTGGGTCTTGTTACACATTTACAACTATTATTGAAACATTTAGAATGCTTATGGACTTACTACTCACCAATTTCCTCTAAAATGTCTTACATCATTAGTCAAAACTGGTAGGGCTTGTCGAAGAATGCTCAAAACTAGCAGGTTCTATTGAAGCCTATCTGAACTACCCATTGATAGCTTGGCATTGAAAGTGGTATCAAACTGACACGTTGATAGATTCCTCGGGGTCATACACCCTTGATTAGGTGGACCTGGTTTTTCACCTCCTCTTACAGCCTTTAATTACTTTGGTGGGTCTTGTTACATGTTTGTGGGTATTATTGAAATCTTTATACTACTTATGGACTTACTACCCACCAATTTCCTCCAAAAAGTCTTACGAGATTAGTCAAAATTGGTGGGGTATGTTAAAAACTGCTCAAAACTGGCAGGGTTTTATGAAGACTACTCAAAATTGGCAAGTTTTGTTGAATCCTATATGGACTACCTGCTTATAACTTGGCATTGGAGGTGGTATCATAGTGATACATTGACAGAGTCCCGAGGATCATACACCCTTAATTAGGTGGACTTGGGTGTTCATCTCCTCTTACATCCTTTACTTACTCTAACAGGTCTTGTTACACATTTGCAGGTATTGTTGAAATCTTTATATTGCTTTTGAACTTACTACTCACCAATTTCCTTTAAAATGTTTGACATCATTAGTAAAAGCTGATAAGGTCTATTGAAGACTGCTCAAAACTAGTGGGGTCTATTGAAGACTGCTCAAAATTGGCAAGTTTTGTTGAAGCCTTTTCGAACTACCTGTTGATAGCTTAGCATTGGCAGTGGTATCAGAGTGACATGTTCACAGAGTCCTGGGGGTCATACACCCTTGATTAGGTGGACCCAAGTGTTCACCTCCTATTATAGCCTTTATTACTCTGGAAGGTTGTGTTTCACATTTAAGTGTACTATTGAAACCTTTATACTGCTTGTGAACTTGCTACCTACCAATTTCCTCCAAAACATCTGACGTCATTAGTTAAAACTAGTGAGGTCTCTTGAAGACTTCTCAAAACTAGTGGGTTTTGTTGAAGACTACTCAAACCTAGCAGGTTCTATTAAAGCTTGTCCGGATTACATGCTAATAACTTGGAATTAGAAGTGGTATCATAGAAACACATTGATAGAGTCCTCGGGGTCATACACCCTTGATTAGGTGGACCTAGGTATTCACCTCCTCTTACAACCTTTACTTACTCTAGCAATTATTGTTACACATTTGCAAGTATTATTGAAATATTTAAATTGCTTTTGAACTTACTACCCGCCAATTTCCTCCATCACTGATAACTTGGCATTAGCAGTGGTATCACAGTGACATATTGACAGAGTCTTGGGAGTCATACACCCTTGATTAGGTGGGCTCGGGTGTTCACCTCCTCTTACATCCTTTACTTACTTTGGCAAGTTTTGTTACACGTTTGCGGGTATTATTGAAACCTTTAGACTACTTATCGACTTACTACCCATCAATGTCCTTCAAAAAGTGTGACATGATTACTCAAAATTGGCAGGATCTAGTGAAGATTGGTCAAAACTGGTGGGGTCTGTTGAAGTTTGCTCAAAACTAGTGGGCTATGTTGAAGAATAATAAGAAGCCAAACTACATTAGTAAAGTTTAGGTCTCAAGCATAAGATGGATAATGATTTAATTGGTAAGTTTCATAGCTATAATAGGTATACTTTATCTCTATTTTCTTTTTCTTATTCTTCTTAGTTTCAATCTTTTATTCTCCCTCCTTCTTACTTAGTTTCTTGTATTCAATTTGCTATCCCTCCACAAGCCAAAATTTCAATATATTTGATGTGGTATAGCAAGTATTATGAATAATCATTGGTAATAAATGTTATTTTTGTAGAAAAATTGTAGAAGATTATTGGTTGATCATTTCTATAGATGTTACTTGTAAAGAGTGTTGAAGACTATTCATGCCTGCAATTATACTTGCAATGGCATCTATAGTTAAATCAACCATTGGTTACCTTAAAAAAGATGGAAGATATACACTTGTACACAATAATTGAATATACCAATTAGATATTTATTATTTTGTTTATTTACTTTAAACAAGGAGTCTACCGTACTATTATTATTTTGGAGTCATCTGCAAGGATACATCTGGGCAAGCAAGTGGGAGTGATCATTAAGAGCTTTGTATGGGTAGACCCAACCAACCAGATGGCTTCAATAGAACCTGCTAGTTTTGAGCATTCTTCGACAAGCCCTACCAGTTTTGACTAATGATGTAAGACATTTTAGAGGAAATTGGTGAGTAGTAAGTCCATAAGCATTCTAAA